>ERZ1027046.827-NODE-827-length-12580-cov-6.117605_pt1 | contig 12580 bp, 8 predicted proteins | sample MGYA00519431_ERZ1027046 | MGnify/ENA primary metagenome ERZ1027046 (study PRJEB26926, sample SAMN06164587) | human gut metagenome | biome: ENVO:00009003; feature: ENVO:2100002; material: ENVO:00002003 | host: Homo sapiens | place: USA | collected 2012 ...
ACGAGATTAGCGAGTGTCTCGTGGGCTCGGAGATGTGTATAAGAGACAGTCCAAAAACACCTGACGAATTTCCAATTGATAAAGGATACATTTATATATATAGCAATCCACTTTCCTGCCCACTATTCCCTGTCCGGCAAACTGTTCGTCCCAATGACGCTCGGCTGCCTTGAAAAGCAGGTCTTTCTGCCTTTCGGAACGTAGGGTGCTCTTTTTGCGTTTTAGAAACAGGTATTCCATATCTTATCCTTTACTTTTGTCTTAGTTTGCGGGCTCTCGAAACGCGGATTTACAAGCATTTTTATATAGATTCGCGAAACGAAAATCGGTGTATCTCTTAGTAAGAGATACACCGACCTAAGTAAAGCATCAGATTATCAATATATTAAGAACTGTTTTTTAACTTTTAGAATGCTAAAGAATGAAAAAATAAAATCTTTTTTCGAGCTCACACCCATTTTTTTTGCGTAAAAGTGTACTAATTCTCAAAACTTTGCTTATTTTTGCAGCGGAATGGTAGATCTCTTACTAAGAGATACACTTTTAGTTAAAATTTCCAAGCATCGTAAATATCCTCATTTCCAATTATTTATATTATCACTTTTCTATCAAAGAAGGCATTCATTAAATTTCATTCACATTTCAACCGACTCTAATTTTGTTTTAATAAGTTGAAAGAGAGAGAAAAAAAGGATATGCAAGATTTTTGAAAAGAAGAACTTATATGAAAGTCCTATGCGGACAGCATTTGGAAAAGCATATACATAGAAAGTCTTTTGTCTCAAATAAAACCGCATTATAACAATCGACAACTAAAAACAAAACACGTATTAGCGCATCATTTGAATATACGCTAATACGTGTTTGGATTACAAACCCGAACGAAACGTTCTTTTATTGTCTATAACGATTTAATACGTTCGATAAGTGAATCAATATCTTCGTCCGTTGTGTCCCAAGAAGTGACTAAACGCATCTCATTCATTGCATCATTCCAAAAATAAAAATGATAAAACTCCTGCAACTTATCCTCTTTCTCACGAGGCATAATAAAGAATAACTGGTTACTTTCCACCGGCTGGGTAAACGTTACATCCGGCATGGCTTGCAAGGCATCAGAAAGTTTTGCAGCCATTTCATTGGCGTGTCGGGCACACCGTAACCATAAGTTATCAGTCAGGAAAGCAGTGAATTGGCAAGATATATACCTCATCTTACTTGCCAACTGACAAGCCTGCTTACGGGCATAACGGGCTTCTTTCATCAGGTCCGGATTAAAAACCACCACACACTCAGCCCCCATCAGACCATTCTTTGTTCCCCCCAAAGTCAGGGTGTCTACTCCGCAAGCTCCCGATATCTCATCCAAACTGACTCCCAATGCTGCGGCAGCATTGGAGATGCGTGCACCGTCCATGTGCAGTAACAAACCATGTTCGTGTGCAAACGTTGTCAAAGCGCGTACTTCGGCAGGAGTATAAACAGTGCCGAGTTCTGTACATTGGCTGATATAGACTGCTCCCGGTTGAGAATGGTGTTCCACACCAAAATTAATCATATAAGGTTTCAGGAGTTCAGGTGTCAGTTTTCCATCGGGAGTGGAGATAGTGCGCATGAAGCATCCGGTCGCCTTGCTTGGCGCTCCACATTCGTCTACTGCAATATGTGCAGTGTCGGCACAAAATATAACATGATAAGGGCGAGTCATCAGTTGCAATGCCATCGTATTGCTACCTGTTCCATTAAAGACGAACAACGGTTCACACGGATGTGTAAACTGTTCTTTTACTTTTCGGGTTGCCTCTTCTGTCCAAGGGTCATCACCATAACCGAAAGCATGGTTTGTGTTTGCCGCCATCAGTGCTTCCATTACTTGAGGATGTACACTGGAATTGTTGTCGGATGCAAAACTTCTCATAATAGTAGAATATTGAATTATAATTTTCGTGCAAAGTTAACTTCTTTCTCTTCAATAGACAATGAAACAGTATTAAAATACATTTGAAAAGAAAGTATTACGCAGCTGTATCATTCATGTAATACCGACAACCGACCTTTGCACTGAATTAAAAAAACAAGCTAAAGAATGATGAATACAAAGAAGAGAGAGTTTGGCCTTATAATCATTTTCTTATTCCTGGCCATATCTATTCAAGCGGCTGTATTACGAGGAAGCGTGACCGATAAAGTGACAAATGAGCCACTAATCGGTGCAGTAATACAAATAAGCGGCACTACTACAGGAGCAATCACTGATTTGGACGGTAACTTCGAACTGGCCGGATTAAGAAACGGAACATATAAACTGATGGTATCGTATGTTTCTTATAAAACATTGACTTTAGAGGTATCTGTCAATGGCATGTCGGAAATAAATATAACATTAGCACCTGATAACCAGCAACTGGGAGAAGTTGTGGTAGTGGCAGAAGCCAAGAAGAATACAGAAAATGCCCTGATTACCCGGCAACGCACCAGTCTGGTGATGCAAACCGGTGTCTCCGCACAACAAATTACCAAGACACAAGACAAGGATGCTTCCGAAGTGATTCGCCGTGTGCCGGGCATCAGTATCATTGAAGAAAAGTTCGTAATGGTACGCGGCCTTTCGCAACGTTACAACAATGTGTGGATAAACAATAGTGCCGTGCCCAGTTCGGAAGCCGACGCACGCGCCTTCTCCTTCGATATCATTCCTTCCTCACAACTGGACAATATGCTGGTTGTAAAATCTCCGGCTCCCGAATATCCTGCCGATTTCAGTGGCGGCTTTATTTTAGTTAATACCAAGGATGTTCCAAACAGTAACCTGTTTAACATCTCAGTAGGAGGAAGCATGAATGATCAGACTCATTTTAAAAACTTTCAATACAATAAAGGAAGCGGTACGGACTTTTTGGGATTCGACAACGGATTGCGTAGCTTGAATGGCGGTATCAACGCGACACTGAGACCGATGAATAATGGTTACGACTTGCTCAACAACGGACTGAATAATGATTGGAGCATAAAGAACCGCAAGCCTATTGCCGACCTCAGCCTGAGCATGAACATCGCCCATCGCTGGGTGAGTGAAAGCGGTCGCACTTTAGCTATGCTGGGAGCCGTAAATTATAGCAATACCTACAAAACATATCTGAATATGGATAATAATCTGTATGGTGCCTATGACATCACTCATGACCGTTCCAACTATTTGCGCAAGGGAGTGGATGACCAATATAATCACAATGTACGTGTGGGAGCCATGTTGAACCTCACTTATGTGCCGGCAAGCGGAAATAACCGTTATGAATTCAAGAATATCTTCAACCAATTGGGAAAAGACCGCTATACTTATCGCAAGGGAACGGATGCACAGAGCGATTATGAAGAGAGTGCAGAATATTACTACCAGAGCCGTACCACCTACAGCGGACAGTTTACGGGAAAACATACATGGAGTGACACGGATAAACTGGATTGGAGTGCCGGATATTCTTATGCCAACCGGAATATGCCCGACCGCCGCCGGTACAACACGGTACTGAACACAGATACCAATCAATTGGAAGTAGAGAATCTGAATGAAATCAATCGTGAGTTCTCGCGTCTGAATGAACACATCCTGTCGGCCAACATCAATTATCAGCATGATTTCGCATTCGGTGATTTCACTCCCACACTCAAGATGGGAGGATATACGGAGTACCGTACACGTGAATACAATACGCGCCTCTTCATTTACAGTTGGAAGAACGGTTTACCGAGTAATTACCGTGTGATGAATGTGCCTGACGAATTGATGCAGGACAAAAATTACGGAGAAGATAAATTATACCTGCTGGAGCAAGTGGACTGGCGAAATAATTATGAAGGAAACAATATGTTGGGAGCAGGCTATGCCGGTGTAAATCTTCCTTTCGGAAAGTGGAACATATACGCAGGCGTCCGTTTCGAACACAGCCGAATGGAATTAATCAGCAATACACAAAAGAACGAAAAGAGTCCGACCAGTGTCTATTACACTTACGATGATTTCTTTCCATCGCTTAATGCCGCCTATCGTCTGAATGAGCAACACCAGTTCAGATTGTCGTATGGGCGTACTGTAAACCGTCCCGAATTCCGGGAAGTCTCTTCTTCGGTGTATTACGACTTTGATTTGGCTAGTAATGTACAAGGCAATTATGACCTGAAAGCAGCTTATATTGATAATATTGACTTGGGATATGAATACTATCCCAGTAACGGTGAGCTGATTTCCGTATCATTATTTTATAAGAAATTCAAGAATCCGATAGAATGGACTTACACCGTAGCCGGAGGTACTGACTTGATTTATTCTTATATCAATGCCAAAGGAGCCGATAATTATGGCGTAGAAGTGGATATACGCAAAAATTTAGATTTCATCGGCATGAAAAACTTCAGCCTCAGCCTGAATGGTGCACTGATAAAAAGTAACGTAAATTTTGAACCCGGTTCTAAAGAAGAAGACCGTCCTATGCAAGGGCAATCGCCCTACCTGGTCAACGCGGGACTCTTCTATCAACAGCCCAAAAACGGATGGAATGCCGCCATACTCTACAACCGCATCGGTAAACGCATTATCGGTGTAGGGCGCAGCCTGGGCAGCGCAGGCAACGAAGTGCGTGTGCCCGACTCATATGAAATGCCACGTAATGCCATTGACCTGAGTGCCTCTAAGAAATTCGGCAAACTGGAAGTAAAAGCCGCTATCCGCGATGTACTGGCCGAAAAGGTGTCTTTCAAACAATTTGAAAATACAGAAAATGGTGAAGTGCAGCAAATAACCCGTCAGTTTAAACCGGGACGCAGCTTCAACGTAAACATAAGCTATAATTTTTAAAACAAGAAATATTTCATTCAGTAACTAACCAATAAATGAAAATGAAAACAAACAAGTTTATGACTTATGCTCTCTCGGCCATGATGCTGGGAAGCCTGGCTGCTTGCAGCAGTGATGATTCCGAACCCGACAATGGTGGAAACAGTGGTGGTGAGACAACGGACACGCCTTATGTATGGGGAACTGAAGGCTCAATCAAGACGTGTGATCATTTGTTGTTCAATGAGGATAAGTCTGAAAACAAAAAAGGAACAGTAATAGGAAATGGTGACCAGGAATTTGTATTCAAAGGAACCCAGACCCTTGCCAAAGGTACATACTTGTTGAAAGGATGGGTTTATGTGGGAGCAGGTTCTACATTGACCATTGAACCGGGAACTGTCATCAAAGGTGATAAAGACACACAAGCTGCCCTGATTATAGAACCGGGCGGAAAACTGATAGCCGAAGGAAAGCAGGATGCTCCTATCGTATTTACCTCTGAAATGCCGAAAGGACAACGCAAACCCGGTGATTGGGGCGGTTTGATTATCTGTGGTAAGGCAAAGAACAATCAAGGCGTACTGAATCAGCAGATTGAAGGGGGGCCCCGTACCAAACACGGAGGGGATGATGACTCCGACAATTCCGGTATCATCCGCTATGTACGTGTGGAGTTTGCCGGTTATCCCTTTATGAAAGATAAGGAAATCAACGGCATTACGTTCGGCTCGGTCGGTAGCGGTACTACCATTGACCACTTGCAGGTTTCTTATTCCAACGATGACTCTTATGAATGGTTCGGCGGTTCTGTAAACTGTAAATATCTGGTTGCCTATAATGGTTGGGATGACGAATTCGACACAGACAACGGATTCTCCGGTAAAATACAATATGGCTTGTCTATCCGCGATCCGAGAATTGCCGATACATCACAATCAAACGGATTTGAATCGGACAACTGTGCCGATGGTTCTCTGGTTTCTCCCTATACAACGGCAGTATTCAGTAACATTACTTTTATCGGCCCGCTCGGACGTGATGCCGGATTTACCAATGATGAAAGCTATATCAATGCCGGCAGCTTCAACCCCAATAACGGTTCAGCTCTCGGGAAGTTCCAGTCAGCGATGCAAATCCGCCGTTCCAGCCGTTTGAATTGCTTCAATTCTGTAGCAGTGGGATATCCTGTCGGTTTGATTATTGACGGCGAGAAAGGAAACACGGTAGAACAAGCACAAGAGGGCATTATCAATTTGCAAAATATTTGGTTTGCCGGTATGACAGTCACCGGTTCGGATGCCAACAAAGTGTATGATGACGTGCTTTATGATGCAGTAAACAAAACTATTATCGATGCCGGTCAGGAGTCCTATTCTTCCAGCTTCTTCAAAGCACAAAAAGGAAATAAAGTACTTGCCGACATGAATGAACTGAACTTTAAAGACGGACGCGGCATCGGTGTAAATTATATGCCGAATGCAAATAGTCCGGTACTGACTGCCGCTTCATTCGACAATGCTCTATTAGACAATGGATTTGATAAGGTAGACTACATCGGGGCATTCGGTATAAATGACAACTGGCTGGACGGTTGGACTAACTTCGACCCTAACAATACAGACTACTAATACACTTTTTTGAAAACACACAAATAGCTAGTGATTTTTACGGAGATTCTATGGGTAAAGTCGTAGAATCTCCGTATTTTTGTATCCAAACCTAAAAACATTTAATATATATACCTATGTATCCATTAAAATTTAACCCCATTCTAAAATCCACCATCTGGGGTGGTGAAAAGATTATCCCGTTCAAACATCTTGCAACCGAACAGGCACAAGTAGGCGAAAGCTGGGAAATCTCGAATGTTCCGGGCGACGAATCAGTAGTTGCCAATGGTACAGACGCAGGCAAAAACCTGAGTGACATGGTAAAAGAATACAAAGGAGCATTAGTAGGTGAAAGCAACTATCAACGTTTCGGAGATAATTTCCCTTTGCTTATCAAATTCATTGATGCATGCGATGATCTTTCCATACAAGTTCACCCCGATGACGAACTTGCCAAGAAACGCCACAACTCAATGGGAAAGACAGAAATGTGGTATGTAATCGATAATGCAGGTGGCAAAGCTCATCTTCGTTCCGGTTTGAAAAAGAAAATCACTCCTGACGAATATGCAGCAATGATTGCAGACAATACAATTTGTGATGCTTTGGCAGACTATACTGTTCAGCCGGGAGACGTATTCTTCCTGCCTGCCGGACGAATCCATAGCATTGGTGCCGGATGCTTTATTGCAGAAATCCAACAAACATCCAATGTAACCTACCGTATCTATGATTTTAACCGCAAAGACAAGAATGGCAATACACGCGAATTACATACCGAGCTGTCGAAAGATGCCATCGATTATACAGTGGAAGAAGATTATCGCACCAGCTATACGCCGGAACAAAACAAACCGATAGAATTGGTAACCTGCCCCTACTTCACCACTTCTGTATACGACCTGACGGAAAATATGACTATGGATTACAGCGAACTGGATTCTTTTGTAATCTATATCTGTATGGAAGGTTCATGCACGGTAACTGATAATGAAGGTCATTCGTTGGAAATTCAGGCAGGAGAGTCTATACTTTTCCCCGCTACCACTAAAGAAGTAAATGTAACGGTAAACGAACATGTGAAATTTCTGGAGACTTATGTATAATCCAATTTCACCGATGCAACTATGACTAAAAAAGAACTTATGCGGAAAGCCATCGAGCTTTCCATTGAGAATGTCGCAAACGGAGGAGGACCTTTCGGAGCCGTCATCGCCAAAAACGGAGAAATAATAGCAACAGGTGTCAACCGGGTAACCGCTTCGTGTGACCCCACCGCCCACGCTGAAGTAAGCGCCATACGCGCTGCCGCTGCCAAGCTGGGAACATTCGACTTAAGCGGATATGAAATCTATACCTCCTGTGAACCCTGTCCTATGTGTTTGGGCGCTATCTATTGGGCACGATTGGATAAGATGTATTATGCCAACAATAAAACGGATGCAAAAAATATAGGTTTCGATGATTCATTTATCTATGATGAACTGGAACTGAAACCGGAAAACAGAAAACTTCCTTCTGAAGTTATGTTACGCGAAGAAGCTATTAAAGCATTCGAAGCATGGAGTTCTAAAACAGACAAGATAGAATATTAAAGAAATGGGGGTGTGTCAAACATTGATAATGCCATATTTTGCTAAGTTTCAGTTTTGACACATTCCCATTTCTATACAAATAATATTAATTACACTCTTTATCAAATCCTATTTCTTTCATCAACTTATTATATTCTTCTTCCTCACGGCACAACGGCTTATACCAAGTATATTTCAGTATAACAGTTGTCGCAATCAGTATCAGAACAGATACAATAAAGCCCAGATTTCCGCGCACAACCAAGTACATCGGTACAATAGTCAGACAACACTGCCACACAATACCAATGGTAACATTAAATGCGTCACGCTTAAAATTCTTATTACGAGTCACTTGCGGATAGCGCGCTATTGCCTTGTCGACAATTGGTTTCCACCATCCCCACGGACGAACGCGAATATAGAAATTAATCAGAGTGTCTTCATCTGTCGGAGGAGCAGAATAAGTTCCGACAATACACCCTATCAGCGAAATACCAAATAAAACAGGGAAGAAATAGAGCACCAATCCATCAGGGACTGTGAATTTCATCACAATAGCGGCAACCACACCTGCTGTCATACCCCAAAAATAACCTTCTCCATTGAAACGCCACCAATGCCATTTCAATACATTGGCAGCAATGTAGCCACCAAACAGGGCACCCACAATCCACTGGAATATCTCATTGATATCTTTTAAGAAGAAGCCCATAACCGTGCTGATAATCACAACCAGAACAGAAATCAAATAACTGGCACGAATCTGTGTCTTGACAGTAGCTTTGGGGTTGATATACTTCAAATAGATATCATTTACCACGTATGCCGGAGCCGCATTGACGGTAGATGCAAAAGTAGACATGAACGCTGACAGCAGACCCGCCAATAAAAGTCCTGCCAATCCCACCGGTACATATTTTGTTATCAAATGAGGCAATATGGTCTCAAAATCCGTGTTTGTTGCTGTCATTTGAGACAAACCACCGTCCACTTTAAAGAAGTAAATCGCCAACAGAGCAAACCCCATAATCATCAGATAACGCGGAATCAGCAAAATAACCGGTACGGAACCACTCATCATAGCTGCCTCTTTCGGAGACTTACATGAAAGAATCTTCTGCATATCATAGTTAGGTGCAGGACCTGCCATACTCATAAATATACCTTTCAACAATGCCATCATCACAAAGATACCCATCAAACTATAAGGCTCATTAGCCATTCGTTCCGTCAACAGACTCATTCGCTCACTCCAGTCAATATCAAGTGCCCAGCCGAAGAACGGTGAATCCCATCCTTTGGGAACAAACTCTTGAATCATTTCGGGAGCTACCATATTCATACCGATAACAGCAATGATAATACCTGCCACTGTCATAATCATAAACTGAACCACATCTGTCCATACAATACTGAGCATACCGCCCAACATCACGTAAAAGGTAGCAATTGCCGTAAAGAATATGCCATAAAAATGAGGAACATATTGCAACGGAATATCAAAAGGCACATACTGTGAAACCACCTCCCACGGGAAGAATATCTCCATAAACTTACCAATGCCGATAAAACCGTAACTCAGAAAACCCAATACACTCAGCAGAGCGAAAACAATCACAATAGTATGCGACAAAGTAGCTCCTTTTCCATGTCCGAAACGGGTTTTAATCCATTCGGCACCTGTCAGCACATTACTTCGGCGCAACCATACGGAAAGATACACCATCAGGAATATCTGATTGAACACCGGCCACAGCCAAGGAATCCACAAACTCTTGAAACCATATGCAAAGGCCCAATAAACCATCAACATGGTTCCGGTAATATCAAACATACCCGAAGCATTTGAAAGTCCGAGCATATAAAACGGAAGGGACTTGCCCCCCAAAAAATACGAATCCATATTTTTTGCCGCTTTCTTCTTCAGGAATAGCCCGATAAGAACTATGACAATCAGATAAGCGCAAATAATCAGGATGTCAACAACATGTAATTTCATATATTATTTACTTTAAGATTTTTCTTGTTCAAGCAACTCTGTATGTCAACCGATCTGTACTTCTACCTTCTTCCGTATATTATCCGACTTGACAGACACCACTATACCACCTATCGTCTTATCAAAAACGGCTTTTACCGATTTACCGTTTACTTTTACTTTTGTTCCTGCCTGGATTCCCGGCAATTCAATACGATAAGCTCTTTTTTGAGGTTGCCCCTTGTACGAGCCTTTTGCCGGATGGATAGTAACAAAGGTCTGTTCTCCTTCCTTACGATAGTTCATTAATGTAGAAGCAGATTCACCTTGCTGATAGCCAGTTGTAATCCCGTCATCTTCATATAGGGTATAAGAGTGATTACATCCTTCGTTGCCCGGATAACAACGGACAATCAACTCGGTAAGCGGAGTCGAACACATACGTTCTGTATAAGGTTGCATAGGTAATGGGTAGCCCCCCTTCACAAATAAAGGAAATTCATCCAACGGACTTTCTACCGTCACTGTCCGGCCCCCTTGATATGCTTTCCCCGTGAAGAAATGGTACCAGTTTCCCCCACCCGGCAACCATACCTCTTGCGAGACCAGCTTCTGTTCTCCTTCTCCCGGCATGGTAACCGGCGCTCCCAACAATAAATCGCCGAATAAGAATTCACCCGGACATTGATATGCTTTCTCGTCCGAGGGGTATTCCAAATATAATCCTCTATTAAGTGGAATCATATCTTCATAACACTGATGGACAGAAGAATAAATATAAGGCATCAACTGCGAACGAAGGTGATAGATGCGTTTCATGGCTTCTTCTTCCTTATCCCCCCACAACCAAGGACGGCGATCGAGTTTCTCATCATATACTGAATGGATGCGGAGAGATGAATTCAATAAACCGAATTGTGTCCAACGAGTATAAAGCTCTGCATCATCTCCTCCATAAAATCCGCCCAAGTCATGCGCCCAGAAAAAGCAACCGGCATTACCGCTCGTTGTAGTCAAATCAATTTCAAAACGCAGCAACTCCCAATTGGCAACGGCATCACCTGAAAACTGGATGGGATGGCGGTGATCTCCCCAACCTGCCCAACGACTGAAACCGGCACCACGAAGATTATTACGGGCAGAATAATCATAATAGATTTTATTCAACCACGGCAAATGCCTCATCGATGTACCTCTGACGTATGGATAAAGATAATCCTGCTGCCAATCCAACCACCAAAAAGCAACGCCCATTTGATCGCTCTCTTGGTGGGCATGTTTCATAAATGCTTTCATATATTCCGGATTCCCTGCATCAAACAAAGGAACTCCGTTTTTCAGCGTATCGGCTCCCAAGTCACGGATAAACATAGGATAAGCATCATCATGCGGACGTAACCCATCGTGCGGATGCTCATTCAGTACCACATATACATGGTCATCTTTCAAATCCTGTATCAGTTTGGCGGGGTCTTTTATCAGTTTCCTGTTCCAACTATAACCTGTCCACCCTCTGGTTCCTGCATGGCCCGTACCAACGGTAGCATTCTGAGTATGCCATCCCATATCAAAAACCATGATGTCCAACGGGAAATCATGCTCTTTATATTCACGCACCAACTGACGGTAATCATCATCCGTATAATTCCACCAGCGACAATACCACGAACCATGTACATATTTACGTGGCATAGGTGCCGGACCACTGACAACACGAAGAGAACGTAAAGCCGACTTATAATCGTTTCCATAAACAAACAAATACAAATCCTGTACATGGTCTTTATCACGCGCACTCACCCAACCGTCACGCAACACTTCTTTGCCCGTATCATTTATCAGATACCAACCGTCACGGCTTAACAAACCTTCCTGACGATCTACCGGACCATCCACTTCATCCAAGGTCGTAAGAGCTCCCAGTAGATTCTTACTTTGCCTGCTGGCTATATACCAATGTTTCTCTTTGGCCTCTTCACCATTCTTAAAATAAACATGCAAATTGGTTTGTCCAAACGGAAATCCGTCCGCGTAATATTCAATCCGCATCACCGGAGTAGACAATACATAATGATCTTTTGACTTTTCCTCTACTTTCACATCTTTACACTCTGTCGAACGATCAATGGCAAACAAAGTGGGATCATCCAAAAAATGACCATTCTGTGCATATTCCATACGCACCAATTGGTCGGTAATGAAAGTAAAACGGCTATTGCCGATAATAACCGGATTAGCCCAAAGCATCCGGCCGGATAATAAAAAGACAAGTAAAAATAGTAACTTATTAAAATGCTTCATAATAGTACATTTACGGCTTTATCTGTATTGTTGCCAATACATTCACCCCGTATCTCCCATCCTTTGAAGCCCACCAGTCTACATCACCATTGGCACATCGGACAGCATAACGAGAATTATACTTCAATCGCTCCGACACATCAGGTAACCATAACCCCAAACGATAATTTCCCGGAGAAACAGGTACCTTCCCAGCAAATGAGATTGAGTGAACCAAAGGAGTATAAGTAACATCTGTCTCTTATACACATCTGACGCTGCCGACGAACTCTAGGGTGTA
>ERZ1027046.833-NODE-833-length-12508-cov-7.119891_pt1 | contig 12508 bp, 9 predicted proteins | sample MGYA00519431_ERZ1027046 | MGnify/ENA primary metagenome ERZ1027046 (study PRJEB26926, sample SAMN06164587) | human gut metagenome | biome: ENVO:00009003; feature: ENVO:2100002; material: ENVO:00002003 | host: Homo sapiens | place: USA | collected 2012 ...
AGCGTCAGATGTGTATAAGAGACAGCTGCATACATAATATTCTCATATATATACTGCATAACCTTAAGTACTGCCGGAATGTTATTCTGCATATCAGGAACTTCAACATAACTGATAGCTCCTCCTGGAGATAACTTCTGGAACTGTGATTCGAATTTTAACTTTTCAAATGCATTTATCTGCTCAGTTACATGAACATGATAGCTGTTAGTTATATAGTTCTTATCTGTTACGCCAGCAATCTTACCAAATCTCTTCTGTAAACATTTTGAAAACTTATAAGTTGTTGACTCAAGCGGTGTTCCATAAAGTGAGAAATCAATATTAGTCTCTGCTGCCCATCTTTTACATGTATCATTAAGATACTGCATTACTTTGAGGGCAAACTCTGTTCCCTCCGGATTAGTATGAGTTACACCCTTCATGTAATAAGTACATTCGCAAAGACCTGCATAACCGAGCGAAATTGTTGAATATCCGCCATAAAGAAGCTTGTCAATTGTCTCGCCCTTCTTAAGTCTTGCAAGTGCTCCATTCTGCCAGAGAATTGGCGCAACATCTGAAGGAGTTCCCTTAAGTCTGTAATGTCTGCACATAAGAGCTCTCTTACACAGGTCAAGTCTCTCATTAAGAATACTCCAGAACTTATCCATATCCTTGCCTGATGAACATGCAACATCAACAAGATTAAGAGTTACAACACCCTGATTGAATCTTCCATAATACTTTGGCTTTCCTGTTTCTGGATCAATATATGGTGTAAGGAAGCTTCTGCATCCCATACATGGGAAACACTGACCATTGCCATTCGCATCAACCTTTAATTCCTTCATTTTCTTTTCAGATATATAATCCGGAACCATTCTCTTAGCTGTACACTGTGCAGCTATTTCTGTAAGATACCAGTACTTGGAATCTTCGTGGATGTTATCTTCCTCAAGAACATATATAAGCTTAGGAAATGCTGGTGTAATATATACACCCTGTTCATTCTTAACACCCTGCATTCTCTGTCTTAATACTTCCTCAGTAACAAGTGCAAGGTCATCTCTTGTCTGACCTTCCGGAACCTCATCAAGATACATGAAAACAGTAACAAAAGGTGCCTGCCCATTAGTTGTCATAAGAGTGATAACCTGATACTGAATCATCTGTACACCACGCTTAATCTCATCCTTTACTCGAAGCTCTGCAACCTCTTTAATCTTCTCTTCTGAAGCATCTATTCCGGTTTTTTCGAACTCATCTCTTACCTGTCCGATAAACTTCTCACGGCTTACCTGGACAAATGGTGCAAGATGTGCTAAAGATATACTCTGTCCGCCATACTGTGAACTTGCAATCTGTGCAATCGCCTGAGTTGCAATATTACATGCAGTAGAAAAGCTGTGTGGCTTCTCAATCATAGTCTCGCTTATTACAGTTCCATTCTGTAACATATCTTCAAGATTGACAAGACAGCAGTTGTGCATATGCTGTGCAAAATAATCTGCGTCATGGAAATGTATAAGCCCCTGCTCATGCGCATCTACAATATCTGGAGGGAGAAGGAATCTCTTTGTAATATCCTTGCTTACCTCGCCAGCCATATAATCTCTCTGAACACTGTTTACAGTAGGATTCTTGTTGGAATTCTCCTGCTTTACTTCCTCATTATTGCACTCCAGAAGGCTTAATATCTGCTTATCTGTAGAATTAGATTTACGCACAAGTGCTCTCTTATAACGATAAGTAATATACTTTCTTGCAACTGAAAATGCTCTGAAATTCATAATCTGATTCTCTACAAGATCCTGAATCTCTTCAACGCTTAAAGACCTGTTCATCTCTTTACAAATGCTCTCAACATTATTAGAGATTGTCTCAATCTGTTCCTCTGATAATCTCTCACTATGGACAACTTCCATATTAGCTTTTGATACAGCATCCATAATTTTACTGATATCAAATGTTACCTCTGAACCACTTCTTTTAATAATTTTCATACTTCAAACCCTCACAAAAAGACCATCATATCCCTGTATATACTGCTTTCAGCAATACAGGCTATTTTCCTTTACATTAAAAAAATCTGCTGGAAACGCAGTGTTTATGCTGTTTCCCAAGCAGATTTGATTATACAACATATAGTTTGACAAGTCAATTGAAAACACAATATCTTGTAATAAAAAACTATATATATTAATTATCATCACATTCAGTTTCAGCCAGAATGTTGATAAGAGAAGCCGTTACAACAGCCATCTCAATCTCATATTCAGCCCACTGTGCAGACTCCTTACAACGGTCAATAGTAAACAATCCTTTCACATTATCTGGTGAACCTATTATGCATTGTACAGTAGAAAACACTCTCTTTTCTCTCATGTCTGTTCCAAATTCAGGTGCAAGGTCTGTCTGCCTTCCGACGAATCCCACAGCAGCATGATTCTTTCCATCCAGAAGCTTCTTAAAACCTTCTGTCTTAACATAATCAGCATTCAGTGAACCGCCAAGCTCAACACCCATATAGTATGCACGGTTCAGATTAGTTCCCCAGTAAAGATTAATGCTGTCCAGTTTAAATGTATCATACATATGATGTATAAGCTCTTTAATAGCTGCTTTGCCATCTTCTGAAAAATTCTCCATAATGCCTGAAAGAAATCTGAGTTCCTTCATTTCCCTGCCATCATTGACATTCTTATCCTTCGCATTAAGAGAATTCTCATATGAATCCTTATGGAGGTCATCCCTGAAGAATACATATCTGTCTCTTCCCTTTTCTTTCGCTACATACAGACAGTAATCTGCTTTCCTGAAAAGTTCCTCATACTCATGTCCGTTGTTAGGACTGTATGCCGCTCCTATAGAACATGTTATCATTAAATCTTCAAAATCATCAACAAATTCCCACTTAATCTGGGTTCTTATCGCACGAAGCATACCCCTTAACGCATGCTCATCATTAATACCATTGAATATAATAACAAATTCATCTCCGCCGATACGTCCTACAACTCCATCTTCGCCTACAACTTCCTTAAGCTTTCTTCCAACCCTTGCAAGCACCTTATCACCATACATGTGACCATATACATCATTAACCTTCTTAAAATGGTCAACATCAAGAACGGCTATCGTAACTCTGTTATTCTGCTCTTCCTTGAGACATTTTACAGCATATGCGGTAATAGTTTTCTTGTTATACACATGTGTAAGAGAATCAAACTGCAATTCTTCTATCATATCAGTAACCTGATTATAATTGCCATGGCTGTCTGCCTCAGGGACAACACGACCTATCACAATCCTGCTTCCATCGCTTTTATTCATTACAGTTCCTTTAAATCTTAAAGTCTCCTTCACCCTTTTATATGTACGCATGCTTGTTCTGAATTTTATAGAAAATGTCTGCGTATAAGAGCGTACTTCTGATATAAAATTAGCAAAGATTTCCTTGTCATTCTCGTCAATATATCCCTCCGAAAGCATCCGCTTCTTCCATTCATCAATATCAGACTTATATATGACATCTCTTGAGTCAACATCATACCTGTACATACTGAATATGCCATTATCTCTGTTATATGTAAATGTATATTCTCTATCCAGCCCAAGCAGCATCTTATGTTTAGAAACATCATCTCTTAAGCTCTTATTAGCCTCCTCTATAGACTCAACATCAACAAGTTCAATATCTCTCATATGCCCATTGCCCACAGCTCTTCGTTCATACACAAATAAATGATTATATCTTTCTATGCCCTGTGCGTTAATAAATTTAAACATTCCGCTCTTAGCTGTTCCATCATACTTCTCTATAAAATCCATCAGTCTTTCTTTATCCTGAGGTGCAACTACTTCTATAAGAGTCTCCTTAATTTCTCCAAAATATTCTTCAAATGCTTTATTCGCAACACTTATAACACAATACTTATCAACAGATGCTATTCTTCTACTCATCTTATGAACAATCTCAAATTTCTCACTGGCAGCAATATAATTATCGCTCATATTAATGTACCTCTTATATTTTTTATTATTAGTTATACGTACTTAATCTTTCTACATGTTATAAAAATTATATTATATACATGTCGATTTTACAAGTATAATAGTGCGTTTAATTTGATTTTTTTGGTACTTTAGTACCAATACCAAATATAGTATTTCCTTTTATTAAAAAGCATGCTATAATACAACATATTGTTGGTTTTTACTTAGTAACACTATTATTAAATGTGAGGAGGTCTTTTAATGGAACGCGTAAAGTACAACAGAGTTGAGGTAAGTCACGGCAATACATCCAAGAAATTTCCTGTGTACGAAATCTATCTTGATGGGGTTATAATTACTAAGGTATCATCTGAGAATGAGGCTTTAGAAATGGTATCACGCTGGCAGAAAAATTACAGATAATATATACTCATAAGTAAGTAAAAGCAGTGCCTGCAATCAATGCAGACACTGCTTTTATAGCATTTTCTTCTTCCTTAATACCCATAAAACTATTATACATATCAGAAGTATTATTCCACTTATTATCTCAAATCCAAAAGGTGTCTTTGCAAACGGCATCCATTCTCCACCTACATTCATTCCATATATGCCTGATATTATTGTCGGAATAGCCATCACAATTGTAATTGAAGTAAGGTATTTCATTACATTATTCAGCTTACTGTCAATTACTGATGACATCAGTTCCCTTGTACCATCAATGACATCCCTGTATATCGTGGTCATCTCTATAGCCTGCTGGTACTCGACCATGACATCCTCAAGAAGCTCCATATCTTCAGGATACTGCTCAAGTCTTTTATATCTTCTGAGTCTTTCTAACACAATACTGTTAGCTCGAAGAGATGTTGCAAAATAAACAAGTGTAGATTCTAACTCATGAAGCTCGATAAGGTCTGTATCTGATGTGTCGCCATCAACTCTCTCCTCTATCTCAATTCTTTTCTTGTCAATAAGGCGAAGATTAGCCTGATACACAAAAGCTGAACGGAAAAGCATCTGGTATATAAAACGCATCTTTTTCTTCGTACTGAACTCTTTCACCTTATTTCTTACAAAATAATTAATAATCGGTGTATCTACCTTACACACTGTAATTATTGCTTCACTTTTAAGAATAATACCAAGAGGAATAGTTGTATACATTTTTTTCTCATGTCTTACCTCAGGTGTAGGAATATCCACAAGTATAACAGTATATCCGTCTTCAAGGCTTATACGCGAACTTTCTTCTTCATCAAGTGCCGATGAGATATCCTCAGGTTCTATTTCAAAGCGTTCTGCTATCTGCTCAAGCTCCTTGCTTGTCGGATCTACCATATTAATCCAGCATCCATCCTGAATATCTGTCAATGTATTTAATACCTGCTGGTCTGTTCTATATATCTCTACCATAAGTCCGGCCTTTCATAATTATTATTTCATCATAGTCGTCCCTGATGCGTCTCATAATAAAATCTCTTAACGGTTCATCAAAACACCTGTATATATTGTTTACAGCCTCACAATCAAGTGGATTACGCGTAAGAAAATATTGCACATTAAATCCATACATATCATATACTATCTGTAAAATCTTTATATCTGGTCTTGACAAACCATTCTCTAATGTACAATAGCTTCTCTCTGATATTCCAAGCACATTTGCCATGTCCTTTTTATTCATATCATGTATCCGTCTTATCTCTGTAAGTGTATATCCTGTCCGCACATTATCTGGAACATCCAGTTCCATTCCATTAACAATCTCAAGTATCATTCTATGGTAATATGCCACTACCCTTTCTTTCTTATACCCGAATTGAAGCATGCTGTCAAACAAACATAGCAGATTTCTTATAAAAACTTTTTTCCTGAAATCAGGGCATAGTGTGTGCAACTCTGAAAATGGATTATTATTATCTATTCCATGCAGGATATAATCGCTGTTCCAGCCTTCAAGTTTTGCCACCTTCTCTATAATCCTGTATGTAACCGGTTGTGTCCCTGTCTCCAAACGAGCAAGATAGTCAGTACTGACATGCAGCATTTCTGACATTTCCCCTCTGGATAAGCCTTTCATAATGCGGCATTCTTTTAACCTGTCCCCCGTATTACGCATTAAAGCCTCACTTCTTGTCAGTTTTACAGCTTCTTAATCCACATGAGCCGCAATTACCATCACAGCCCTTCCCAAGACCGCTTTTTTCGTGCTTATATGAAACTGCAATATATATGGCAACAACCACAACTAACAATATTCCTGCTGATATAACCTGTCCCATTCTTTATCTCCTTATTAATTGCTCTTATAAGCTTTTCCAATCTCACCTGTAAGTGAAGCAAATATCTTAAGTATCATTGCACGTTCTGATTTGTCAAGTTCCCTGAAAGACTTAAGAACGGCATTAATATTCTTAAACCTGGCTGTACTTATCTCTGAAAGGTTCTTTGCACCACTTGCAGTTACCAGTGAGAATAATGTATCTACGAATTCTGCCCTCTGTTCTCTTGTAAGCCCGTCTATCCATGCGCTCAGTGCTGCATTTAACCTTTTACTCTTAGGGCTTAACTCCTGCTCAGTCTCAAAATCTGGTCCTATAACCTGCCATGACATAGAATCATGCTGCATAAGACCTGACTGGCTGCTCTTTACAACCTCATAATCCCCATCATGATTAAGAAGCATTCCAACAACTGAGCCATAAGGAACAATACTCTTAATCTTAGGCAGAATTGCCAGATAATCCGGATGCTTTACAAAATCACTGTCAAATCCCGGACCATCATTATTATAAACAGTAATAATTCTTTTCTTCACTGATGGTCTTGCAAATACTGATGCATATACTGCCAGATTACCACCTTTGGAATGTCCGCCAAGAATCAGCTTTCCTTCTGAACGCTGCACGGTTGTGTCAATATATCTTACCGCATCCTTCTGCGATGGAACAGGGGATAAGAAACTCATGTTAAAATCCTCTTTCCAGCCCACAAGTGTATCATCAGTTCCCCTGAAAGCAATATACGTAAGTCTGTTATCAATTCTTACATGAAATGCCGCAAACTGTTCTTCTTTGCCGCCATCGACATAATCAACATAATTAGTAAGTATAAGTGAACCAAATCTTTTTGTTGCTGCTGCCTCCCTTAAAAGATACGGAGCTTTTCCTATGAAAGATTTGCATTTCTTAATCTCCTTCTCATCATGGGTATCAAAAAATGTGTCTGCCGCTTCCGCAATTGTAATAGTCTCGATACTTCCCGGTGCCGGTACAATATCAGTAAAATCAACATATGCAATCTGCGCAAGTATTAAATTGTCCACGTCATTAAATGGTGCCTGGCTAAAATCAAGGTCACCTCTCCATTTCAAATAATCAGATACATTACTCATACTTAACCCCTTCTTATTCTACGCATTTTCCTTTCAGAAACCTTCTTGGTTACAAGATCCTTCCATATTGAAGGTGTGAACAGAATTATCAGTGGAAATAACTCCAGTCGTCCGGCAAGCATATCAAACATCAGTACATATTTGCTGAAATCAGAATAACTTCCAAAATTCTGTGTCGGTCCGACAGCCGAAAGCCCCGGACCTATATTATTAATAGTCGCTGCTACTGCAGTGAAATTCGTCACAATATCCTTTCCTTCAATAGATATCAGCAGTAAGGACGCTGTGAATATCATGATAAATGTTATGAAATATATACTCACCGACCTGCATGTTTCACTATCAACAGGCTTTCCTTCTGTCTTAATCACCTTAACACTCTTAGGATGAATATATGACTGAATCTCTCTGAATATTGTCTTTATCCCTATTATAAACCTGGAAACCTTAATTCCGCCACCTGTACTTCCGGCACATGCTCCCACAAACATCAGTACAACAAGCACCGACTTTGACAGTGACGGCCACATATCAAAATCCACTGATGAAAATCCGGTTGTCGTTATAATAGATGCAACCTGAAACATTGACTGTCTCAGTGTAAGTTCAACAGCACCTACACTTCTGTATATATTAACAAATATAATTGCTGTTGCTGCAAGGATAATTCCGAAATAACATCTTACCTCTTCTACTTTAACAGCCTTCTTAAACTGTCTTAGAACAATAAGATAATACGCGTTGAAATTAACGCCAAACAATATCATAAATATGGTTACAACCCACTGGATATAAGGTGAAAAGCTTGTAAAGCTGTCATTTCTGATACCAAATCCACCTGTTCCTGCTGTTCCCATGGCTGTATTAAGTGCATCAAGGAATGTCATTCCTCCAAAAAGAAGAAGAATTGTCTGAAGTACAGTCATCCCAAAATATATAATATACAGTATTCTTGCTGTATATCTGATCTTAGGAACAAGTTTACCCACTGATGGTCCCGGACTCTCTGCTTTCATAAGATTGATATTAGAGCCACCTGTAAGAGGTATTACTGCAAGCAGAAATACCAGAACTCCCATACCACCAATCCAGTGAGTAAAGCATCTCCAGAACATAATGCTCTGTGACAGTCCTTCAACTTCACTTAATATACTTGCTCCTGTTGTTGTAAATCCTGATATTGTCTCAAAAAGTGCATCTGTAAATGAAGGAATTTCCCTGCTTATAAAAAAAGGCAGGCAGCCAAATATACTCATAAGAATCCAGCTGAGTGCAGTTGTAACACACCCCTCCTTCAGATAAAAAACTGTATTGGCAGGTTTTTTAATTGTCATAAGAATCCCACATACAGCACATAATGCCATTGTTATCAAGAATGCAGATATTGCCTTCTCCCTGTATATAACACCAACAATCACAGGAATGACCATAAGAGCCGCTTCTATCTTTAAAACATGCCCAAGAATATATCTTACTATAGAACTGTTCATATCAATGTTCCCAGCCTTTCCTATCTAAGAATATCAGTTATAGCATCAAACCCTGTATGAGTTGTTACAATAACCACAGTATCTCCAACCATAAGACTGTCAGTACCACTTGGAATAATAATCTTCCCATTACGGTTAATAAGTGCTATAAGCAGATTATCCTTCAGCTTAAGTTCCATAAACTGCTTGCCCGTAACTCCTGATTCCTTATCAACGTTAAACTCTATAGCTTCCGCCTTCTGGTCAAACAAATGATACAAGGTCTGTATGTTATTGCTTCCCATAGACTCCTTCTTAGCTCTTACATAAGCAATGATAGCTTCTGATGTTATATATCTTGGATAAATCACACTGCCAAGATCAAGGCTGTTAATAACACTGCTGAATCCCATTCTTGTTATTTTCGTAATACATTTGGCTTCAGATACTTTTCTTGCATACAGAGTAAGCATTACATTCTCTTCATCAATCCCTGTAAGAGGGACAAAGCTCTCCACATACTCAATCCCCTCTTCTCTTAAAAGGCTCTCGTCAGTACCATCACCATTGATAATAACAGCTCCCGGCAGCTCCTCGCTTAACTTTAACGCGCGTTCCTTGTCATTCTCAATAATCTTTACATCAATTCCCATGTTAAGAAGCTGTTTTGCAAGATAATATGCAACTCTTCCACCTCCGACAATCATGGTACTCTTGACCTGATGTGTCTGAAAACCTACACTTGCAAGAAATGTCCTTGCATTCTTTCTTGATGCAATGAAAGATAACTTATCATCTGCACTTATAATAAAATGTCCTGATGGAATGAACACCTCCCCATCCCTCTCAACTGCACATATAAGAACCTTAGATGATGAAGCCTTAGATATCTCCGCAAGAGTATGGCCACACATCTGGTTACCCTCAGGGACTTTTATCTTAATCATCTCTGCCTGTCCATGTGCGAATGTTCCAATCTCAAGTGCTGTCGGCATGTAAAGCACACGTGCTATCTCACTTGCAGCCTCAAATTCCGGATTAATAATCATTGCCAGACCTAATCTGTCTCTTAAAAATGCAGCCTCCTGACTGTATTCAGGTGTTCTTACTCTTGCAATTGCCTCACATCTGCCAGCCCTCTTTGCAAGTGTACAGCATAAAAGATTCAGCTCATCAGAATCAGTTACCGATATAAGAAGGTCAGCTGAGTCAATACCGGCTTCTTTCTGAACAGCAAAGCTAGCACCATTGCCCTCAACTCCCATAACATCATATGCACCTGTTATTGCATCAAGCTTAACCCTGTTCTTATCAATAAGAGTAACATCATGGTTCTCCCTGCTGAGTCTCTCAACAAGAGTGGCACCAACCTTACCGCCTCCTACAACTATAATATTAAGTCCGTTCTTTCTGGACTTGTCATTCCCAAACATTCCAATCCTCCTTATTATTTCGCGTTGTTTTGCGAAGCAAACTATCTCCCCATTTCTTTTAATTCTTCAAGCAGTTCCAAATCAGACTGCTGTACCTTTATATTAGATGTTATAGGTGCCTCTCCAGGATTAGTAACTGTAATCTCAATTATAGTTCCTTCCTTAAGACCTCCTGCAAAACATCTGTTAAGAAATGCCACAAACTTCGGATGATTCTTCTGAAACTTGTTCTTGGCACTCATAAGCTTCATAATTGATGCTGGATTCATAATAATCTCCATTCTTTCTAATTCTGCTACTCAGCATGCAAAGTATACCATATTATCAAAAAAATAGAAATCCCTGACGTCCTTTCCCATATATTAATTTTTCAGAAATTAGAATTTAAAATATTTTTTCTAAAAAAGTGTTGACAAAATATCATTTTACCATTATTATCTTAAATGTGTTTGCGCGAGTGGCTCAGTGGTGGAGCACCTCCTTGCCAAGGAGGGGGTCGCGGGTTCGATCCCCGTCTCGCGCTCTTTTATTTTTTAAGAGAAAGCCAGTACATGCTGACTTTCTCTTTTTTGTGTTCAATTTGTTTCAAGACATTATGATTGCCGCAAAGCACACATAAATAACCTACTATCTCATCAATTTTCATAATCCAGTAGGTCTTTTTCTTATTGTTAGCTGGTATGTAATGCTTCTTCCCAACTTAAATACCTACTATTTTGTCATAATTCACACTTTTAGTATGTCTTTTTCTCATATCTGTAATATCAGACAGATTTGGTTTGAAAAAAAACCTACTATTCTCGCATAAATCATCAATTTAGTAGGTAATTTTCTTTATTCTCGTTAATTCTCCTCAGAATTTCCTCTTGATAAACCTACCATTTCATCATATTTAGCAGTCTTAGTAGGTATCCCCCTCATCTATAGCATTATAGATTCAACTTTTTTAATTTTACACTTGACAGATTAAAGTTTTATGTGTATTATCTTGTTTGTGTTCACAAGAGAATTTAATTAAAGAACATTAATTATGCGCGAGTGGCTCAGTGGTGGAGCACCTCCTTGCCAAGGAGGGGGTCGCGGGTTCGATCCCCGTCTCGCGCTCTTTTTAATTTTAAAAGGAAGCCAGCATTTAAGCGGCTTCCTTTTTTGTTTGTGTTCAATTTGTTTGAAGACAACTTAAAGACACATGATTCTTCGTCTTGCACTCTTCTATCAACTGTCATTTCACATACACAATCACTTTGTCTGAAACCTTTTCCAGGTCATCACTGCCTTCAGCTGCCTTGAATCCCACATCAACAATCTCTATCGTTCCGTCTTCATATGTCACAGTTACGCTTAACGTAAGTCCTTCATACATATTTTTAACCATCTCATTGTATACCTGACGATCCTGATACAAAGATTCTTTTTCTAACTGCTTTGAAAACTTTACAATCTGTATGCCCTCGCTCTGACTGTTGCCGCTCTCCTCATACTCTTCCCCGATATCTTCAATAATGTAATATGCATAGCCGTTCTCCGTCTGTTTTCTGAATTTTTCAGAAGATGTCTGATACTCAGGGCTGTCCTTGTCAACCTCTTTCATCCTTGCCAGATTATATGTCACATCTGAATCATTTCCCATTATAGAATACTTAATCTTTGAGATATCTTCGCCCGTTACATTTATACCAGCCATAACCTGCCCCATCACAGATGAATCTCCAACCCGGCTTGAAATTCCAGCCACAACTCCTGATACACCAGCATTTTTCTCATCATTAGAATAAATACATTCTGATGTGTCATCAAGCCCGGCTGCATACACATTCATAACATGAGCAATTTTAAATCCTGTCTGCTCTGATGCCAGTTGATTACTGCTCTGGTTTCCGTTTCCTGTCACAGAAGGTTTCAGTCCTCTGACTCCCAATACAGCAGTAACAGCCGCTGCTGCCACAAGACCTGCTGCAATTATCTTCTTTACATTATTGCTCTTTTTATACCTGATATCCACACTGGCAGTTTTCTTGTAATTTCCCGCTTCTTCAATCATTTGCGGACTAATTTCATTAAGTCCTTCATATAAATCCATTGCCTCTGATTTTTTCATAGATATAAACCCTCGCTTTCCAGATATTTTCTTAATTCTTTTCTCGTTCTGTGAAGAGTAACTTTCACTGCTGATTCGCTCCTGTCTCTTATACACATCTCCGAGCCCACGAGACACTCGCTAATCTCGT
>ERZ1027046.835-NODE-835-length-12486-cov-4.747727_pt1 | contig 12486 bp, 9 predicted proteins | sample MGYA00519431_ERZ1027046 | MGnify/ENA primary metagenome ERZ1027046 (study PRJEB26926, sample SAMN06164587) | human gut metagenome | biome: ENVO:00009003; feature: ENVO:2100002; material: ENVO:00002003 | host: Homo sapiens | place: USA | collected 2012 ...
TCGTGGGCTCGGAGATGTGTATAAGAGACAGCGGTACAGCAGTCCTCATACGGCTCAATTGATATATCGTAGGTATCAATCTTGTAGGCAATGTCGATAATCTCCTGCTTATCCATACCTATGAGCGGTCTGAATACGAGCATATCGGTCGCCTCATCTGTGCACGAAAGCGCACCGATTGTCTGGCTTGCAACCTGACCGAGGCTTTCGCCTGTGATGAGTGCCTGACATTCGTACTTTTCGGCAATCTTTTCTGAAATCTGCATCATCAGGCGTCGCATAATGATTGTGAAAAGTTCCTCGGGACATTCATCCTTGATTTTCTCCTGCAGCTTTGTAAACGGCACGGTGTACATAACCATATCGCCTGCATATCTGCTGACTCTGCGGAGAAGTCTGACAACCTTGTCTTCGGCTCTGGGGCTTGTGTAAGGCGGACTTGCAAAGTGAATTGCAGTAAGTCTGATACCTCTTTTTGCCATCATATAAGCGGCAACGGGAGAGTCAAGACCTCCGCTGATGAGAATTGCGGCTCTGCCGCCTGTGCCGACCGGAATACCGCCTGCTCCTCTTACCGGCTCACCGTGAACATAAGCGCCGAAGTCACGGATTTCAACATTTACAACAAGGTCGGGGTTGTGAACATCAACCTTGAGGTGCGGAAACTTTGAAAGGATTTCACCGCCGACCTCTCTGCAAATTTCGGGAGATTTAAGCGGAAACTTCTTGTCGCTTCTCTTCGCCTCAACCTTGAAGGTTTTTATATTTTTAAGCTGATTTTCAAGATATTTCGGAGCTGTTTCAAGAACGGATTCGATTGTTTTTTCACAAACGGCGGCTCTTGAAAAAGCGATAATTCCGAACACCCTTGAAACGATTTCGCAAGCCTTTTCAAGATCTGCGTCATCATCAAGCGGTTTTACATAAATTGTGGACTGTGCGGATGTAATCTCAAAATGGCCTGCACTCTTTAATGCGTGTTTGAGGTTCTTTTTGAGGACATCTTCAAATGAACGGCGGTTAAGTCCCTTAAGAACAATTTCGCCGTCTTTCAAAAGTAAAATTTCCTTCATAAAATGTATTCCTTTGTTTTAATATGTATTCATACGATTTTATTTGTGAGCAAGGGTTTTCAGTCCCTTTTCAATACCGTAACAAAGTGCGTCGATATCTGCCTCTGTGTTAAATTTTGAAAAGCTGATTCTCAGTGCACTGTCGGCTCGGTCACGACCGATATTCATTGACTCAAGCACATAACTCGGTTTGCCCTTTGCACAGGCACTTCCCGAGGACACATAGACCTCAAGATTTTCAAGAAAATGGAGCATGGTTTCGCTCCTGACCTTTCCTGCCGAGATATTCAGCACATACGGAAGTGCGTTTTCGGGGGAGTTGAGGCTCACACCGTCAATTTTTAATAGCTTATCCTTTGCATAGCTGTTAAGCTTTGAAACATAATCGTAATTTTTATCTATGTTAAATTCACCGCAGGCAACACCCATTGCGGCAATCAGCGGAATTGCCTCTGTGCCGGGGCGGAGTTTTTTCTCCTGTTCACCGCCGTAGTGAAGCGGAACAGGCCGTACACCCTTTTTCACAAAGATTGCACCCACACCCTTCGGGGCATGGATTTTATGACCGCTCACGCTGATTAAATCCGCATGAAGCCTTGACGCAGAAAGCGAGATTTTGCCGAACGCCTGAACGGCATCCGTGTGGCAGATTACATCGCTGTTCTTCGCCTTTACGGCAGAAAAAATATCCGTAACATTCATAATTGCGCCCGTTTCGTTATTGACGCACATTACAGACACAAGAATTGTGTTTTCGTCAACATTTTCAAGCACATCTTCCTTGTGAATTGTGCCGTCCTCACGGGGCATAATGTAGACAACATCAAAGCCGTTATCCTCAAGTTTTTTTGCGGATTCCATAATACTGCTGTGTTCAACGGCAGACACAACAATCCGCTTTCCTCTGCGTTTTTTAGCCTCGGCAACACCGAAAATTGCAAGGTTATTCGCCTCTGTACCGCCGCTTGTGAAATAGATTTCGTCGGCAGTTGCACCAAGCTTTCTTGCAACCTCTTTTCGAGCCTTTACAAGCTCCTGCTCTGCATACATTCCACGCAAATGGAGTGACGAAGGATTGCCGTAATTTTCGGTCATTATCTCAAACGCTTTTTCTGCCGCCTTTTGCGACACCTTCGTAGTTGCGCTGTTATCGAGATAATGCTCCATTACTTTACCCTCATTTCGTTTTACATAGCTGTACATATTAATAAGTATACTACAATAGTCAAAAAAAATAAAGTGATAATTCAAACATAATTGAAATTTATACGGCAAAAATATATGTAAATTAATTAACGGTGCAAAGGTGGCATTTTATGATTTCAAAAAAAGAATATAGCACGATTGTGAAAAATAATTCACCGAAAAGTAAATGTTTTGTGAACGGGACTAAGGCATTTTTCATCGGCGGTTTCATCTGCCTTATCGGTCAGGTTCTAACGGACTGTTATTCAATGCTTGATCTCAGCAAGGATGATGCAAAAACGCTGACTTCAATAACGCTGATTTTCATAGGAATTTTGCTGACAGCAATCGGTGTTTACGATAAAATCGCCAAGCATGGCGGTGCGGGTACGCTTGTGCCGATTACAGGTTTTGCAAATGCTGTTTCATCGCCTGCAATTGAATTCAAATCCGAGGGATATGTTGCAGGACTCGGCGCAAAGCTGTTCATCATTGCAGGACCTGTCATAGTTTACGGTGTTACCGCATCTGTTGTTTTCGGTGCTGTTTTATGGGTACTGCATATGTTCGGGATTACCTTATTCTGACTTTTCAATAATTTAGACTGCAAAAAGAGGTGTCGCAAACGCTGACACCTCTTTGTCTGTTATGTTGTTATCTTTTCTTGTACAAAACAAGCTCCGGATTTTTAAGATTTTCCTCATAAGTTGAAATCAGGATGAAACCGGTATTTGCAACAATGCCGAAATATCTGTCACCGCCGAACTCACATTCAAGCTGATTGCCGAGATATGTTGCGTTATCGTCCAAAAATTTTACGGTGTTGCCGTTCGGAAGTCTGTATTCCAAATTAACAAATTTTCCGACAAGCGCATTCAGCTTTGTAAGCTTTGGCATACCGTCAACATTTAAGGCATTTATCTCATCAATCAGAACATTTTTGAATTCCTCAAAAGCCTTGCTTCCGCCGAGTTCCTTATATCTTTTCCAATAGTCAAGCTTCGGGAGTGTTCTCAACAGATACTCACGCACCTCTTTTTCGGAATGTTCCTCGTTTGTCATATTTTTGACGCAGACATCAATCAAATCGTCCATATCGCTGTACATATAATTTCCGTCGGCATAACACCACTTGCAATAATCTTCATTCATAAAGCCGTCTTTCTCTCTGCTGATAATCTCATCTTCCAACGGCATACCGCAACATTGACAAATGAGTTCTCTCGGAGAACCGAGCAAGGTATTGATTGACACATTATAAAGCTTTGAGAGAAGTTTTAATGTTTCCGTATTCGGAACTGTGTCGCCGTTTTCCCAACGAGAAACAGCCTGTCTTGTTACAAACAATTTTTCAGCCAGCTCATCCTGAGAAAAGCCCGATTTTGTTCTTAATTTCAGTAAAATTTCTTTTGTATCCATAGCCGTCACCTCTTGCGTATATTATAATGCAGAGCGTGATTTTTCACAAGCAACTTGCTGTTGCACGGTATGCTACCGTTCCCGGTTCGTGAAGACAGTTTGATATTAAAAAAACATAATATGCCCGAGCGTAACTTTGTTATATTTTGTACAATTCTGTAGGGCGAGCCGCCGTTCCCAATTCGTGTAGACAGTTTGATATATAAACAGTTATATTTCCCGAGCGTTACATTGTTATAGTTTTTCCGCCCGACAATGGCGAGTCGCCGTTCCCCGTTCGTGAAGTAGGGGCGTTCATTGGACGCCCGCCTTGATGAATGGGGTTGCTTTATTAAAATATTATGATGTGATGAATGTTGTGTATAAACTGTAGCGGCGAACCGTGTTCGCCATTTGTTTTGGTTGTACAACCAAAACAAGCAAACCAATTTTGCAAATATTTACAAACATAAATTTCATATAACAAATGATTTGTATTAAATCGAACCGATTTGGCGATCGCTGATCGCCACTACAGGTGAGCAATGACTTTGTGACATTTATATGTTTTACATTCATCATAATGTATGTACTATTACCTGCGGGAGAACACGGTTCTTCCCTACAAAATAGCAACAACTTACATTTTACCTAATTCGGGCATTGGAATTGTTACTTTATCAAACTAACTACTCGAATTGGGGACGGCGGCCCGCCGTGCGGGCGTCCGATGAACGCCCCTACGAGATTGTGCCATTATAGAATTTGTTTTAACATATAATTTGTGATATTACCTGCATAAGGATGATATCTGCCCCTACAAAAAACACAAAAAGAGCCGATACAAATGTATCGGCTCTGAATGTTAGAAAATAAACGATAATCGGTTAAAATTATTCGTTAATAGCGATAACTGCGCCTGAACCTACTGTTCTGCCGCCTTCACGAATAGCGAAACGAAGACCAACTTCGATAGCGATAGGAGTGATAAGTTCAACGTCCATTTCAACGTTATCACCAGGCATGCACATCTCTACGCCCTCTGGGAGTGAGATTGTACCTGTTACGTCAGTTGTTCTGAAATAGAACTGCGGACGATAGTTGTTGAAGAATGGAGTATGACGGCCACCTTCGTCCTTAGTAAGAACGTAAACCTGGCCACGGAACTTTGTGTGTGGGTGAATTGTACCTGGCTTAGCAAGTACCTGACCTCTCTGGATTTCAGTTCTCTGAACACCACGGAGAAGAACACCTACGTTGTCGCCTGCTTCAGCGAAGTCAAGAGTCTTTCTGAACATTTCAAGACCTGTAACAACAACTTTTCTCTTTTCGTCTGTAAGACCAACGATTTCAACTTCTTCACCAGTCTTAATCTGACCTCTTTCAACTCTACCGGTTGCAACAGTACCACGACCTGTGATTGTGAATACGTCCTCAACAGGCATAAGGAATGGCTGGTCAGCCTTACGGTCAGGAGTTGGAATATACTCGTCAACAGCGTCCATAAGCTCGTGGATGCACTTGTACTCAGGAGCGTTAGGATCCTTAGATGTGCTTGTAAGAGCAAGGTAAGCTGAACCCTTGATGATTGGTGTATCGTCGCCCGGGAACTCATACTCGTTGAGGAGGTCACGGATCTCCATCTCTACGAGCTCGAGAAGCTCAGGATCGTCAACCTGGTCAGTCTTGTTCATGAATACTACGATGTAAGGTACACCTACCTGACGAGAAAGAAGGATGTGCTCTCTTGTCTGTGGCATAGGACCGTCAGCAGCTGATACAACGAGGATAGCGCCGTCCATCTGAGCAGCACCTGTGATCATGTTCTTTACATAGTCAGCATGGCCTGGGCAGTCAACGTGTGCATAGTGACGCTTGTCTGTTTCATACTCAACGTGAGCTGTGTTAATTGTGATACCACGCTCTCTCTCTTCAGGAGCCTTATCGATGTTAGCGTAATCAACGAAATCAGCATCGCCTTCGAGGTTGAGAACCTTTGTGATAGCAGCAGTAAGTGTTGTTTTACCATGGTCAACGTGGCCGATTGTACCAATGTTAACATGGGGCTTATTTCTTTCAAATTTTTCTCTTGCCATTGGAAATTTCCTCCTTATTGTTGTAAAAAGAATTTACAATAGATTTAATCATATTGTATCAATTTTTTCTAAAAAAATCAATACATTTTTGAAAAAAGTGCTTTAAAAGGTATGATTAGTCCTTTTTAGCTCTTTCACTCATAATCTTTTCAGCAATGTTCTTCGGAACCTCTGCATATGTGTCAGGCTCCATAACATACTGACCACGACCCTGAGTCTTGGAACGCATATCTGTTGCGTAACCAAACATCTCTGAAAGCGGAACATGAGCGATAACTCTCTGAACGCCGTTGTCAGCTTCCATGCTCTGGATCATACCACGACGAGAGTTAAGGTCGCCGATTACATCACCGAGGTATTCCTCAGGAGTGATAACAGTAACCTTCATGATCGGTTCGAGAAGTACAGGATCTGCCTTCTTCATAGCGTTCTTGAATGCCATTGAACCGGCAATCTTAAATGCCATTTCTGATGAGTCGACTTCATGATAAGAACCATCATAAAGCTCAACCTTAACATCAACTACATTGTAGCCTGCAACAACACCGCTGAGCATTGCGCCCTGAATACCCTGGTCAACAGCCGGAATGTATTCCTTAGGAATAGCACCGCCGACAATGTTGTTAACGAACTCATAGCCCTTGTCCTTGTTAGGATAGATATTGATCTTAACGTGACCGTACTGACCCTTACCACCTGACTGACGAGCATACTTTTCGTCAACAGAAGCTTCCTTGCGGATAGTTTCCTTGTATGCAACCTGTGGAGCACCGATGTTTGCTTCTACCTTAAATTCACGGAGAAGACGGTCAACAATGATTTCGAGGTGGAGTTCACCCATACCTGCGATGATTGTCTGACCTGTTTCTTCGTCTGTATAAGCCTTGAAAGTAGGATCTTCTTCTGCAAGCTTTGCAAGAGCGATACCCATCTTTTCCTGACCTGCTTTTGTCTTCGGCTCAATAGCAACACGAATTACAGGATCAGGGAATTCCATAGACTCAAGGATAACAGGAGCCTTCTCATCACAGAGAGTATCACCTGTTGTTGTATTTTTAAGACCAACGGCAGCAGCGATGTCACCTGCGTATACGCAGTCGATATCTTTTCTGTCGTTAGCGTGCATCTGCAAGATACGACCGAGACGCTCGTTGGTGTCCTTAACTGAGTTGTAAACAGTTGTGCCGGCAGAAACTGTACCGGAGTAAACTCTGAAGAAGCAGAGCTTACCAACAAACGGGTCAGTAGCAATCTTGAATGCGAGAGCTGCGAATGGCTCTTTATCTGATGACGGTCTTTCAACCTCATCGCCTGTTTCAGGGTCAACACCCTTGATAGCAGGTACATCTGTCGGAGCAGGCATATAATCAACGATAGCATCAAGGAGCATCTGAACACCCTTGTTACGGTAAGAAGAACCGCAGGTTACAGGTACCATTGTGTTGTCAATAGTAGCCTTTCTGATTGTGCTCTTGATTTCGTCGATTGTAAGCTCTTCGCCGCCGAAGTATTTCTCCATAAGATCCTCATCGAGTTCAGCAACTGATTCGATAAGTTTCTCACGATACTCGTTAGCGAGATCCTGCATCTCTTCCGGAATTTCCTCTTCACTGTAGTCTGTGCCGTCTTCGTTGTGATAGATTTCGGCCTTCATAGTAACGAGGTCAACGATGCCTCTGAAATCGCTCTCAGCACCGATCGGAAGCTGAATCGGAACAGCATTACATTTAAGTCTGTCCTTCATCATCTGAACAACATGGTAGAAGTTAGCGCCCATGATGTCCATCTTGTTTACATAAACCATTCTCGGAACGCCGTAGTTATCAGCCTGACGCCATACTGTTTCAGACTGAGGCTCAACGCCGCCTTTTGCGCAGAGGACTGTTACAGAACCGTCAAGAACACGAAGTGAACGCTCAACTTCAACAGTGAAGTCAACGTGACCGGGGGTGTCGATGATGTTGATTCTGTGCTTGTCATACTGATGCTTGCTGCCGAACCAGAATGCAGTTGTAGCAGCAGAGGTGATTGTGATACCACGCTCTTTTTCCTGAACCATCCAGTCCATTGTGGAAGCACCGTCGTGTGTCTCACCGATTTTATGGTTTACGCCGGTATAATACAGGATACGCTCAGTTGTTGTGGTTTTACCGGCATCAATGTGAGCCATGATACCGATGTTTCTTGTTTTTTCAAGTGAAACCTGTCTTGGCATAAAATCCTCCTAATAAACGCTGATGATAAAATTACCATCTGTAATGAGCGAAAGCCTTGTTAGCTTCAGCCATCTTATGAGTGTCTTCACGCTTCTTGAAAGCACCGCCGGCACTGTTTGTGGCATCAAGGATTTCTCCTGCAAGTCTTTCCTTCATTGTCTTTTCGCTGCGAGCTCTTGAATAAGTAGAAATCCAGCGGAGACCGAGTGTCTGGCGTCTTTCAGGACGAACCTCCATAGGTACCTGATAAGTAGCACCGCCGACACGACGAGCCTTAACTTCGAGAACGGGCATTACATTTTCCATAGCCTGTTCAAAAACCTCAAGCGGGTTGTTACCTGTCTTTTCAGCAATAATATCGAATGCACCGTAAACAATCTTCTGAGCAACGCCCTTTTTACCGTCGTACATAATGTTGTTGATAAGACGAGTTACGAGTTTTGAATTATAAAGCGGATCCGGTAATACGTCACGCTTCGCAATAGAACCTCTTCTTGGCACTTTGCTTCCCTCCTTCACAATAATTGAGATATCATAGGTACTCGAAAGCGACAAACTCCCGTATGCCAACAAGACATTCTACCATAACATATATATAGTAAAATTCCTGCCGCATAGCAGAACTTAAATAATTTAAGTCAAGAGAGTTTTGTCAATTCCTTATTTACCCTTCTTCGGACGCTTAGCACCGTACTTTGAACGGCTCTGCATACGGCCCGAAACACCCTGAGCATCGAGTGTACCACGAACGATGTGGTAACGAACACCAGGCAAGTCCTTAACACGGCCACCACGGATAAGAACAACGCTGTGTTCCTGAAGGTTGTGACCTACGCCGGGAATATAGGAACTGACTTCAATACCGTTAGAAAGTCTTACTCTGGCAATCTTTCTGAGCGCTGAGTTAGGCTTTTTAGGTGTAGCGGTCTTTACTGCAGTACAAACACCTCTCTTCTGTGGGGAGCTCTGATCAATAGCAACACGCTTTTTTGAGTTCCAACCCTTTAAGAGAGCAGGTGCCTTTGCCTTCTTCTCGGAAACCTGTCTGCCCTTGCGTACCAACTGGTTAAATGTAGGCATTATTTGTCCTCCTTTCAAAAAATATAAGAATTGATAAAACTGCTTTGCTTTTGCAAAGCCCTGTGAAACATCAATAATATCCCCAAAAACGGGCGCAATTACAGAATGCCCCACGATTAAACATTATAAACTATCCGCTCGCTTTTTGTCAAGCATTTTTTTGTAAAATTTAAGCGAGGCTTATGCTTGATAAATATTATACATTCCCACGAATATGTTTTGATATTATGAAAGCTGTTATTAATCACAGCGACTCGCAATAAATTGTCTGCACGAATTGACAACGGCGGCACACCGTAATGAAAAAGAGGCTGTAAAGAAATGAAGTTTAAGACTTCGTTCTTCACAGCCTCCGTTTTCATTTTTTATTTAGGAGAGAGGAAAATATATCAAATAAAAAAACTTATACACTGTTTAATCGGGACGATGTTCGCCGTTCCCTTATGTTGTGACTTTATTATACCACACCAATATTGACAACTGTGTGACGAAAACAAGAATGTTTTCGGAATTTTCAATTTTTATCATTTGTAGTAACAAACAATTCATTTGAGAATTTATAAAATTTGTTTTTAAATATAATTTCTGCCGTTACTCACGGAAGAACGAGGTTCTCTCCGACAAAACAGCAGTCATTTTGCTACATTTATAAAATTACATCTGTCAAACATTTTGTGATATTACTTGCAGAACTGTGAAATAACAGCCTTACAAAAATAAGAAGGCACATAACCGTCATTGTTTTCGGTTATGTGCCTTTTGTGGTTTATATATCCTTATACAAATGTTGCAAAGCTTCTGTGATACCGCTACAAAATAACTGTCTTCACGAACGAAAAATCATTCAGCAGACTTAATGATTACCGTTGACTGTGGCGGTACAAAGATTTTACCGTCTTTAAGCTCGGTATGCTTTGAACTGCTTTCTGGGATAAGGTCTGCACGGAGAGTTGCGTTCTTAATCATATCGTCTGTAATTGTAAGCTCCTTGGCGTCATTCTTGCTGAAGTTATGAATAATGAGGAGCTTTGAATCCTCATACTCAACATAGTAAGCGCCGACTGTCTTATCATCAAAGCCCTGTGTGCCTACAATTCTGCCCCTTGCAATTTCGGGGTTCTGATTTTTGATTGTGATAATTCTGCGATAGTAGTTGAGGAGAGAATCCTTGTCGGCAAGCTGCTGTTTTACACCGCCGCCGGTAGGCACATCTGGCTCATCTCCGATACCGTTTACATAAATATCGGGAAGGTTGTCGCTGTCAAAAACCATCTGTGTTCTGTATGCCGCATCGTTTGTGGTATTCGGAGCCTTGACGCCGATTTCCTCTCCGTAATAGATGAACGGATTACCCGGCGCAAGCATATAAACTGCGGCTGCAAGTTTCTGAGAAGAAAGTCCCTGAGATTCAAGTGCGTTTCCGCTACGAACCTGATCGTGGTTTGAAAGGAACATTGCATTGATAGCATTGGGATTTGACTCTGTCATTTTGTTATCGTAGTTCATAATTTTTTTGGCAGTAGCCATACCGCCCTGCGAAATGATGTTGCTGATAATTGTGCCTGTTGAGGTTGAAAACTTAAATGCAAACTGGCTGTCGATGCCGGATTTGTAAAGCTCCTGAATATCGGAATCATCGGTCCAGTTCTCGCCAACCATATAGACATCTTCCTTAATACCCTTACAGGTGTCGTAGAACCACTTGAGAAATTCTGTTCCGTCGGTTTCCTTATTTGTAAAGTATTTGCAAGCGTCAAGTCTGAAACCGTCAACTCCTCGGTCAAGCCAGAATTTCGCAATTTTTGTAAATTCTTCTCTCGTCTTTTTAGAATTGAGATTCCATTCGGGCATCTCCTGAGAAAAGTTCGCCTCACAGGCATAACCGTTTCCAAGACTGATAGTCTGAGTATCGCTGTCAAAATATGACGCCTTGTGAATTTCAAAATATTCTGCATTGCCGTCAAGCTTATTATCGGCAACCTCCTCAACAGCCTTTGTGAAAAGCGGATTTTTTGAAGATGCGTGATTCAAAACAAGGTCAAGAATTACATTTATACCACGCTTGTGACATTCTTCAATAAGCTTGTCAAAATCGTCGAGCGTACCGAAGTCGGGATCAATATTGTAATAATCTTCAACATCATACTTATGATATGACTTTGACGGCATAATCGGAGTAAGCCAGATTGCGTCAACACCGAGGTCGTCACCTGAATTCGGATCGCCGTCATTAAGGTAGTCAAGTTGTGAGATGATTCCCTGAAGGTCGCCTGTTTCGTCACCATTTGAATCGCAGAAAGAGTTTACGAAAATTTCGTAGTAGTTTCTGTATTTATCGGTTGATGCAGTTGCCTTAACGCCTTCAATCGGGTCGGCAACTTTTGCAGTATTTCCGTCGGATGAATCTGATTTTGATGATGAAGAATCAGAGCAGCCTGTAAGCACACAGCCCGCAAGCATTGCACCGGCAAGAAGAATGGAAAGAATTTTTTTCATAGTATCCTCCGTAAAATTAAAACGGACGGCAGCCTGTGACTGCCGCCCGTGAGAGCTTGTATATATTGGGATTAACCCTTTACGCCACCGGCTGTTACACCTTCAACATAATACTTCTGCATCTTGAGGAAGAGAAGTGTAATCGGAACAGCAACAACAACAGAACCTGCAAGGAACTGCTTGTAGTATGTGTTCTTAAAGTCCTGATCAATCATTAGCTGAAGACCGATAGCAACAGTATAGTTGTCACGAGCATCACCCATGATAATCTTAGCAAGAATGAAGTCTGTCCACGGTCCGATAAATGAAGTAAGAACCGTGTAAACAACAATCGGCTTTGACATAGGAAGAATAATCTTCCAGAAAATCTGGTTCTTGGTAGCACCGTCAATGGTTGCCGCCTCGTCAAGTGCTCTTGGAATTGTATCGAAGAAGCCCTTTGAAATCTGGAAGCCAAGACCGGCACCGCAGCTGTAGCAGATTACAAGAGCAACGAGAGTCTGAGTAAGACCCATTGCCTTGAGAAGGTAGTAAATAGCAATCATTGTCATGAAGCCGGGGAACATACCGAGAATCATACCAACATTCATAAACTTTTTACGAGCCTTAAATCTGAGTCGGCTGAATGCGTAACTAACCATAAGAACCGAAATTGTAGAAATTACGCAGCTGAAACAAGCAACTACGAATGTGTTAAGGAACCATCTCGGGAAGTTAAGGCTTGCAGTACCGCCTGAGCCTGTGAACAAATCAATGTAGTTCTGTAATGTCCATTCCTGCGGGATAATTGTACTTCCGTAAATTTCAGCACCGCCACGGAATGAATGCATTAAAAGATAGATGAACGGAGAAATCCAAATGAAACCCATTACAATAAGGAACAGGTAAACAAAAGCTGTCTCTTATACACATCTCCGAGCCCACGAGACACTCGCTAATCTC
>ERZ1027046.865-NODE-865-length-12237-cov-6.760795_pt1 | contig 12237 bp, 9 predicted proteins | sample MGYA00519431_ERZ1027046 | MGnify/ENA primary metagenome ERZ1027046 (study PRJEB26926, sample SAMN06164587) | human gut metagenome | biome: ENVO:00009003; feature: ENVO:2100002; material: ENVO:00002003 | host: Homo sapiens | place: USA | collected 2012 ...
CGAGTGTCTCGTGGGCTCGGAGATGTGTATAAGAGACAGGAATTTAATATTAGCTAGTATTGGAGTATTCCTTGGAATTATACTTCTGCTCGTTGTTATTTTGCTGGTAGCTAAGCAGTATCTTACTCCGAGCGGCAAAGTAAAGATAACTATCAATGGAGAGAAAGAACTGGAAGTAGAACAAGGTTCAACTTTGCTGAACACCCTGTCTGTCAATGGCATCTATCTGTCATCGGCTTGTGGTGGTAAAGGTTCTTGCGGTCAATGTAAATGCCAGGTTGTAGAAGGCGGTGGTGAGATTCTTCCTTCTGAAAAGGGACATTTCAGCCGTAAACAACAACAGGATCATTGGCGTCTGGGTTGCCAGGTGAAAGTAAAAGGTGACCTGGGCATCAAGATTGATGAATCTGTACTGGGTGTTAAGGAATGGGAATGCGAAGTAATCAGCAACAAGAACGTTGCCACTTTCATCAAAGAGTTTATTGTGGCTTTGCCGAAAGGTGAACACATGGACTTCGTTCCGGGTTCATACGCTCAGATTAAGATTCCTAAATTTGAAATGGACTACAACAAGGATATCGATAAAGACCTTATCGGTGCGGAATATCTGCCCGCATGGGAAAAATTCGGTTTGTTCGGTTTGAAATGTAAGAATACGGAAGAAACCATCCGTGCTTACTCTATGGCCAACTATCCGGCAGAAGGTGACGTGTTCATGTTGACAGTTCGTATCGCTACTCCTCCGTTCAAGCCAGACCGCAGCGGATTCATGGATGTGATGCCGGGTATCGCTTCTTCTTATATCTTTACCCTGAAACCGGGTGATAAGGTAACCATGAGTGGCCCTTACGGAGACTTCCATCCGATATTCGACTCCAAGAAGGAGATGATGTGGGTCGGTGGTGGTGCCGGTATGGCTCCGTTGCGTGCACAGATTATGCACATGACGAAGACGCTGCACACTACAGACCGCGTGATGAATTACTTCTACGGTGCACGTGCATTGAATGAAGTGTTCTATCTGGAAGACTTCCTGCAGATTGAAAAGGATTTCCCCAACTTCAAGTTCCATCTTGCACTGGACCGTCCCGATCCGGCAGCCGATGCAGCGGGCGTGAAGTACACTCCGGGCTTCGTACACAACGTAATTTACGAGACTTACTTGAAAGACCACGAAGCTCCCGAAGACATCGAATACTACATGTGTGGTCCCGGCCCGATGTCGAAGGCTGTTGAGAAGATGCTCGACGACCTCGGCGTTCCGGCTCAGAACCTGATGTTCGATAACTTCGGTGGATAATCTTCCTTGTCCGTCTTGAGATAAAAAACTCCGGCTTGGCCTTCAGGGCTTTGCCGGAGTTTTTTGTTCGGGGCATTTCCTCTCTATTGAAAGAAAGTGGAGTGGATTCTTCGTCGCTTTTTCTTTATTCCTTGATATGAATCAGTGCATTTGCCAGAATGGCTGTTATTTCTCCGGTGGTAATTCCTGTTGACACAGACCTCGTATGAATGGTTCTTGGTGAAGGAGAATGCGGTCTTTCTGAGTTTTCATGTTGGATGTTTTATTGAATGTTATCGTTTTCCTCTTCTGTTTCTTCTTGAATGGTATCTTTGGGCAGCAATCTTGGAGAAATGCGTTTCTTGGGAGTGAGGCTCATGCCTTTCAGCATTTCGGCCTGGCGTACTACACTGCCGTTACCGTCCGAGAGCTGGTTGAAGGCTTTATCGTAATCCCTTTGCAGGCTGGCCAGCCGGTCGCCGATACCGAGGAAGGTGTCGGTAAAGCCTGCGATTTTTTCATATAAGATGGTGCCGCGCTTGATGATGGCCTGCACATTCTTTACCTGGTTCTCCTTCTTCCAAAGGTCGAGCGAGAGGCGCAGGGCGCTAATCAGGTTGGTGGGGCTCATTAGTACCACCTTTTTGTTGTAGGCATATTCCCAGAGGTGTGCATCGCTTTGGATGGCGAGGAGGTAGGCACCTTCGGTGGGGATGAACATCATAACGAAATCCGGTGATTGGGCGTCGTAATGCGAGTAGTCTTTATGGCTGAGCTCGTCGATGTGGGAGCGGACAGATTGCAGGTGTGCTTTCAGGAAGTGTGCCTGCTCCTCCTTGCTTTCGGCAGAGGTGTAGGCAGCATAGGCAGTCAGCGACACTTTGGAGTCGATAATCATTTCCCGTTCGTCGGGGTATTTCACGATGATGTCGGGCTGCATCTTCTGCCCGCTTTCCTCGTTGATGATGGCTTCGCCCCGTTCGTCTTTTAGAAACTCCTGGCGGAAGTAGTGTTCGCCTTCAATCAGTCCGGAGGCTTGCAACAAACGTTCCAGAATCATTTCGCCCCAGTTGCCTTGCATTTTGGAGTCTCCTTTCAGGGCACGGGTCAGGTTGTTGGCATCTTCGCTGAGGCGGTTGTTCAGTTCCACCAGTTCCTTGATGCGTTCACCCAGCGAGAAGCGTTCTTTGGCTTCGGTGCTGTATACTTGTTCCACCTTTTGGCGGAAGTCCTTCAGGTTATCGCCCAGCGGGCGGAGCAGATTGCCCAGGTGTTCGGTATTCAGCCTGGTAAAGTCTTCGGCTTTGCTCTGGAAGATACGGTTGGAGAGATTCTCGAACTCGGTGTTCATGCGCTTGTGCAACGCTTCGGCTTCTTCCTTCTGCAGCTTCAATAATTCTATTTCCTTCTTTGTCCCGCTGATTTCTGCCCTCAGTGCGGCAGACTTGCGGTCTGCCGCCAGATAGCCGACTACGGTTCCGATGATTATCCCTATAATCAGTAATACTATCTCCATAGGTGTTTTGAAGTGTCCGCCTTATTGTGTCAATATTTCGTTTCCGTCTTCAGTAATCAGGATTTGGCTTTCCCATTGGGCAGAAGGCAGTCCGTCGTCTGTGCAGACGGTCCATCCGTCGGCTTCGTCGATAAAGACTTCGTAGCTTCCCATGTTAATCATCGGTTCGATGGTGAACGTCATGCCCGGCACTATCAGCATGCCCGTACCACGTTTGCCGAAGTGTTCCACATCCGGTTCTTCGTGGAACTTGACGCCGCAGCCATGTCCGCAGAGGTCGCGTACCACGCTGTATCCGTTCTTTTCCGCATGCTCCTGGATGGCGGCGCCTACGTCACCGAGGCGTGCCCAGGGCTGTGCGGTCTGTATGCCTATGTCACGGCATTCTTTGGTGACCTGTACCAGTCTCTGCATGTCGGGGCTGACTTCGCCAATCATGAACATGCGTGATGCGTCGGCAAAGTAACCTTTGTAAATGGTGGATACATCGACATTTACAATATCACCGCTTTTCAGGAATTCCCTGGTGCTGGGAATGCCGTGGCACACTACATCGTTGATGCTGGTACACACACTTTTGGGGAAGCCTTCGTACATGAAGGGGGCGGGGATGGCGTCGTGGTCTGTGGTGAAGCAATACACCATATGGTCAATTTCAGCTGTGGACATGCCTTCGCGAATGTTCTCGGAGAGATAATCCAGCAGGGCAGTGTTGATTTTGGCGCTTGCGCGGATACCGGCCAACTGCTCCTCGGTGCGGAGTGCGCTTCGCATCGGCAGTTTATATCCTTCTTTCTTATAATGTTGAATTTTGGCTTCTACTTCGTCGGAATAGTTTTTAGGAGTAAACCGGACTCCTTTCATGAACTTTTTCATTGTCTTTTCTTTTTTATGAGACTGCAAAAATAGTAAAATAATGCAGGTGCTTGTACTATCAAGAGCCGAAAAAACATTCGTTTTCTTTATCCCGATACCAGCTTAGAGGGTATTTACCACTTCTATTTCGCTTCTTGAACTGTCTATCCTCCGTACTTGTATCTGGGTCTTTATGCGCTCTTTCAGTCCTTCCACATGACTGATGATGCCTACCTTCTTGCCGCCCATCTGGTGCAGTTTTTCCAATGTGTCCATAACGGTGTTCAGGTAGTCGCTGCTCAGTGTGCCGAAACCTTCGTCGATGAACAGTGTGTCTACCGAGAGGCTCTGGCGGCTGAGGGAAGAAAGTCCGAGGGCAAGTGACAGAGATACTAGGAAGCTTTCGCCGCCCGATAAGGTGCATGCCGGACGTGCCGCACCTCCTTGATGGAAGTCGCGCAGCAGGATGGTGAGCGAACCGGCCTGGCATTCCAGTTCGTAGCGGTCGGTCAAGCGTTGCAGATAGAAATTGGCGCCTGCCAGCAGTTCTTTCAAGACGAAGCTCTGGGCTATGTTGCGGAAGTTCTTTCCCCGTTCGTCACCGAAGTGACGGCAGAGGCGGTCCCACTTCAGATACTCTTCGCGTAGCCGGTCGGCACGTTCCTTTTCTTCCTTTATCCGGTCGATGTTGCGAGTGTTTTCTTCCAGGCGTAACTTCTGCTGGCCGATGGATTGGATGCCGGCGGTTATCTTTTCTTCGAGATTCGCGATGAGTGCATCCAGGGTTTCGAGGTTCTCGTTTTCTTCTATTTCGGGCTTCCGGCTGATGTGCTCTTCCACTTGTCCGGTGGCCAGATGAAAGGCGGTCGATGCAGCTACTTCTTCCTCTTTAAGTGTCTGCAATGAGGCACGCAATGCTTCTATCCGGAAGCCGGACCAAGCGGATAGGACGGTGATACGATTCTCGTCGAGAGTGGGGTTGGCGGCATAGAACCCGGTTAAATCCTTTTGCAGCCTTGCCATTTGGTCTGCGGTGGAGGATATGCTTTGTTTCAGTCCGCTTGCTTGTGTATTCAGATTATTCCAGGCAATCCCCAGGTTCTTGATTTCCATTTCCTGTGTAGCTGCAGGTGCGTTGCGCCAGTCGGGGAATGCGGCATCGATGCTTTCCTTGTTGATGTTTATCCCTTCCAGCTCTTTGTGGATAAGGGCAATGGCGGATTTCAGTTCTCTTTGTTTTTCCTGCGCCAGCCGGTAGTTGCGCGTAGCTTGCGTCAGGCGGTCAATAAAGGAGAGGGGGGAGTTCTCCCATTCCGTGTTCCATCCTTCCCAGAGGATGTGGGGAGTGACGCGGTCCATGGTGGCACGTATGTTCTCTTTTTCGTTGGCGGTGAGCGACTCGTAATTGACGATGTTGTTTTTCAGCTCATTCAGCACTCTGTCGGCAGAGTTGAAGGCTTGGCGTGCAGCGTCCACATGTTTTTGGCATTCGTCCTTTTGCCGTTGCAGAGTTATGATTTGTGCGCTGAGCTTTTGAACTTCCGTGAGCTTTTCGTTCAGTTTGTCTGCTTCCAGCTTGTTCTCTTCCAGTAGCTTCTTCAGGGTTTCGCCGGTGGTTGTGGAGAGGCCGACGTCGTTGCATTGGGCGCATTTGGCCTGTGCGTCAGTACGGGCAAGGTTGTAGCTCCGGAGCGCTCTTGCTGTGGACTGACGGGCATTCTCTGCCAGCGTTCCGTAGGTATTGGATTCTGTCCGGTTGTTGTTCAATGCCTGCTCGGTTTCCTTGTATTCTTTCTCTTTTGTTTCCAGGGAGGTGCGTATGGGAGCAAGGACAGACTGGAAATCTTCATCTTTGCAAAGCGATTTTATTTCTTGTCCGCACACGGGGCAAGTATCCCCGACGACAAGCCGGGAGCGTGTTTCCTTTGCCCACTCTTCTACGGCTTCCTTTTGCTTGTCGTAGAGGGTGCGGATGTCATCATAACTTGTTTTCTTGCTGTCGAATGCCGTTTGCAGGAGGACGTATTGCTTTTGGCACGCCTCCACTTTGGCGTTCAAAGCCTTTTCGTTTTCCTTTGCCTCGTTCAGTGTCCTTTCCGTTTCAGCCAGTAAAGACAAGGCGCTCAATGCTTGCAGCAGGTTCTCCCGTCCGGCATCGAGTTTGTTTTTCTTGTCTTGCAGGGCAGGGCGGTCCATGGTTTCAAGCTGCTTGTTCCGGAGGTTTATTTCGTTTTGCAATGTATGGTTCTCTTGTTCTTTCCGGGTGAGGGCAGCTTCCTTGTCGGTACGCTCCTTGACTTTTACGGGTTGTTGCGCGGCAAGTCTTTCAAGGTGCGCGTTGTAGGTGCCGATGCGTGTTTGGGCATCGAGTGCGGATTTTAGGCCGGTAATGATGGATTGGCTTTGCTCGAACATGGGCAGTAAGGGCGAATGCTCTTGCAAGTACTTCTCGGCACGATGCAGCTTGTCTTCTTGCTCTTTCAGGAAACCGCATAGCCACTTGCTTCCTCCGTCCAGCCGGGCAAAGGATGCTCTTAACATTCCGGCTTGTGCATAGTTCTGTTGTTGTTGCTGTTGCTGCTGTTTCAAGGTAGAGAGCCAGTTGCGGGCGTCGGCGGTGGCATTCCATTCTTTAATCAGGAGTTCTTTCTGTTTGAATTCGTCCGATTGCAGTTGCGCTTGCTTCCCTTCCCACATCTTCTTTTGCTGTTCACGGGTGAGGAGGAGTTCGGAGTATTTCTTCAGCCAGTCCCGTTTTGCGAGGGCGGTAGTTTTCTGCTCATTGGCTTCCTTGACTCCGGCATTTTGCGTGGCTATGGCTTCCTTGATTGCAGTGACTTCTTCTTCTGCCAGGATGTGGATGCCTTCCAGCTTCCGGTTCTGGTTTTCGTATTCCGTCCGTCTTTCCTTGGTGGCGGCATATATTTCGGCACCTATTTCGGAGTAGATACTTGTACCGGTCAGCTTTTCCAGAATATCCGATTTTTCGCTTTCCTTGCTTTGCAGGAACTTGGTGAAGTCGCCTTGCGCCAGCATGGTGGTGCGGCAGAATTGTTCGAAGGTCAACCCCACTGCAGCTTGTATTTCCGCCTTTATCTCATTCTTTTTGTTGAGCTGTGCGCCGCTTTTATTGTTTTCCAGTGTCCAGCGCACATCCTGCACGGCTCCTGAAATCTTGCGGTGTGCCCGCGCCACGTACCATCGGGCGGTGTAGGGCATTTCGTTTGAGCCGGTAAACTCCAGCTCCGTCCATGCTTCACTGGTGTTACGGCGCATCAGTTGTCGGCTGTCGTTGATGGCAACATCTTCCTTTTTGGCAGAGAAAGTCTGGCTCAGGTCTTTGTATTTTTCGTTCTCGGCATGGTCCATGCGGGGCGTTTCGTTGTAGAGTGCCAGGCAGATGGCGTCGAGAATGGTTGTCTTCCCTGCACCCGTCTCGCCGCAGATAAGGAAAAGGGATTCCTCGCTTAGCGGTCCGTTCTCAAAGTCGATGACGGCATCTTCTATGGAGGCAAGGTTCTTTATGGTGAGTTTCTGGAGTTTCATGTTCCGGACAAATGATTAGGAGTTGTTCTTGCTTTTCACTTTTTGCATGACAGTCTCCATCAGCTGGCAAAGTTCTGGGTCCATCTCTTCTCCTTCGGTTTCGCGGTAGTAGAGTCTGGCTATTTCCAGGGGAGACATTTCCTGCATCTCTTGGATGGAGATAGGCTTGCTCTCGTCAGTGTCGGCCTGCCGCTCTCGGGTAGTCTTGATGTAGCAATATTTGCATGCCTTGCCTTTGGCGGCGTTCGAGGCTTTTTCGTTGCAGTCGGGGGGCAGGTAGCCTTTTGTCAGCACATTCAGACGGAGGTATGCAGGTTTCTCTTCCGGATATTCTTCCAGTAATTTCAAGGCGTCTTCGAAAGGTGTCGGGTCATGGGGAAGTGTGACGAGCGGAATCGGATTTTCAATTTCCCTTGTACTGATTTGTGGTTCTGCCCCTTTCTCCAACTCGATGATGGAGATGGAGTGCGGATAGGTTTCGTCGAAGCTGACGGGGAGGGGAGTGCCGCAATAGCGTGCGTGGTGATGACTGCCTTTGATGTCCTGAGGGCAATGGATGTGTCCGAGTGCCAGGTAGTCGTATCCTTCTCCCATAGCGCTGAGGGGAACATACTCTATTCCGCCAATACTCTCATCGTGCCCGCTACGGTCGCTGCCTTCAATGGAGAGATGGGCCATGAGGACGACGGGAAGCTGTGCCGTATTCCGTTTCTTCACTTCGTCCAGCAGTGCCTGGAAGAAGCGTGCCTGTCGTTGGTCGCGCGGTGTTTCAGTGTCCAGCAGGGGGAAGTTTTGCGGATAGACGTGGGGCACGGCAATGACGTAGCCTATTGTCTTTTTTTCATTGTTTATCTCGATGATGTGCTTGTCCAGATTCACTTCCTCGGCTGTACGTTCGATGTTTCCCACAACGTTCAAGCCGAAGTGCTGCCAGAGGCTGCTGTCTATCTCCAATTTGGAGCTGCTGTCGTGGTTTCCGGCGGTGACTACGATGGCCATTCCGGGGCAGGCTTGGTGAATGTTCAGCATGGCGTCGGTGTACATCTTCTGCGTGGCGGCAGCGGGAGAGGAGTAGTGGTAGATATCTCCGCTTACCACCATGGCGTCGGGCTGCTCTTCGGTTACTATGCGGGTGAGTTGCCGTAGGAAGGATTGCTGCTCGGCGGTGCGGTCGTAGTTGTAGAGGGTGTGTCCCAGGTGCCAGTCGCTGGTATGTAGTATTTTCATTGTTTTTGTTACTTCAATGGATGTGGGTTATGGTTTCCTTAGAATATAAATCTTGTGTGTTCCTCGTCCTTTGTAGTCGATGCCCGATTCGGGATTGGCTATCCATTCGCGCAACTCGCGGGAGGCGGCGGACTTCAATAAGCCGGTCAGTTGGCAATAGTCGGCTTGGGTCATGAAGCTGTTCTTTTCCAGGTATTTTTTTGCCCGTTCCAGCCGTTCCTGCGGAGAAAACACTTGTGAGGAGCGTTGGAATTTGTCGGTGGAACGTTTCAGGTGGCAATGGCGAGCGGTACGGTACAGTAGTTCTTTGTCCACCTTGAAATGTATGTCCTTCAGGCAGATGCTGACGGCGTTTCGCTTGGTGTCTCCTTCTTCGCCCGTCTCCCGTTCACGGTCTTGCCGCAGACCGAGGGCAGGGGTGAATACTCCTAAGTTGTCAATCTTCACGGAGTAACCTTGCCCCATTTGGTAGGCTATTTCGTCGGTGATGGCTTGCACCAGTCCGATGATGTCTCCTCGTGTGAAGGATGAGGCGTATGCTATCTTTTCGGTGATGGTTTCCAAGTCCACCTGCCCGTATAGTTTCATTCGTGGGTAGAGGATGCGTTTGCCGTCTTCTCCCGGCAGGTTCAGTTCCTGCATGTTGTATTCTGCCATGATGGTAGCGTTGTTATGAGGTTCGTTTGTTTATTGGGGCTTACAGAGTTTGTCCCAAGGTTGCGGATGTGTATGCCAAGGTTGGGGATTTCTATCCCAAGGCTTGGGATAGACAAACCAAGGGCGAAGGTAATTCTTTATCTCTATACTTGCAAACTTTACTATTAGTAGTTAGGAAGTTTTTTATTGGTAGTCGGGAAGTTTTTTGTTATAGGTTTGAGAGAGGAATTGAAAAAAACGTTATCTTTGTTACATAAGAGAAGTGCATGAATGATGAACAAAACTAAAATTAAGCGATATATGAAACATTATCCGGACTTATTATTGTTGTTTGCCTTATTGTCCGTTACCACAATGATTAAAGCACAAATATCGATAAGACCTTATAGCGAATGGGAAGCAACCCAGTTTGTTGCAGTGAACGGACATCAGCCCGAAGACTATGTAACGCCAGATAATAATTGGGAAATACTATACAATTTACGGACTCCACGTACTCAAGCCGAACTTCGTGAAATGGGTATTAAATGCTCTGATAGCCAATTATTGTTATTGGAAGTAGGTGGACTTGTCAGTAAAACAAAAGGAAAATGGAAAGCTACTATACCCATTCTCGACAAAGAACAGACCAATTCTCTAAGAAGCTTAAGTAAGGAGATTGCTGAATCCATGTATGTCAAAACAAAGGCAGACTTTATATCATTGGCACAAACTATCAGTGAAATGGGATTCAAGAACAATGTACTCTCACTTGTTTTTTCATACCTTCTGGATGGAAAAATGTGGACAAAGTTAGTCTTGTTTGAGGATGTTGACAATTATACAAGCTGGAGTGGCTGTTACTGGGTATTATACGAATCAAGAAATGGCTTTGCATGCGGTACGAATGGTTTCGGAGAACAGAATTTGATTTTGACTTACATCAATAGCGGCATTGCTCCTGACAACGACATTATGGACCATTGTGCTGATGAAATAGCACAATTCGGAAAAGTAACAGATGCCAAACTCGTTTCTCAGTTAAAACCTTATGGGCTGGTAGATGATAATGGAGATGTATTATTTCCTATTATAAAGAAACGGCAAGACCGCTTTCATCAAATAACTGAAAAATTGGCAAACTCTATCAGTGCGGAACTAAAGAATAATTGTGGCTCCTTAGCAAGCCAATATGGTATTGACAATGAAAAAGTGGCAATGGTGATGCTGTACCATGAAATCATGTGGGATTTGGTAGATAATCTGATTCAAGATAGGATAATCTTCACTCCAGCTATTTTCAAAGATGAAGAATCGAATAAAGAACGATTGAATGAAGTCGTTTTCTTCATAGAAGGAGGATTAATGCAATAATAATTCGATAGAGAAAAGGACATTTGACTTTGAAGAGTTTTCTGTAAATGTATTTCAAGTGCATAGAAAATAGCCAATTAAAAATAAAGAATTATGTACGAATGGGCCAATGAAATGAACTGTGCCGTAACTGTATGCGACACAAAGGGAATCATCCTATATATGAACGAGAAAGCATGCCGTACGTTTGCCAAACACGGTGACCTGATAGGCAAGAATCTCTTTGATTGCCACAACCCGCAATCGCAGGCCAAGATACGCGAACTGCTGGAGACGGGGGAAGTGAATGCCTACACCATTGAGAAGAACGGTGTCAAGAAAATGATTTATCAGACGGCATGGAAACAGGACGGAGTAGTCGGTGGCCTGGTGGAGATTTCGATGGAAATACCCGGAGAGATGCCACACTATATGAGAAAATAACAAAATGATATATGATATGAAAACACTTTCTAATTCAGAACTGACAATTAAAGTCTCCCCACATGGGGCCGAGTTATGCAGTATCTTGCATGATGGAAAAGAATATCTTTGGCAGGCAGACCCCGCTTTCTGGAAACGGCATTCTCCGGTGCTTTTTCCCATTGTAGGCAGCGTTTGGGAGAATGAATACCGTCACGAAGGCGTTTCCTACGCATTGACGCAACACGGTTTTGCCCGCGATATGGATTTTGAATTGATGCTTGAACTGGAAGATGAAGTGCGTTATCGACTGGTTGACAGTGAGGAAACACGCAAGAAATATCCTTTCCCGTTTTGCCTTGAGATAGGCTATCGGATAGAGGGAAAGAAGATTGAGGTGCTTTGGAAAGTCATCAATACCGGAACACGCGAAATGCACTTCCAGATAGGGGCCCATCCGGCTTTCTATTACCCGGACTATGATACGGAGACAACGGACCGTGGATATTTCGGCTTTGATAAGACGGAAGGTTTGCACTATATCCTTATCTCCGAGAAAGGATGTGCCGCTCCGGATAAGGAATATTTGCTTGAGTTGACAGATGGCCTGCTGCCTTTGGACATCCACTCTTTTGATAAAGATGCCCTGATTCTGGAAAACAGTCAAGTGAAAGAAGTTACATTATATAATAAGGAGAAGAAGCCCTATCTCAGTCTGTATTTCGACACTCCGGTGGTGGGGTTGTGGTCGCCTCCGGCCAAGAATGCTCCGTTTGTCTGCATCGAGCCGTGGTACGGGCGTTGTGACCGTGCCCATTATAAGGGCGAATATAAGGATAAGGACTGGATGCAGCACTTGGCGCCGGGAGGAGTCTTTAAAGGTGGGTATACAATTGATATAAGATAAAAAATGAAGAAGCTGTGTAGTATGTCGGTTGTGGAATACACGACGTACCGCATGGCTTTTTTTGACCAATGTCTTGCGGCACAAATTTTTGTGATGTATAATCTGAAACATATTAAGATTATTAAGAAAGAATAGAATATTTGAAATGGAGAATGTATGAAAAGAGTATTGAAAATATTTGTGCATGATTTAGTTGGCTTATCCAGGAATATATTTGCACTTATTATAGCGGTTGGTTTGTGCATAATTCCATCACTTTATGCATGGTTTAATATATATTCAAACTGGGATCCGTATGCCAATACGTCGTCAATTAAAGTAGCAGTTGTATCGCAGGATGCCGGATATAAAAATTCTGACGGAAAAAATGTAAATATGGGCGAAGAGGTTCTTGATACATTAAGAAAGAATACAGGTCTTGGCTGGCAGATACTTGGAACATATGATGCTGTCTCTTATACACATCTCCGAGCCCACGAGACACTCGCTAATCTC
>ERZ1027046.872-NODE-872-length-12161-cov-4.953246_pt1 | contig 12161 bp, 10 predicted proteins | sample MGYA00519431_ERZ1027046 | MGnify/ENA primary metagenome ERZ1027046 (study PRJEB26926, sample SAMN06164587) | human gut metagenome | biome: ENVO:00009003; feature: ENVO:2100002; material: ENVO:00002003 | host: Homo sapiens | place: USA | collected 2012 ...
CCTAGAGTTCGTCGGCAGCGTCAGATGTGTATAAGAGACAGGTCACGGGCGGATATGGTCATGGTGGTACACGATGCCCTCTACGGAATTGAGATCAAGAGTGATGCGGACAGTTATGCACGGCTGGATCGCCAGGTGAAAGATTACAACTTATATTATGACTATGATCTGGTCGTGGTCGGAACCCGGCATGCGGCACATATTAAGGAACATGTCCCGGAATGGTGGGGGATCATTACGGTGGAACAGGTAGGGGATCAGGTTGATTTTTATATGCTGCGGGAGCCGCAGAGTAACCCACAGATGGACTGGAACTGTAAAATAGAGATTTTGTGGCGGCCGGAACTGGCGCATATCCAGGAACTGAACGCGATGCATGCATATAAGCAGAAAAGCAAGCGGTTTGTGGCCGATAAAATTGTCGAGACAGTTCCGAAAGAAACGCTGGCAGTCCAGCTCTCGGAAGAACTGTTCGAGCGGGATTATACAAAAATCTGGGAGACGATCCAGAACTTTCGAAAGGAAAACGGACAAAAACTGCGTCGGAGACGAAGAAGACGGAAAACAAAAAAACAGGCGTAAAGCGGGCAGAAACAGGAAAAGAATATGTCGGCAAATGTCGAAAAACGGATGACGCTCTCTGAAATTGGTGGTATAATAGTACCAGATATGGGGAAGGAAAAAGAACAGGGGTGCGACTATGAAGATAGCAGTATTTGCGACAGGATGGAACGGTGAGTACCTGCGTGATATGTATCACGGTCTGGAAAATTCACAGAAAGAATTCCATGACTCCATACATCTGTATGCAAGTTTTGGAAGACTGGGATCAGGAGACAGTTTTAATAAGTCAGAGTTTGATTTTTTTGAACTGGCAGATATGGAGGCGTACGATGGATTTTTGTATCCGAGTACCACGATCAAAGAAGGAGATGTCAAGCAGCGGTTACTCGAACGGATCATAGAAAGTAAAAAGCCCTGTGTATCTCTGGAAGAGGAGATTCCCGGGCTTTCTTTTGTCGGAATCAATCAGAGCAAAGCCATGCGGCAGATCGTGCGGCATCTTGCCGGGGTTCATGGAATCCGGACATTTGGTTTTATTAACGGGATGAAAGATACCTATGAGGCGCAGATGCGTCAACAGGGGGTAGAGTCCAAAATTCGGGAACTGGGGCTTTGTCTTATGCCGGAATGGGTGGATTATGGAAATTATGAGTACCGCTCCGGGGAAACATATGCCAGAAAAATGATTGCAGCATATGAGGCAGGGGAGGAACTCCCACAGGCGGTTATCAGCGCAAATGATCTGATGGCGGCAGCTTTTTTGCAGACCATAAAAGGAACGGCGCTCGAGGGAAAGATACCAATCACAGGGTTTGACCGGTATTTTGATGGGGAATGTTTCAGCCCGACGATGACAACCATTGAACGGCCAAGAGACCAGGTGGCATATGAAGCTGTCAGGCTTCTGCACGAACTGCATGAAAAGGCAGATGGAAAGCTGGTACACAGGGAACTTTCCTACCGGTTTTTTATCGGGAATACCTGTGGCTGCACAAAGCATGTCCCATTTGATACGGAATCGTTCCGTAACCGGATTTTCTGGAAAAATCTGCAGGAACATGACGCAAAATCCAAACTCGATTCCATGCAGGAATGGGTAACCAGCCGGATCTCTTTAGAAGAGATCATGGATGCGACGGGGAGATTCTTAGATCTGGTCGGGGCAGGAAGAGGGCAGATCTTTTTGACGGATGATCTGTTTTCCCAGGAAGCCAAAAGTTATCGAAGCTGTAAGAGAGAAGTACTTAACTGGTGCAATGAAAAGAACCGGACAGAAGAAGGCGGGGTACAGGTGTTTATGCCACTGCATTATCAGCTGCACCGGATGGGATACTGTATGGTGGCTGGTGTGGATGAGATGTTTAGGACAGGAATTCTGGAAACCTTTTTCCGCAATATCTGTTATGCACTGGAAAATTATATCCAGCGGAAGCAGTATCAGGAAGTAAATCTGAAACTGCAGAAGTTGTACCGGATCGATCAGCTGACGGGAATTTATAACCGTTTTGGAATGGAAGATCTGGGACAGAAGTTTTATGAGAAAAATTGTGAGTATCATGTCAATACAAAGTTTATATTCTGCGACATCAACCGCTTAAAATACATCAACGATACGTATGGACATAAAGCCGGTGACTGGGTCATCCGAAAGACGGGGGAAGCGCTGGGAAGACTTGCGGCAGAAGACAGTCTGCCGTTTCGGTTTGGCGGTGATGAATTTTTACTGCTGACGAGAGAAGAGTCCGGGATCACCGCGGAATCCATCCGGCAGAGCATTGCCGTGGTATGTGGGGAGGAAACCTCTCCGATCCGGGAATCTTTAGAGGTCAGTATCGGTGTGATTCTTGCCCCGTGGGACAGTGAATATAATATGGATGTATATCTGAATCAGGCAGATGAGGCAATGTATGAAGAAAAGAAAATGTATCATGAAAAATATGGAGACCGGCGCAGAAGATAAAAATCAACAGACTGCCATCTATGTGATGACGCATAAGGCATTTACGCCGCCACCGGACCCGTTGTATATTCCACTTCATGTGGGAAGAGCGGCGGCTTCGTCATACAGCAGGGATGAGAAATCGTCCCCGCTGTCTTTTTGTGTGGGAGATAATACCGGAGATCACATTTCCGAAAAAAACTGTTATTACAGTGAACTGACGGGAATGTACTGGGTATGGAAAAACTCCCATGCAAAGGTAGTTGGTACCTGCCATTACCGCCGGTATCTTCTGAATGAGCAGGGAAAATTGTTTACAGAGGCACAGATTCTTTCTCTGCTGCAGCAGTATGATGTGATCACAACGAAAGAACTGCAGCTGAATTTTTCTTATTATGAGGGATTTGCTTCTCACCACAAGATTTTATATCTGGACGAAACAGCCCGTGTGATACAGGAGATTTATCCGGATTATGCGGCGGATTTTCAGCAGCTGGTGCAGCAAAAGCACACCTATTTCGGAAATATGCTGATTGCAAAAAAAGAAGTTTATGATGCTTATATGGAATGGCTGTTTTCTATTTTATTTGAAGTGGAGCGGCGCGTGAAAGTGGAAGAAGAGGATTCTTATCACCGGAGAATTTTCGGATTCATTTCGGAGTTTTTACAGTATGTCTGGATCAGGCACAACAGGCTGCGGGTGTATGCGTGTATGGTAGGCATGCTGGGAGAAAAAGCAGAGATTGCAGAAGTCCGGTGCCGGCTGGCGGAATATTTTGACCGGGCAGATGTGGATGGAGCAAAGGCATATTTTTTGCAGGCAAAAAAAGAACGGCCGGATCTTCTGATGGAAGCATCGGATATCACCGGAGAACTTCATCTGTGTATGGAAGTGATCGCCATAGCAGGCTTAGAGCAGCAGGCATACGGTAAAAATCTTCTGACCCGTGTGCGTGGATTCCGGAATCTGATGCAGTACTGCAATAACCTGAACCGGTATGTACTGCAGAAAAAACAGGAGATCCCGGATGCCGGTCTGCAGGAGTGGGAAGAAGAAAATGAGGTAACTCCGGTTGCCAGACAGGTCGCAGAACAGGTGATGCATGCGTCTGAGGCGGAGGCATCTGTGGTACACCGGCTGAAAAATCAATTGACAAAATAAAAAACATCAATAAAATTGCTTAAATTTAATCATTTCCAAATGGGAGATTATGTGTTAAAATTACTCATTGAAATTGATAATATTTAATGTTGGAAAAGAGGAAACATCATGAAAAATTTTGACAAGTATGAAAGACAGTATTTTCTTCCTCCAGTCTGCGAATACGACTGGGCCAAAAAAGATTACATAGAGAAAGCACCAATCTGGTGTTCCGTGGACCTGCGTGACGGTAACCAGGCACTGATCGAGCCGATGAGCCTTGACGAGAAGCTGGAGTTTTTCCAGATGCTCGTGGATATCGGATTTAAGGAAATTGAAGTTGGATTCCCGGCAGCATCAGAAACAGAGTTTATTTTTATGCGTACGCTGATTGAGCGGGATATGATTCCGGATGATGTGACCGTTCAGGTACTGACACAGGCGCGTGAGCATATCATTAAAAAAACATTTGAGGCAGTCAAAGGGGCTCCGCATGCAGTTATTCATCTGTACAATTCCACTTCTGTGGCACAGCGGGAGCAGGTGTTTAAAAAAGACAAAGAGCATATCATGCAGCTGGCTGTGGATGGTGCAAAGCTGTTAAAGAGACTTGCCAGTAAGACAGAGGGAGATTTCTCTTTTGAGTACAGTCCGGAAAGTTTCCACGGAACCGAAGTGGATTACGCAGTCGATGTCTGCAATGCCGTTCTGGATATATGGGAACCGGATGCCGCACACAAGGCAATCATCAATATCCCGGCAACGGTTGAGACTGCAATGCCGCATATTTTTGCAACACAGATCGAATACGTAAGCAAGCATCTGCACCACAGAGAAAATGTGGTACTCAGTCTTCATCCGCACAACGACAGAGGCTGCGGTGTCAGTGATGCTGAGCTGGGACTTCTGGCAGGAGCAGACCGTATCGAAGGCACGCTGTTTGGAAACGGAGAGCGTACCGGAAATGTCGATATCATTACGCTTGCCATGAACATGTTTTCTTATGGCATTGACCCGAAACTGGACTTTGCAGATATGCCACGCATCCGTGAGACGTATGAGCGTCTGACGAGAATGCATGTTCATGAGCGTTCTCCGTATGCCGGAGATCTTGTCTTTTCTGCGTTCTCCGGTTCCCATCAGGATGCGATTGCAAAGGGAATGGCCTGGAGAGAAGAAAAGAAATTAAAGACATGGACGGTTCCGTATCTGCCGATCGATCCGATGGATGTGGGAAGAACTTACGATGCCGATGTTATCCGTATCAACAGCCAGTCCGGAAAGGGAGGAATCAGTTATATCTTAAAGCAGAATTTCTCCATTTCTCTGCCGCAGGCAATGAAAGAAGAAGTCGGATATGCAGTGAAACAGGTATCGGATGAAGAACACAAGGAACTTTCTCCACAGTGGGTATACGAGATCTTTGAAGAAAACTATATGAACAAAATGCCGTACTTTACAATCGATTCTTGCCATTTCAAGCAGAATGATGGTATTATGGCAGAGACAGAAATTAACTTTGGCGGAAAGAAGACCATCGTCGATGCAAATGGAAACGGTCGTCTGGACGCCGTGAGCAACACAATCAAGCAGTTCTTCGGTATCAGCTACGAACTTTCTACCTATGAAGAACATGCATTGTCCCATGGATCTTCTTCTAAGGCAATCGCCTATGTGGGCATTACCTGTGAAGGAAAGAATTACTGGGGTGTCGGTATGGATGAGGATATTATCAAAGCGTCCATCCATGCACTGACAGTTGCTGTAAATAAATTACCGCAGATTGCACAAAATGATGGCGCACAGGATGAGCGTCTGACTGCGATGCTTAACTTTATCCAGAACAATTATCAGGGAGTAACACTTGAGAGCATGGCAGCACAGTTTCATTTGTCAGAGCCTTATATCTCCAAATATATCAAGGATAAATCAGGCAAGACATTTGGAGAACATGTAGCGCATATTCGTATGAAGCGTGCCAAGACATTGTTGAAAAACGGTAATATGACGGTTGAAAATATTGCGGATGTTGTCGGATATCCGAGTGTAGAGCATTTTAACCGTACGTTTAAAAAATGCTTTGACAGGACTCCATTGCAGTATCGCAATGAGAGCCGCGAGAAAAAATAAAAAGCCGGAGGTGGCATCGAATGTATGATGTAATTATTATCGGAGCGGGACCGGGTGGAATTTTTTCTGCCTATGAGCTCATGAAGCAGGATGAAAATTTAAAGATTGCAGTGTTTGATGCAGGACATTCTTTGGAACAGAGACATTGTCCGATTGATGGGGAAAAGGTAAAGAGTTGTATCAGCTGCAAGACCTGTGCAATCATGAACGGATTTGGCGGAGCCGGAGCCTTTTCGGATGGTAAATACAACATCACCAATGATTTCGGCGGTACGTTATATGAATATATCGGCAGACAGAAAGCACTAGAATTGATGAAATATGTGGATACCATCAATATGTCCCACGGTGGGGAGGGTACCAAAATGTACTCCACGGCGGGCACAGATTTAAAAAAAGTGTGTCTGCAGAATAAGCTGAAGCTTCTGGATGCATCGGTTCGTCATCTGGGCACGGATGTCAATTATGTGGTGCTGAAAAATCTCTATGACGAGATGAAGGAACACATGGACTTTTTCTTTGATACCCCGGTGGAGAAGATTCAGGTCAAAGAGGACGGTTACACAGTTTCGGCAAAAGATGCAGAATATGCGTGCAGAAAATGTATCGTGTCGGTTGGACGAAGCGGAAGCAAGTGGATGGAGAATGTCTGTGAGGATCTGGAAATTCCTACCAAATCCAACCGTGTGGATATCGGTGTGCGGGTAGAACTTCCGGCAGTGATCTTTTCCCATCTGACCGATGAACTTTATGAGAGCAAGATTGTTTACCGTACGGAAAAGTTTGAGGATAATGTCCGTACGTTCTGCATGAATCCATATGGCATAGTGGTAAATGAAAATACCAATGGTATTGTGACGGTAAACGGACACAGCTATGACAGCCCGGATCTTCGCACAGAGAATACGAACTTTGCACTTTTAGTTGCCAAACATTTTTCCGAGCCGTTTAAAGACAGCAATGGATACGGAGAGAGCATTGCGCGATTATCGAACATGTTAGGCGGTGGTGTGATCGTACAGCGTTTTGGTGATCTGGTGCGCGGACGACGCAGTAATCAGAAACGTATCGAGGAGGGGCTTGTGACACCGACACTTTCCGCAACACCGGGAGATTTAAGTCTGGTTCTTCCGAAGCGAATCTTAGACGGTATCATGGAGATGATCTATGCGCTCGATAAGATTGCACCGGGTACCGCAAACGATGATACCCTGCTGTATGGTGTGGAAGTAAAATTCTATAATATGGAAGTAGAGCTGGATGAGAATCTGCAGAGCCGGTATCCGGGACTTTATATCATCGGAGATGGCAGTGGTGTGACCCATTCACTGTCCCATGCATCTGCCAGTGGTGTTTATGTGGCAAGACACATTTTAGAAAGTGAAGGAAAAGCTATTTGATCACAATATTTACAGCTCTTTATCCGGAGGCAAAGGAACTGATCCGGGCGCTTTCTTTGAAAAAAGATATGACACAGAATCATTTTCAGGTATTTTCGGATGAAAACAATCAAATACAGATTGTCATTACCGGGGCATCCGCCATTGCGGCGGCCACGGCGGTGGCAGAGTGTTCGACCAGAAAAGAACCGGATAGCGGGGATTTTCTGATCAATTATGGGAGCTGTGCCGGCAGGAAAAATATTCCTGTCGGCACTGTTTCGCTTTGTAACAAACTGACGCAAACGGTAGACGGACGTACGTTTTATCCCGATATTTTATACTGGCATCCGTTTGGGGAAGCAGAACTATACAGTTTTCCAACGGTACAGGATCAGAAATCTTTCCAACAGTTTCTGAATAAAGATGCCGGGGCGGGGAACGGGGAAAAAGGAATCCTGGTGGATATGGAGGCTGCTGCAATATATCAGGCAGGAAACTATTACTATGCGCCGCACCAGATGCTGTTTCTCAAGGTAGTAACCGATCATGGAACAACACAGGAGTCGCAGAGTGCCGGGAGTGGAGAACATTTTTCACAGATCATGGACCGGGCAGCAGAAGAGGTTTTAACATTTATCCGGCAGCTTTTGACAATGCAGGAAAAAAACAGCAGGCAGGAGAGTATGCAGGAAGCATTTAGAAGCCAGGTAGAAGAACAGGCAAAGCTGTGGCAGGAGGCATTGCATGGTTCTGAAACCATGAAAGCGCAGATCCGGCAGATGATTTTGTATCATTCACTCTGCGAAGCAAAAGAAGCATCCGGGAAGCAAACCATGTCCGGATGGTACCGGGAATATGAACAGGCAGGCCGGCTGCCGGCAAAAGACAAACGGGAAGGAAAGAGGATTCTTGAAGAACTTAGAGCACGTGTGTTATAATACACGGTTTTCCCATATTTATGTGGAACGCCGCATTCGCAATCATCCGCGTACGGAACAGATTCTTTTGCGGTTTCCACAGGCACAGATTGTGGAGATTGAACATTACAAGGATGTATTTAACCGGCATGGACAGGACGGTGTCCGGCAGCATCAGGCACAGGCTCTCATTCTGGCAGAAAAAACCGATCATTTTTTTTATGAAGGAGCACCGGTCTGTCAGGATTTTGGCAATACCAATTTTTATTACTGTTCCACAATGATGAACTGCATCTATGATTGCAGCTATTGTTATCTTAAGGGAATGTATCCGTCCGGTCATATGGTGCTTTTTGTTAATATCGAAGATTACCTGGAAGAACTTGACCATATTCTGAAGACACAGAATATGTATGTGTGCATTTCTTATGATGCGGATCTGCTTGCCATGGAGGCTGTGACAGGATATGTCAGACTCTGGAGTGCATATGCTGCAAAACATGAAAACTTAAAGCTGGAAATCCGGACAAAATGTGCCGGCCATGCGATGTGGGATCTGCCCTGTCTGTCCAATGTGATCTATGCGTTTACCCTGTCTCCGCAGAAGATGATAGATGCGTTTGAGAAAGAAACACCTTCGGCGTTTGCACGCATAGTCTGTGCCGCGGAGGGACTTAAAAAAGGATTTCCGGTGCGCCTGTGCTTTGATCCGATGCTGTATCTGCCGTCCTGGAAGACCGATTATCTGCAATTGCTAAGTCAGATTGACCGTATTTTTGGTGACCGTATGTTGCATGACGGCTGGGAGAAACTGGTTGATGTAAGTGTGGGAACGTTCCGGATTTCACAGGAATATATGAAAAAACTCCGGCGGGTAGAACCTTTTGCACCAGCGGTACAGTATCCTTATGTCAATTGCAACGGGGTATATCAGTATCCACCGGAATTATTAAAGGAAATGGAAAGTTTTATGATCACGGAATTAACACAGAGAATGGACAAGGAGAACATATATCATGAGTAAGGCAGCGATTGTAACCGGTGCCAGTTCCGGAATCGGACTGGCAATCAGCCGGGTACTCTGTGAGAAAGGGTATGAAGTCTACGGATTTGGACGGGATTTTGCAAAAGAACAGACAAGGGAATTTGTAGAGCAGACCGCGGCATTTCATCCGGTAGAAGGCGATTTATTAGAAGAACAGAAATTATGCGATGCGGTGAAAGAGATCACAAAAACGGCAGACATTGAGGTACTTGTCAATGCGGCAGGAGTCGGACATTATGGTCTGCATGAGGAACTGACTCCCAAAAAGATACAGGCCCTGGTCCGTACAAACCTGGAGATTCCCCTGCTTCTGACGAACCGGCTGCTTCGGGTGCTGAAGAAAAATCATGGATATATCATCAATATCTCGTCCGTGACGGCCAAGCAGAGCAGTCCGCATGGCTGTGCCTATGCGGCAACCAAGGCGGGACTGTCCAGCTTCGGAAAGAGTCTGTTTGAGGAAGCACGCAAGTATGGTGTCAAGGTGACAACGATTCATCCGGACATGACAGATACCAATCTGTACCGGGATGCGGATTTTACCTGTGGGGAGGAGCCGGAAAGTTATCTGCTGCCGGATGAAGTGGCAAAGGCGGTTGCCTATGTGCTTGACCAGCGGGAGGGCATGGTTGTGCCAGAGATTACGCTGCGGCCGCAGCTGCACCGCATTGCAAGAAAGTAGGGGAAATATGAGAGTAACAATTGCACAGACACTGCAGCATTATGAGAAGAAAAACCTGCCGAAAGATATTTGTGCCGGAATTATCATTATGGCCGTTTCCATCCCGATTTCCATGGGATATGCGCAGATTGCCGGTCTTCCGGCGGTATACGGTCTGTATGGATCGGTGTTTCCGATCCTGTTGTTTGCACTGTTTTCGACTTCACCACAGTTCATTTTTGGTGTGGATGCAGCTCCGGCGGCACTGATCGGAGGAGCGCTGATTGATCTGCACATAGAAAGCGGTTCAGAAGCAGCACTTAAAGTTGTGCCGGTCCTGACTCTGTTTGTGGCCGTGTGGCTTCTGGCATTTTATCTGATGAAAGCGGGAAAACTCGTGAATTATATATCTGCACCGGTGATGGGCGGTTTTATTACCGGAATCTGCACGACGATTATTCTCATGCAGGTACCGAAACTGTTTGGCGGGACTGCGGGCACCGGAGAACTTTTGGAGCTGGCCGGACATATCGGAAATACACTTGGACAGATCCATGTTCCGTCCCTTATAATGGGTGTGATTGCACTGGTAATTCTGCTGGCGGCAAAGAAACTGATACCAAAATTTCCGATGGCGGTCGTACTGATGGCGGTTGGAGCACTTATGACAAAGTTTCTTCCGGTCAGGGAGTGGGGCATACAGACATTAAGTGCTGTGCAGACGGGACTTCCGCGGTGGAAGGCGGTGGATCTGTCTGCAGTGCCGCTTAAAGATGCCATAACGATCAGTCTGTCGGTGGCAGTAGTGATTATGGCAGAGACTCTTCTGGCAGAAAATAATTTTGCCCAGAAAAACCGCTACCGGATCAACGACAATCAGGAATTGCTGGCATTTTCCTTTGGAAATTTTGCGGCAGCTCTGACCGGATGCTGTCCGATCAACGGGTCCGTATCAAGGACCGCAATGGGAGAACAGTATCAGGGGAAAACCCAGCTGACAGGAATTGTGGCGGGAATTTCCATGATGATTCTGCTTTTGTGCGGAACAGGATTTATCGGATTTCTTCCGGTTCCGGTGCTTACCGCGATTGTGATCTCCGCATTGCTTGGAGCCACGGAATTTGAACTTGCAGTCCGTTTGTGGAAAGTCAGCCGCACGGAATGTCTGATCTTTTTTGGTGCATTTTTTGGAGTGCTGCTGCTTGGAACCATCAATGGTGTTTTGATCGGCATCATGCTTTCCTTTACCGAGATGATTATCCGTACGGCAAAACCGGCGCGGTGTTTTCTTGGCATACAGACCGGACACAGTCATTTCCGGGACCTGAAAGAGAGCAGTTCCGTTCATGCTGTGGAGCATGTGGTCATTTACCGGTTCAGCAGTAATCTGTGTTTTGCCAATGTTTCGGTATTGCAGAAAGATATTGAGGATGCCATCCGCGAGGATACCCGTGCGGTGATTTTAGATGCGGGAGGCATCGGGAGTATTGATATTACGGCGGCAGACTGTCTGGAGCGGCTTTATGGCTTCCTGAAAGAAAAAGGTATCCGGTTTTATATGACGGAACATATTGCGGAGGTGAACGAACAGCTGCGCAGACTCGGACTCGGGTATATGGTGGAGGAAGGCTGCGTGCGCAGAACCATCCATATTGCACTTAAGGATATGGGGATACGTCGTCCGTATCCGCTGGAGGGCGGTGTGGACAATGTTGAAAAAAGTGCCTCCCGGAAGCGGGCAGATAACCGGGTGCAGGAATTTGTCTGGGCATTTGGTTCGGAGGCAGAACAGGAAATGGAAAAACAGATTGCCCGCCAGATTGCGCATCTGATATCGGATAAGGATGTGGAGGAGCTGATTCACGGACGCTGGTCCCATATGGAGGCGCTGGATGAGGATGAATGGCTGGAGCATCTGGAAGAACATTTAAAGGAAATTGTCAATATTTCCGGGAAAGATGAGGAGACACTGGCAAAAAGGCTGGAAGAACACCGGCAGGAAGTACATGACCGGATTGCACAGGAACATCCGGAACTGGCAGAACGTTTCCGGGAACGCAGACATCTGCTGGATGAGCATCTGCGGGAGCGCAGGCCGGAGGTATACGAACTGGTAATCAGACTTCGCGAAAAAAAGGATCAGGCATAATGATATTTTTTGCGGTTTCTGACAAAGAAGGTTACCGTGAGCCCTAACGTGAGAAGTTCTGCTACTGCCACGGCACTCCAGATTCCGTTGATGCCGAGAAGCAGTGGCAGAAGGAGTACGGCAGCCAGCTGGAACACCAGTGTCCGCAGAAAAGAGATTGCAGCAGATATCAGTCCGTTGTTTAATGCCGTAAAAAACGAAGAACCGTAAATATTAAATCCATTGATCAGATA
>ERZ1027046.875-NODE-875-length-12139-cov-6.999421_pt1 | contig 12139 bp, 11 predicted proteins | sample MGYA00519431_ERZ1027046 | MGnify/ENA primary metagenome ERZ1027046 (study PRJEB26926, sample SAMN06164587) | human gut metagenome | biome: ENVO:00009003; feature: ENVO:2100002; material: ENVO:00002003 | host: Homo sapiens | place: USA | collected 2012 ...
GAGATTAGCGAGTGTCTCGTGGGCTCGGAGATGTGTATAAGAGACAGACCATCCACGGCGAAGAATATATCTCGGTGGAAGAGTTGCAGCAGGCTTCTGGTGTCGGCAGCAGCATTCTGGACCGTTTGCGTCAGGTGGGCGCTCTGGGCGACCTGCCGGAGAGCAGTCAGGTAAGCTTCTTCTGAGGATTTTTAAAGCAAAAGTGCCTGCACGGCTTTAGCTGTGCAGGCACTTTTGCTTTAAAAAAGCACCCGCGGCAAAAATCGCAGGTGCTTAAAAATTCAGCAGAACGGGGGAGTGTTTACTCCACGCTGATCATATAATAGTAAACGGGCTGGCCGCCGCGGATGTGGCTGACCTCAACGTGGTTCGGGCACTTTGCCTTTACGATCTCGGTCACTTTCTCGGCATCCTCATCGCTCACGTCGCAGCCGGAGATGATGGTGACGAAGCTGGAATCCTTCTTGCACATGCCGCGTGCCAGACGGTAGGTAGCTTTGGTGATATCGTTGGAGGTGGAAACGATCTTGCCGTTCTCCAGAGCCATGATCTCGCCCTTCCGGATCCGCTTGCCGTCAAACTCGCTGTCGCGGGCGGCGTAGGTGATGAGGCCGGTGCTGACCTTGTCGGCGGCGGCCATCATGTTGATGGTGTTGGTCTCAGCGTTGGCGGAGGGGTCGAAGTTGAGCAGCGCGGTGATGCCCATGGGCACGGTGCGGGTGGGCAGAACGACCACCTGACGGTCGGCCAGCTTCTGGGCCTGCTCAGCAGCCATGATGATGTTCTTGTTGTTGGGCAGCACGAACACGGTCTTTGCGGGCACGCTCTGGATGGCGGCGAGGATATCCTCGGTGGCTGGGTTCATGGTCTGACCACCGGAGACCACTGCGTCTGCAGCCAGATCGGTGAACACGGCCTTCAGGCCTTCACCGGCGGCAACGGCAACAAAGCCATAGTCACGGCTGGGGTCCACAGCAGCGTAGACGAACTCGCTGGACTGAGAAGGAGCCTTCTCAGCAGAAGCCTGCTTTTCCAGGCTCTTGCCCTGCTTCTGACGGGCCAGGAACTGCTCGTGCATGTTCTCGATCTTGAAGTTGGTCAGGTAGCCATACTTGATGGCTTCGCTCAGGATCTTGCCGGGATCAGCGGTGTGCACATGCAGGTTGATCACATCGTCATCCTCGATGCACACCACGCTGTCGCCGTTGGATTCTGCAAAGGCACGCATCTTTGCGGCGCTTGCACCCTCATACTTGTTGATCAGGAACTGGGTGCAGTAGCCGTTCTTGATGTCCTCCACCTTCATCAGGTCGTCGGTGAACACGCCCTTGCCGGCGTTCTCGGTGGAGAGCTTTGCCTTGTTGGGAGCGGCCTCGCCGCCTGCCACGATGCCTTCGCCATGGAACACCTTGCCCATGCCCTCAAAGATGACCATGATGCCCTGACCGCCGGCATCCACAACGCCGGCCTTCTTCAGAACAGGCAGCAGGTTGGGGGTGTCCTCCAGAGCCTTCTGGCCGGCGGTCATCACCACATCCCACAGAGCAGGCACATCCTCGGCACCGCAGGCAGCAGCTTCCTCAGAGGCAATGCGTGCAACCGTGAGGATGGTGCCCTCGGTGGGCTTCATAACGGCCTTATAAGCGCCCTCGACACCCTTCTTCAGAGCCTCGACAATGTCGGCAGCGGTGGCTTCCTTCTTGCCTTCCAGCGCCTTGGAGAAGCCGCGGAACAGCAGGCTGGTGATAACACCGGAGTTGCCGCGTGCACCGCGCAGCATGGCGGAAGCAGCGGTCTTGGAAGCCTCACCCACGGTGCAGCTGTCGTCCAATGCTTCCAGCTCGCGCACAGAAGCACCCACGGTCATGCCCATGTTGGTGCCAGTGTCGCCATCAGGAACAGGGAAAACGTTCAGCTCGTCCACGCGGGAGCGCTGATTGTTGATGTTGTTGGCGCCAGAGATAATGGCGTCACGCAAAATCTTACCAGAAATCATTCTTTTTTACTCCTTGTACTTGCCGGAAAAGCCCGGCGCATTCGGATGAACCAACAAAAATCAGGCGATCACATCGTCTACCGAAACCACAACGCGGGCAACCTTCAGGCCGGTAGCCTGCTCCACCTCGTCCTTGACGCGGTGAGAGATGCTGCGTGCGGCGGTAGAAATGTTCAGGCCATAGCTCACTGCAATGTGCAGTTCGATCACCAGACGACCATCCTCCTGCGTGACACGGACACCCTTTTCCGGGTAATCAGAACCGTGCACCATGCTTCTGACGGCATCGGTCATATCACGGGGTGCCATTGCGGCAACACCGTAACACTGTTTGGCTGCTTCACCTACCAGAGTAGCAAAATACCCGGACGTAAAGCTGACATCCCCCAGAGGGAAACGGGAAGTGATCATAGTCGCTCTGCTCCTTTATGTTATTTTCATAAAACACATTCAAGGTCTGGGGCGCAGCGGCGGACAGATACACATACTGCGCCGAGAAACACCCACATTATTATACAACTTTGGGGCGCGCTTGTACAGCGCAAAATGCTGGTATATCAACTTTTTGCGCAGGTTTCTGCATTGACGGCATGGTTCGGGCGGCTTCGCACCGGGAAGGTGATAGCATAACGGACGCTGGTTGCTTTTTATCAAAACCGAAAGTATGACGAAAGAAAGCAAACAATCTGTTAAAAAAATATAAAAGGTGGGTGATAACTCTTTATCCGACTATGAAAAAGTGCTAAAATAGAAACAAGGATAGGGACTGCGGCGCAGGGTCCCGCTTGTGCGGATGAACTGCGTTATTTTTTGCGCACGGCGCGTGGAACAATGTTTAGGAGCTGTTGTCATGAATATTCTGTTTTTCCTTTCACCCAAGCAGGATCTGATGTATGTTTACGACGATTTCACCCTTCGGCAGACGCTGGAAAAGTGGGAGAATAACCGCTACGCGTCCATTCCGGTGCTCAACCGGCAGGGAAAATATGTGGGCACCCTGACCGAGGGCGACATTCTCTGGGGGCTGAAAAAGTTCCATGGTCTGGATCTGGAAGCGGCTGAGGATGTCCCCATTTCGGCCTTCCCGCACAAGCGCGACTACAAGGCTGTCACCGTGACCACCAGCATGGATCAGCTGATCGAAGCGGCCATGAACCAGAACTTTGTGCCGGTTGTGGATGACCGCGGCATCTTCATTGGCATCGTGCGCAGGCAGGCGATCATCCGTTACTGCTATGAGAAGGCCCGCACAGAGCAGCAGGCCCATGAGCAGCGCATCCCGGAATATGCCGCTGTGCATTGAACGATATAAATAGGTGGCCAGCTGCCCGGTTCCGCATCTGAAGCCGGGCGGCTTTTTGTCTGCAAAATGCGTTGAAAATCCGATTTATGGTACCTGCTGTGTGCGATAATACAGCCATGGAACAAAAACGTTCTGAAAAGCTGCAAAAAACGAGATACGGGAGGGAACACGGATGAAAGATTTTGAACTGCGTTATGTTGGAAGCCATGTGGAAGTATACACCGGCAGCGGAGTGTTCCTGTTTTCGGCCGATACGGTGCGGGAAGCAATGGAAGAACTGGCAGAGTAAGCGCCCGCAAACAGACAGGGACTTCGGTGCAAATGTAAAATTGATGTAAAATAATTGAAAAAGAAAGAGCACGAATTCATTAAGAGACGGAAAAATGTGTAGAAAAAGTGATTTTCTTGTAAAATAAACCTTGTTGTGACAGGATAAAAAATGATATAATAGATTCAAGCGCGGTCATTGTGCGCCGTTCTGCGCAGCAGAGCGGCAGGCCGCAGCATCTGCCGGATCAAGCAGGCCCGGTGTGCGGGCAGGGCAGATGGACAAGGATCAAAAGGAAGATCATTTTTAGGAGTATCGTTATGGATATCACACACATTACCTCTCTGTTGGGTGGAATTGCGCTGTTTCTGTACGGCATGTCCATTATGGGCGCTGGTCTGGAAAAACTGGCCGGCGGCAAAATGCAGGGCGTGCTGCAAAAGCTGACCTCCTCAACGCTCAAGGGCGTTATTTTTGGCACCCTCATCACGGGTGTCATCCAGTCCTCGGCCGGCACGGTCGTTATTTGTGTCGGTCTGGTAAACTCCGGCATCATGACCCTTACGCAGTCGGTAGGCGTCATTATGGGTGCAAACATTGGTACCACTGTTACTGGCCAGCTGATCCGCATGGCGGATATCTCCGGTGACAGTCTCTGGCTGACACTGATCCAGCCCAAGACCTTTGCGCCCGTGGTGGCGTTTATCGGCTGCATTTTTTATGTGTTCCTGCGCAGCGCTAAAAGGAAGAACATCGGCCAGATCATGCTGGGCTTCGGCATCCTGTTTACCGGCATGAGCCTGATGGACACCGGTGTGGCTCCTCTGCGCGAGAGCGCCGTGTTCCAGAATCTGTTCGTTACCATGACGAATCCCGTTCTGGGCATTCTGGTGGGCGTGGTGGTCACGGTGATCATCCAGTCCTCCTCGGCATCGGTGGGTATCCTGCAGGCACTGTCCAGCACGGGTCTGGTCACCTTCAGCTCTGCCATCCCCATTATTCTGGGCGCACACATCGGCACGGCCTTTACGCCGCTGCTCACCATTGGCGGCTCCTCCAAGGACGGCAAGCGCGCTGCACTGATCCATCTGTACTTCAACATCATTGGCAGCGTGATCCTGCTGGCGCTGGTGTATGCGGTGCAGTTTACCGTTGGCATCCCCATGTGGAACGATGTGATGAACAAGAGCACCATCGCAAACATCCACACCCTTTCCAGCGTGTGCGCCATGCTGCTGTTCCTGCCGTGCAGCGGTGTGCTGTCCAAGCTGGCACTGCTCACTGTGCCGGACAGCGCCGAGGAAGCACAGGAGCTGAGCATGCCGGTGCTGGACGAGCGCCTGTTCAAAAGCCCGGCTGTGGCCCTGCAGCAGGCTAAGAGCGCTGTGATCAAGATGTCCCGCCGTGCTGCCCGCAATGTGAATCTGGCTGCACCGCTGCTGCTGAAGATGGACGAGGATACCGTCAGCGCCATCCGGGTGCGTGAAAACCTGATCGACCGCATGGAGGTGGCAATCTCCAACTATCTGATCAAGATGACCGATCAGGAGCTGGGCGACGATGAGAGCCACACTGTGACCGAACTGCTGAATTTTGTTACCGAGTTCGAGCGCATCGGCGACTATGCGGTGAACATTATGGAAAAGGCAGAAGAACTGCAGGAAAAGGAAGCGTCCTTCAGTGAAAGCGCCACCAAGGAGCTGCAGCTGCTGGAGAATGCGCTGAACCGCATCCTGAACCTGACCAACGATGCCTTTGAAAACAGCGATATGCGTCTGGCGGCTCAGGTGGAACCGCTGGAGGAAGTGATCGATGTGATGGCGGAGCGCCTGCGCGACCAGCACATCCTGCGCCTGAAGGACGGCGTGTGCTCCATTGATACGGGTGTCGTGTTCCTGGATGTGCTGAACAATGCAGAGCGCATCTCGGATCACTGCTCCAACGTTGCTGCCCGCCTGATCGGCATGGATGCCGGCGAGGACTACGACTCCCACACCCTCAAGAGCATCATGCACCACAACCCCACCAAGGACTACATGCTGGAATACGAGGAGTGCCGCAAGGCCTACCTTGTTCCGCTGGAAGAAATGGAAGCCTGAAACTAAGAAAGACCTCCGGGACGCTTTTCCCGGAGGTCTTTTTTGCGTTAAAAATCAAGCACTTTTGGGCAAAGAGACAATGACCCAGCGGTGCGGCCCGTGAAAGCCGTCTACCTTGGCGGCTTTGCTGCAGGTGCCGGGGCTGGGCGGGCCGAGGTGGATACCGCGGTCCAGCTGCTTGCCGCAAAGACGGCACTGGTAATGGAGGGTGATCTGTTCTGACATGAGGAAGCACTTCCTTTTATGATCGCTGCAGGCGGTTAAGAAACTTTACATCTATTATCATTATATAATTTTTACATCGGGATGTCAATAAAAATAATCAGTAAAAGTAGATAAAAATTGAGCATTCTGCACTCAATCGCCCAGATCTTCCAGCAGCAGGTCCAGTTCCCGTTCGCTGTACACGGTCACACCGCGCTTGATGCGCACGGCATCGTTCTCCGGCAGAAGATTGGTGTAGATGCCGGTGACGGTGACAAGCACATCCGGCTGGCCATTGGTGCCGCAGCGGTAAACGGCCACGCGCCCGCCTTTGTCGCACAGGCGGTAGCTTTGGGCAGCAAGCTCCGGCATGGCCTGTGCGGCAAGGTCTGCTGCGGAGGAAGGCGGTGCTTCGCTGCCGGGGTCGGGCACCGGAAGGCTGAGCTTGGGCAGGGCCATCCAGAACAGGCTGAACACGATGGTGAATACGCACAGCCCGTAGAACAGGCAGGTGCACAGTTTGCGCATGGAGAAACACGCTCCTTTCCGGCTGAAGTATGCCCCAAAACAGGGGAGAACAGTCAATTTTCACACGGGAATGCTGTACTTTGTCCGGCAGATTGTGTTATACTACAGATGATTAGACCTATCAGGGCCGAAGATTGGTTCTTGCCCGCGTTCTGTGCACGTGCTATAATATGGTATTGCGTGCAGTTCTGTGCGCTTTGATGGAAAAGTACCAGCGCATGGCGCTGAAAAAGCAGCCTGAATGTTAGGAGGCGATTTCTATCTCCGATATGAGAAAGATCAACCGTGCCGGTGAGGGGCATTCCCCGGCACCGGCGGGGCGGAAGGTAAATGTGAGCAACAGCCGCCGGGAGTCCCAGCCGGAACCCAAACACGGCCGGGAACCCAAAGAACCAAAGGAACCCCGTGAAAAGGGCAGACATCCCATTCTGCGCTTCATTGGCCGAACCATTGCTACACTGATTTGTCTGGGCATCATGGCAGGCAGTCTGGTGGCAGTGGGTGCTGTGTATTACGTGGTGCAGGCTACCGCCAACGACGGCGACCTGCTGGATCTGGACAACATTGAGCTGAGCCAGTCCAGTGTGGTGATGGCTACCGACCCGGACACCGGTGCACAGGTGGAGTATGCCACGCTGCGCTCTTCCAACAGCCACCGCGTGTGGGCGGATCTGGAGCAGATCCCCACGAACCTGCAGTATGCGTTCATCTGCACCGAGGATAAGGACTTTTACAACGAGCCCGGCGTCAACTTCAAGCGCACCATCGGCGCAATGGTCAACGAATACCTGCTGCCCATCTACAGCTCCAAGCAGGGTGCATCCACGCTGGAGCAGCAGCTGATCAAGAACCTGACCGACGACAAGAGCGCCAGCGGCATTGAAGGCGCACTGCGCAAGCTGCGCGAGATCTACCGCGCCCTCTGCCTGAGCCGCAGCTATTCCAAGGAGACCATTCTGGAAGCGTACCTGAACACCATCAGCTTTACCGGCACCATTCAGGGCGTGCAGACTGCGGCCAACGAATACTTTAATAAGGATGTCAGCCAGCTGACCCTGTGGGAGTGTGCGACCATTGCGTCCATCACCAAAAACCCCACCAACTATAACCCCTACACCAACCCCGAAAACCTGATCAACCGCCGTAACTTCCTCATGTACAACATGTGGCAGCAGGGCGTGATCAGCGAAGAGGACTACCGCAACGCAGCGGCCCAGCCGCTGGTACTGGCCGAGGAAGAGGATACCAAGAAGAATTCTTCCGTTACCTCTTACTTTACCGATGCACTGTTCACCGAGCTGGTGCAGGACATCATGGACAAGGAAAACATTTCGGAATCCGAGGCACAGAAGCTGCTGTACACCGGCGGCTTTACCGTTGAGTCGACTGTGAACACCAAGGCGCAGTCCGCCATGGAAAACCTGATGCTCAACACGGATGATGCCTACTTCCCGGCCGGCTGGCATGAGGAAGAGGTGACCTCCATCTCGGACGACGATGTACAGGTGATGAACGAGGACGGTACGCCCAAGACCCGCACCGGCGACGACGGTACCGTTTACTATTACCGCAATGTGCGTACTCAGGCAGCCATGGTCACGCTGGACTATGACGGCAATGTGATCGCCATTGTGGGTGGTCTGGGCGAAAAGAACAAGAGCCTCTCGCTGAACCGTGCCTACAGTGTCACTCGTCAGACGGGTTCTACCATCAAGCCTATCGGTGCGTATGCACTGGGTGTAGAGTATGGTCTGGTGAACTGGTCCACCATGCTCAACAACTCGCCCTTGTATCAGAAGCAGGATATGGTGATCCGCGATGAGGATTACTGCCGCAAGAACGGCCTGATGGGCCTTTCCGACAAGCAGCTGCGCGCTTATCCCAACGCATGGCGCAGCTGGCCCCGCAACTATGGCGGCAACTACGGCGACAACAGTGATGTGCCGCTGTGGAACGGTCTGGCCCGCTCGCTGAACACCATTGCGGTGCGTGTGGGCGATCTGGTGGGCGCAAGCAACATCTTCAATTTTGTGTACAACACCCTGCAGCTGAACACGCTGGACCCGGTAAACGATGTGGGTCTGGCGCAGATGGTCATGGGCAGTCAGACCCATGGCGTTACGCCCACGGCGCTGGCAGCTGCGTTCCAGATCTTCTACGATGGCCAGTACACCACCCCGCACCTGTATACCCGCGTGCTGGACCGTGACGGCAATATCTATCTGGAGAACAACTCCACCAGCTATCAGGCCCTGACCCCGGATACCGCTTATGTGATGAACCGCCTGCTGAAGAACGTGCTGTACTCCAGCGTGGGTACCGCCGGCGGCCGCTACCCCAACTCCAACGGCATGGAAGCCTTTGGCAAGACCGGTACCGCCAGCGACGAAAAGGATCTGTGGTTCGTGGGCGGCACGCCGTACTACGTTACCGCCGTGTGGTGGGGCTACGATGCACCCTATGATATGACCAAGACGCTGGGTAAGCAGCAGGCCAAGACCCGTACCTGTGTTATGGCGTGGAAGGCCCTGATGGAACAGGTGCAGGCAAACCTGCCGTATAAGGCATTCCCGACCTCTGCCGGTGTGGTGGAGCGCCGCTACTGCACCCAGAGCGGCCTGCTGGCAGGCGGCTCCTGCCCCAGCACCGCCGTGGGCTACTACCGCGCCGATGATCTGCCTGGTACCTGCAACTACTCCCATGCAGCAGCTCCTGCAGCGGCTGCACCTGCGGAGACTGCGGCACCGGAGCAGGCTGTCATTCCTGCGGATACAGGTAATCAGGATACAGACTGATCTGTAGCCACATGAAGGACAAAAGGCGTACTATCGGCACCGGCGCGGGGTGAATCCGGCAAGGAAATACCGCGCTTGCCGCAGCAAAACTGGATAATCTGACAAAAACGCATCCGACCTCTTGCATTGCAGGGGGCCGGATGCTATTATATTCACTGCAAGAACACTTGTGTTTGTGAGGTGAACAAGTTGGAACGCCGCTTTTATCTGGTAGATGCGCAGGTGCTGCCTGAGGTTTTTCTCAAGGTGGTACGCGCCAAGGAACTTCTGGCCAGCGGGGAGGCACGCAGCATTTCCGCTGCCACCCGTGCAGTCGATCTTTCGCGCAGCGCTTTTTATAAGTATAAGGACTGCATTTTTGACTCCGAGAATGGCCGTGAGGTGATCACCGTCATGGCTACTCTGCGGGACGAGACCGGTGCACTGCAGAGCCTGCTGGCCGGCATCAGCGCCGCAGGTGCAAGCATTGTGACCATCAACCAGTCCACACCGGAAAACGGTGCCGCACTGGTGGCAGTCACCATCCGCACCGATACCATGCAGATGACTCCCGAAGAGCTGACTGAAAAACTTTCGCGTCAGCGTATGGTGGTAGGCGTGCACTGCGGGTACAATCTGTAAGCAGTCTTCAGAAAACGAGGGAGAACAACAATGGCTAAAATTGCAATTCTGGGCTTTGGCACGGTGGGCAGCGGCGTGTACGAGGTGCTCTGCCGCAACGCCGCAGGCGTCTCCCGCCGCGCAGGCGAGCCGGTGGAGGTCAAGTACATCCTTGACCCCAAGGATTTCTCGGCTCATCCGGCCGCACAGCTGTTTATCAAGAACTTCGATACCATTCTGGAAGACCCGGAGATCAAGGTGGTTGTAGAGACCATCGGCGGCACCCGCTTTGCGTATCCGTATGTAAAGGCCTGCCTTGAGAGCGGCCGCAGCGTATGCACCTCCAACAAGGAGATGGTGGCCACCTACGGCGCAGAGCTGCTGGGCCTTGCCAAAGAGCACGGCTGTGCCTTCCTGTTCGAGGCTTCTGTGGGCGGCGGTACGCCCATCATTACCCCGATGCACCAGTGTCTGGCGGCAAACGTCATCACCGAGGTGGAGGGCATCGTGAATGGCACCACCAACTTCATGCTCACCAAGATGGTGCGCGAAAATCTGGGCTTTGACGATGCGCTGAAGATCGCGCAAGAGCTGGGCTACGCCGAGACGAAGGACCCCAGCGACGATGTGGACGGCCGTGATGCCTGCCGCAAGATCGCCATTCTGTCCTCGCTGGTGTGCGGCCATCAGATCTACCCCCAGAACATTCCCACCCGCGGCATCCGTGCCATTACCACGGCAGATGTGGAAGCGGCGGAAAAGCTGGGCTGTGTGATCAAGCTGATCGCATGGATGAAGCGCGGCAAGGACGGCAGCGTGGCTGCCGGTGTGGAGCCGTGTCTGGTGCCCAAGGCAAACCAGCTGGCCAGCGTGGACGATGTGTTCAATGCAGTGCTGGTCAAGGGCGATATGCTGGGCGACGTGGTGTTCTACGGCAAGGGCGCAGGCAAGCTGCCCACCGCCAGCGCCGTGGTGGCCGACGTTGTGGATGCCCTGAAGCATGGCTCCAAGGTGCACGACAGCCTGTTCTGGCAGCCTGCTGAGCCGGTGGAGGGAATGCTCACCGACCCGGCTCCTGCTGCATATTATGTGCGTGTAGCAGGCATTGCTCCGGCGGTGGTGGAAGCCATCTACGGCTATGGCAGGGTGGTGGACGAACGCTACGAAGGCTGCGCTTACTTTGTGGAGCGAGCCGACGAAAAGGCACTGGCCGAAGCAGCCCGCAAGGTGGAAGCCGTGGGCGGCAGCGTGAAGCTGGTGCTCAAGCGTCTGCCGGAAGAAAACTGATAACGGAATAAGGAAAGGTGCGGCGGCTATGAAGATCAAGGTTTCTGTCCCGGCCACCAGTGCAAACATCGGCTCCGGCTTTGATGCGCTGGGTCTGGCGGTGACGCTGTATAATACGGTCACCTTTGAAGAGAGCGAAGTGCTGGATATCTCGTCTGCGGACGGTACCCGCATCCCGCGCGGTGAATCGAACCTCGTGTACCGTTCGGCAAAGGGGCTGTTTGAGAAGGTGGGCAAGCAGATCCCGCCCCTCAAGATCACCCAGACGAATCCCATCCCCATGGCGCGCGGCCTTGGTTCTTCTTCGGCCTGCATCATCGCGGGTCTGCTGGGTGCCAACCGGATGCTGGGCGATGTGCTCAACACGCAGGAGCTGCTCACGCTGGCCACCTCCATTGAGGGCCACCCGGATAACGTGGCCCCGGCTCTTCTGGGCGGCCTGACCAGCAGCGTGTTCGAGGATGGCAAGGTGTACTCGGTCAAGCGCAATGTGGATGAAACGCTGTGCTTTGCCGCCATCGTGCCGGACTACAAGCTGCTGACGGAAGCCGCTCGTGCGGCCCTGCCCAAAGAGGTCTCCCACAAGGACGCGGTATATAACCTTTCGCGCGCTGCGCTGGTGCCCGCCGCCTTCTGCGAGGGCAGACATGATCTGCTGGCCATTGCCACCGAGGATAAGCTGCACCAGCCCTACCGTATGCCGCTGATGCCCGGCTCCAAGGAAGTGTTCGATATGGCACGCCTGTGCGGTGCAAAGGCTGTTTACGTTTCCGGTGCGGGCAGCACCGTGATGGCCGTAGCGGAAAAGGCGGAGGCCGAAAAGTTCTATTCCAAGCTGGAAAAGGGTCTGGAGCTGCTGGAAGGTCTGGACGGATGTGAAGCATTTACATTGCTGCGTTTGGATGCCGATAACACCGGCGCAACGGTGGAATGATAAATGGGTAAGGGAAGTGCAAGGCGCTGCTGACCGCTTCCGCCCGGTGTACCCCCTTTTGACAAAGGGACAAAAAGAGGAGAGTGACAAGATATGGCGTTGATCGTACAGAAGTTCGGCGGTTC
>ERZ1027046.884-NODE-884-length-12033-cov-7.157873_pt1 | contig 12033 bp, 7 predicted proteins | sample MGYA00519431_ERZ1027046 | MGnify/ENA primary metagenome ERZ1027046 (study PRJEB26926, sample SAMN06164587) | human gut metagenome | biome: ENVO:00009003; feature: ENVO:2100002; material: ENVO:00002003 | host: Homo sapiens | place: USA | collected 2012 ...
ACGAGATTAGCGAGTGTCTCGTGGGCTCGGAGATGTGTATAAGAGACAGTGGATGTACCGCGGATTTAATTTCGGGCATGTGTGGGAAGTATTGGATGGCGGGATGGATTATAGTTGGATGCTGCTTTCGTTGGTGTTTGGTGTGTTTAGTCACATCTTCCGGGGATGGAGGTGGAAACTTACATTGGCTCCGTTGGGTGAGTATCCCAAAACATCAGACTGCGTGTATGCTGTTTTTGTGTCGTATGCCGCTAATCTGATTGTCCCTCGTGTGGGTGAAATTTCCCGTTGCGGCATTTTGGCAAAGTATGACGGCACTTCTTTTCCCAAATCTTTGGGGACAGTGGTGACGGAGCGTCTGATTGATACTCTCTGTGTAGCTTTGATAACAGGAGTGACCTTGTTGCTGCAAGCCGGTGTGTTTGCCACTTTTTTCAAAGAAACCGGAACTGATACGCGGGCGCTGACCGATGTGTTGACTTCTGCCCATTTTTACATTATTATAATATGTGTTTCGGCTGTTTGTGTGCTGGCCTTTTTTCTGATAAGGAATGTGGCGGTTTTTGCAAAGGTGAGAGGCATTCTGCATAATGTGTGGGTGGGTATCCTTTCGTTGAAAGATGTGAAGCAGATGCCGCTTTTCATCCTTTACACCGTTGCCATTTGGATCTGTTATTTCCTGCAATTTTACGTATCCTTCTTTTGTTTTGGTTTCTCGGCCGATCTGAGCATTATGGCGGCATTGGTGATGTTTGTTGTGGGTAGCATTGCAGTCGTTGTCCCCACCCCTAATGGGGCAGGTCCGTGGCATTTTGCTGTCATAACAATGATGATGCTCTATGGAGTGGGTAAAGAAGATGCAGGAATTTTTGCACTATTAGTGCATGGAATACAAACCTTTTTATTAATTTTGTTGGGAATATATGGATTAGCGGCTTTGCCGTTCACTAATAAAACTAAGAAGTTATGAGTACAATTCTCTCTCTTGCTCCGCAGAACGTGTGGAAGCATTTCTATTCATTGACTCAGGTTCCCCGTCCTTCGGGTCATCTGAAGAAGATTCAAGAGTTCTTGCTGAACTTTGGAAAGAGCATCGGTGTAGAAACATTTCAAGATGAAGCAGGTAACATCATCTATCGTAAACCTGCTACTCCCGGTATGGAAAACCGTAAGAAAGTAATTCTTCAGTCACATATGGACATGGTGCCCCAGAAGAATAACGATACAGTACATGATTTTGAAAACGATCCCATCCAGACTTATATCGACGGCGATTGGGTGAAAGCCAAAGGCACCACATTGGGAGCTGACAACGGTATGGGTGTAGCTGCTATTATGGCTGTTTTAGAGGACAAGACACTGAAGCACGGACCGTTGGAAGCATTGATTACCGCCGACGAAGAAACCGGAATGTTTGGTGCATTCGGCTTGAAACCGGGTACGGTGGACGGTGATATCTTGTTGAATCTTGATTCGGAAGAAGAAGGTGAACTATATATCGGTTGTGCAGGCGGTGAAGATCTGACTGCTACTTTGGAATACAAAGAAGTGGAAACCGACCCTGATGATATCGCTTTGAGAGTGACTTTGAAAGGACTTCGCGGTGGTCACTCCGGTCTTGAAATCAACGAAGGCCGTGCCAATGCCAATAAGTTGATGGCACGCTTTATGAATCAGGTGATTGCTTACGATGAGGCATGCTTGGTTTCATGGCAGGGTGGAAATATGCGTAATGCCATTCCCCGTGAGTGCGAAGTGGTGATTACCATTCCGGCTGAAGAAGAAGCAGATGTGATGGAATATGTACAAGAATGCGAGACTTTGTGGAACGAAGAATATCATGTGCACGAAACTCCGATCAGCTTTAAGGCAGAGCGTGTCGAATTGCCTGCAATGATGGTTCCCGATGAAATCAGAGACAATCTGGTTGATGCCATCTATGCTTGTCAGAATGGTGTGTCACGCATGATTCCGACCATTCCCGATACAGTGGAGACATCTTCCAATCTGGCTATTGTCACTATCGGTGGCGGTAAAGCGGAAATAAAGATTCTGACCCGTAGTTCACGCGACTCCATGAAGGATTATCTGAATACTTCTTTGGAAAGCTGTTTCTCTATGGCAGGCATGGAAGTGACACGCACCGGCGGTTATTCCGGTTGGGAACCGAATGTTGATTCTCCTATCTTGAAAGCAATGAAGGAATCGTATAAGGCACAGTTCGGCAAGGAACCGGAAGTGAAAGTGATTCATGCCGGTTTGGAATGTGGCATCATCGGTGCCGTTGTTCCGGGCTTGGATATGATTTCTTTCGGACCTACCTTGCGTTCTCCTCATTCACCCGACGAACGTTGTTATATTCCTTCGGTTGCCAAGTTCTATGATTTTGTAGTGGCAACATTGGGCAATACGCCTGTCAAAGAATAAAGAATATAAATTCATTAAAATAGTTGCAGATAAGGCTGGATTCTTAGAGTCCGGCCTTATTTGATATTAAGTCCATGCTTATTCCTTCGTAGTCGGTTGTTTCCGAAAGGCTGTTTTCGTTGAATAATAAAAGAGCATCCGATAGAGCGCACCAACCTGTGAAATGTATGTGTATTTATTGGTCATCAAAGGTATGAGATATCGCTTAAAGTTTCAAATCTATTTGTGTCTTGTTTTTTGTTACTTAAGACAACGGACGTACTGCGCTTGCTTTGGATAAATGAATTACACCTTTTCGGGTATATTTTAAAAAGAAGCACGAACAATTATACCCATTTGGGTGTAATTGTGGAATCTTTTGTTATATTTGCACCTTAAAGGGTATAATTATGAGCGATTCATTACCATTGTTTATAAAGGATATGCGTAAAAAATTTGGGCTTACGCAGGTGGATTTGGCAGCTAAGTCGGGTGTCGGATTGCGTTTTGTACGTGAATTGGAGCAAGGTAAGGAAACTTTGCGGATGGATAAAGTCAATCAGGTACTTGCTCTTTTCGGGCATAAAGTAGGGGCAGTGCCTATAAGAAAGGAGGATGAAGAATGAAAAGAGGGAAGATATTTCTTTATGATACCTATGCCGGTCTGCTCACGGAAGATGAAAATGGTTTCACTTTTGTCTATGACGCTGATTTCTTGAACTCCGATAAGGCGGAAGCCATTAGCCTGACACTCCCCTTGACGGATAAGCCGTATCATGACACTGTGTTGTTTCCTTTCTTTGATGGCTTGATTCCCGAAGGATGGCTTCTGAATATTGCAGAAAACAGTTGGAAGATAAACCAGCGCGATCGTATGTCGTTATTGCTGGTGTGTTGTAAAGACTGCATAGGGGCAGTAAGTGTGATACTTGATGAACCGGTTTAATTGAGATGCGATGGGAAAATGTTTATATTGCTATAAGGAGTTGAAAGAAGGTCAGGTGGATTATCATCCGGCTTGTGCTCAAAAACTGTATGGTACACGGCAGGTTCCTCATCTGCCTTATGTGAGAAGCGAAATAGGGGATTTGGCCAAGCAAGTGGTCAGAGCCCGGACTACATTGACCGGTGCACAGGCCAAATTGTCGCTTGATGTTCGCCCCGGTGGAAAGAATGAACCTGATCGTTTTACGATTGTCGGGTTGTGGGGACGGTTTATCCTGAAGCCACAAACGGACATTTACCGCTCTTTGCCTGAGCTGGAGGATCTCACAATGCACATGGCGGAAGCAGCCAAAATAGCTGTTGTGCCTCATGGATTGGTGCGTTTTGCCGATGGAGAGCTATGTTATATCACCCGACGTATAGACAGGAAGGCAGATGGCAGTAAGATAGCGATGGAGGATATGTGTCAGTTGACCGAACGGCTGACCGAATATAAATATAAAGGTTCGTATGAGCAGATAGCCAAGGCTATCAAGAAGTATTCCGCTGTTCCGCAACTCGACTTGGTGAACTTTTGGGAGTTGGTGATATTCTCGTGGATAACAGGAAACTCGGATATGCATTTGAAAAACTTCTCATTATATAATGTAGGACTTGGTTATTGTCTGACACCTGCATACGATTTACTCTCTACCGTCCTTGTTATGCCCGAAGATACTGAAGAATTGGCATTGACACTCAATGGAAAGAAGCGGAAAATATGTCGGAAGGATTTCGAGTCGTCTATTGTCGCTTCGGGGGTCAGTGGCAAGGTGATAGAGAATATCGCCAAAAAGTTTCGACGGTCTGTTATTAAATGGATGGATTTGATTGACAATTCGTTTTTGGCGGATGATTTGAAGAAGCAGTATAAGCGTCTTATCTTGAAGCGTTTGCTTCTGCTTCGTTGAGAAAAGCAGAAATTCCGTATCCCTTGTTTTGTTAATTTAACCAATTAGGATGCAGTGCTGAACTACATAATGCGTTTCTTTGTTAAAGGAACAATTAAAGACGAAGCTTATGAATACTCGTTATTATTTTCTGATAGTGCTCTGGGCAATGAGTTTATTTGCTCCATTGCATGCACAAACTTACGATAAAATGTGGAAAGAGGTAGAACAACTTCAAAAGAAAGACCTTCCTCAGTCTGTGGTGTCCGCATCGATGAAAATCTATGATAAGGCAAAGGCTGAGCGTGATGTGCCGCAAATGATGAAGGCATATCTGACTGCCATGCAATATCGCACTCTTGTCATTCCCGATAGTCTGGAGACGGATATGAAGGGATTGGAAAACTGGGCAAAGCAAACGGAAAAAGCGGAAGACAGGGCGGTGCTCTATTCCATTTTGGGTGAGTTGACTATCTCGAAAGATGTAAAGCAAGGTTTCAATTTCTTGCAGTCTTCACTGAAGGACAAAGACCTGTTGGCAGCCTGTCCGGTGGAGAAACTGAAGCCGATGGTAAAAGTCGGGGAAATGAGCAAACGCTATTTTCATGATAATCTGTATGATTTGCTGGCGCGTCGTGCCCTCTTGCTGATGAAGCAAAACAGGTGGGAAGCTGCTTCTGTCGGGAACCAGACCAACAGTCTGCCGGCGCAGGTGAAGGATATAAAAAGCTTTATGGCATATACGGCAGTACCGGTGTCCGAATGTGATTTCGTGGCAGCAATTCTTCAGAATTATCGTTCGCTTTTGACACTGTATGATACTCCTGCGTATCGTTCGGCATGGATGGTGACCGGCATCGGAGCGTTGGATTATCTGTTCAACACGTTCAATCAGAACTTTTCCAATGAGGATTGCCAAAAGGAATTACGCTCTTGGATAGCCGGATATCCCGATGAGGAAGCCGGAGCTGAGGTTTATCTGGCCCTGTCGGATTACTTGCAGAAGCAAAATAATCAGGTGGAACGCCTGAAAGTGGTACGTGAGGGGATTTCCAAATACCCTCGCTGTGTCGGTATCAACAGGCTGAGAAACATAGAAAAGGAGATATTGAATCCTTCTCTGTCATTGAAAGTGTCTGCGGCTTATCCGGGCAAGATGCAGGAGGTAAGAGTGAACTATAAGAATTTGAACGGCTTTACGTTGCAACTGTATAAGATAAACTTACCCGTCACTTCCGTGATGTGGGCAAGTAAGATGAAGAATTTTGTTGCAAAGTATGGTAAGTTGCAAAAGGAGGAAAACTTCTCGCTGAAAGGAACTGCCGATTATTTGCCGGTCGATACTACGCTTCAGATTCAGGCTCCGCAGCCGGGTATCTATTATTTGAAAGCTGTACCGGAAGGAAAAGTCGGCGAACCGGGTGGAACATTGATGTATGTCACTGCGTTGAGGGTGATTTATCGTCCCTTGCCTGACGATGACCTGGAACTGGTTGTGGTGGATGCCGAAAGCGGACATCCTGTGCCCGATGCCGAGGTGGTGATTTATACCGGTACGGACGGACGTTTCATGCCTTCGCAAACCTATACGGCCGATAAAGAAGGTACGCTGAAACTCGGGTTTCCCGATAAGAAAAGAACTATCATGTATAATGCCCGCACTATGAGCGATACGGCTATGCCGATTGCAGACTTGTGGAAACAAATCTATTACGCTCCTTCGGAGAATCGCGAACAGGAGGTGTTGAGTCTGTTTACAGACCGTTCCATCTATCGTCCGGGACAAACGGTTTATGTTTCGGGCATTGCGTACAGGCAGCAACAGGATGATACTCAGGTGTTGGCCGATAAAGAATATACGGTGACTCTGTATGATGTCAATAACAATAAGGTGGGCGAGGTGAAGGTGACAACCAACTCGTTCGGCTCTTTCAGCGGTCAGTTCACGCTGCCTTCTCCCTGCCTGACCGGTTACTTCAGGTTACAGGCCGGCTCTGCTTCCGGTGGCTTCAGGGTAGAGGAGTATAAACGTCCTACCTTCGATGTTGCTTTTGAACCGGTCAAGACCGAATATCAAATAGGCGACTCTGTGCTTCTCACCGGTGTGGCGAGGACATTTGCCGGTGCTCCGGTGCAGAATGCAAAGGTGAATTATCACATCACCCGTTCTTTCTCCTGGTTCTGGCGCTTCCGGGGGGGCCGTTCTGCCGCTTGGGATGGGGAAACGATGACCGATGCCGAAGGCAAATTCACCGTCACGGTGCGTCTGGAGGCAGATTCCGATGTGAAGGATTTGCCGACATGGTATTATACTTATCGGGTACAGGCGGATGTGACTGACGGTGCGGGTGAAACGCAACAAGCCAACCTGTCGTTGCCCTTGGGTAAAACTTCCGTTGTGCTCGCTATTGAGGGATTATCCGCACAGATGGTGAAAGAGAAAGCCCGGGAATTGACCTTCTCTGTTACTAATTTATCGGGCGAACCGGTAGATACAGAGGTGATTTATCAGGTGTTTAAACCAAATAAAAGTAACCATGAACCCGGTGAGAAAGTGTTGCAGGCTACAGTTGCATCCAATAAGAAGTTTGTGCCCGAAGCATTATACCGGCTTCCTTCCGGCTCTTATATCCTGAAGATTTCGGCTAAAGATGCGCAGGGCAGGGAATGTACGGAATCTCAAGGCTTCCTGTTGTTCTCGCTCGGCGACAAACGTCCGCCGATTGCTACCACCGATTGGTTCTATCAGGACGGAGAGAAATTTGAGGGAGATTCTCCGGCTACTATCTATGTCGGCAGCAGTGAAAAGAATATCTATCTTCTTTATGATGTCTTTTCCGGCAATAAGCGGGTGGAAAGCAGACGCGTGCAGTTCTCCGATTCCATCGTCAGTTTCCCGCTTACTTATAAACAGGAGTATGGAAACGGGGTAATGGTAAGTGTTGCCTTTGTGAAAGACGGACAGCTCTATGGTCACTATGCACAGATTACCAAACCCGAACCGGATAAAGAGTTGCAGTTGAAGTGGACTACGTTCCGTGATAAGCTTCGCCCCGGTCAGCAGGAAGAATGGAAACTGAGCGTGCTTTATCCCGATGGCCGTCCGGCTGATGCCGAACTGCTGGCGTTGATGTATGATGCCTCTTTGGATCAGTTCTATAAGCATAACCTTTTATTCCGTGTGAACTTCGACCGTAACATTCCATATTCCAAATGGGACAGCTGGTATGCACGGACTGAATATATCTATGTCGATTTCCCGTTTAAGAGTTTGAATACTTCTTCGTACTCTTATAGTGAATTGCTGGTTCCGTCCGTGGGTGTACGGCATTATGTCTTGGAGAGTTTGCCTGCCGGTGTCAATTTTGCACGGGGAATGAATTCGCGTGCTGCCCGACCGAAAATGGCAGATGATGTCCAAGATGTGGCGATTACAGATGTGGTGTTTGAGGAAGAAATAATTCCTGTGTTGAGAGCGGAAGCAATGGATGCGGGTGCTTTGGAAGAAACAGGGAATGTGCAGGTGCGTCAGAACTTTGCCGAAACAGCTTTCTTCTATCCGCAGTTGCGTACCAACGGGCAGGGCGAAGTCAGCATTTCGTTTATCCTGCCCGAGAGCCTGACGAAATGGAAGTTTATGGGGCTGGCACATACCAAGGAGGTGGATTACGGCCGAATAGAGGCAACCGCTACTGCCTCCAAAGAGTTCATGCTTCAACCCAATATGCCTCGTTTTGTCCGTGTGGGTGATAAGGCAAATATTGCCGCTTCACTGATTAACCTGTCGGATAAGGCTGTTGCCGGAACTGTCAGAATGGAACTTTTCAATCCTGAAACAGAGAAGGTCTTCTATACTCAGAAGCAGAAGTTCGGAGTGAAAGCGGGAGAAACGGGCAATGTGAGCTTTACCTTTGACGTCACTGATAAGTATACTGTATTGGCATGCCGCATGGTGGCTGAAGGAGATACGTTCAGTGATGGCGAACAGCGTTACATCCCGGTGTTGACGGATAAGCAGTGGGTGACGGAGAGTGTGCCGTTGGATGTAAACGGCAAAGGAAGTTATACCTTCTCATTGGAGCATCTGTTTAATAACCACAGTCGTACGGCATCCGGCCGGAAGATGACAGTGGAATTTACGAGCAATCCCGTATGGTATGCTGTCATGGCATTGCCGGTGGTTGCGGTTCCGCAGGGAGAGGATGCGCTGTCATGGGCTTCTGCTTATTATGCGAATGCGTTGGCCGAGTTCATTGTGAGTTCAAATCCGCGTATCAAACAGATATTTGACAGTTGGCTGGCACAGGGAGGCACTAAAGAAACTTTCATGAGCCGGTTGCAAAAGAATGAGGAGTTGAAGAACATATTGCTGGCAGAGACACCGTGGCTGACTGAAGCCGTGAATGAAGAAGAACAACGTCAACGTATTGCCACCTTGTTTGATTTGAACACGATGAGTAATAAATTGTCTGTCTGTGTGGCACATTTGAATGAGCTGCAAAATGGGGATGGTGCATGGAGCTGGTACAAGGGTATGCCGGGCAACCGTTATATGACTACGCAGATAACGGAAATGCTGACCCGCCTGCAAGTGATGACCGGTGGAAAACTGAATCAGGCTCTCTCTGCCATGTATCAGAAAGCATTAAACTATCTTACCGTGCAGGCAGGGAAAGAATACAAGGCAATGAAGGAAGCCGAAAAGAAAGGCGTGACGAAGGTCAGTCCTTCAGAACAGACGCTCCAATATCTGTATATATGTGCTTTGAATGGCAAAGCCGGAGCAAATGCCGATATGAACCGTTATTTTATCAGTAAGCTGAGTGCACAGGCGACCGATCTGACTGTTTACGGAAAGGCGCTATCTGCCATTGTTTTGCAACAGGCCGGAGAGACGGTAAAGGCGAAAGAGTTTGTGCAGTCTGTTATGGAGTATTCGGTGGTGACAGACAAGATGGGGCGTTATTTTGATACTCCCAAGGCACATTATTCTTGGTTCGGTTATAAGATTCCGACCGAAGTGGCTGCAATGGAGGCGGTGCAATACGTTACCAAAGACGAGCAGGCGTTGAGCCAGATGAAACGCTGGCTTTTGAAAGAGAAGCAAACGCAGGTTTGGGATACTCCTGTTGCTACGGTGAATGCTGTATATGCCTTACTGAATTCGGGAACGGACTTATTGGCAAACTCTGATGCCGTGAAGATTACCTTGGGAAAAGAGGTGATTCAGACATCGGTGGAAGAGCCGGTGGGTTATCTCAAGAAGGTGGTTGAAGGCAATGTCCTGAATCTGAAGAAGGTGACAGTGGATTGTGAAGGCAGCGGTATGGGTTGGGGAGCTGTGTATGCCCAATATCTGGAGAATATGGATAAGATGGGTGAGCAAAGTAGCGGTTTGTCTGTCAGCCGTAGCCTTTATAAAGGAGAGACGCTCATAGAAGAAGGCACTGTATTGAATATAGGTGATAAGATTACTGTCCGTCTGACGGTAAAGGCAGACTGGGATATGGATTTTGTACAGATTAAAGATGAGCGTGCCGCTTGTATGGAGCCGTTGGCAGCATTGTCAGGTTATCGCCTGAGCACAAACCTGGGATATTATCAGGCAACGAAAGATGCTTCCACTTCTTTCTTTGTCAATCAAATGCGTAAAGGAATGTATGTGATAGAGTATCAGGTGTATGTGACCCGTTCGGGGGAATACCGGTCCGGGATAGCAACGATTCAGTCGGCTTATGCACCCGAGTTCGGCGGGCATACAGGAGGATATAAAGTAGTGGTGAAATAGAATTGTAAAGGGAGTGTGCCAAAACTAAACCGGGCTATTCCATCGCCCCTACGAACTAAACGACAGTTTTGACATACCCCCTTACAACTTAATGACAGGTTATTTTCATTTGGAGATATCCGCTTGTCTTTTGACGCTGCGGCCTCCATCGTATTCCAACCGGAAATCAAAGTTTCCTATTGTTCCGTAGAAGTAGTTTCCATTGACATGCGGATAATCTATAATGATGGATTCCCCGGTATCATAGTCTATATATAACTTAAGTTTCGCAAGTAAAGTGTAGCTCCTCAGGCGGCTGGTGTCAGCCTGTCGAAAGCCTGCTTTACTGCTTTGATTTGTTTATCATTTGATATTACTTGTTCTGTCAGAACCATTGCATCACAGTTAAGTACCTCGGCAATGACGTTTATAACTTCTACGATCAGCAGCCAAATTTTTTCGGCTACTGAAAGTTCAACAGAGTTCTTTGAAATTTCAGCAAAGAGTCCTCCGATAGTTTCGTATGACTCATTGCGTTTGACATAACTGAGTATATTGTACTGTAGTACGCACAATGATATGCCTGCAATCTGTCCGGCGAAGTCTCTGCACTGGTTCTTTCCGAGTTTGAGGTTTTGCTTCATCTCTTTATGAGCCACTTCGATAACCCATCTTCTTGAATAAAGTCTGAAGGATTCTTTTACATCAAGTTTAAGATCAGAGGTAAGCAGAGCATTCCAATTGCCGTTCTTACCTCTTCTGTAGAAGAGCAGACTGACCTTAATGCCGGAGATTTTAGCAGAGACAGTTGCTGTGTAGTAACCGATTGAGCGGCTATACTTTACGCTCTTGGATTTCTGGAGAGCCTTGATAAGCTCAGGCGCTGTCTTGTTTCCAAGATCTGTCTCATACTTGGTCTTGCCCATCTTTATCATTCCGATAAGGTGGCATCCAAAGTGCCTTGAGACTACGAACTTCAAAAGCTCAGAGCAGGTAAACCAGCTGTCAACAAGAAGATAATCGAAACGTACGCCCTCTATGATTGAGCGTTTGAGCATACTGATGGCCGTCTCAATCTTACTTGCAAAATACTCAGCGCTACGCCTGGCAATACGCTTATCCTCTGAGTGTTCCTTGCAGTAGCGAGCTTCCGTCTGTTTCTTGGATAAACCCTGTGGCTTATCGCTTCGTTTTCCTTCCTCTCCATGAAGAGAAAAGTCAAGGAGAAACTGGGATACACCATCCGTAAAACAGAGGAACATTGCCTTGAATCCAAGTATAGGCTTCATTTGGGTATGAGAGAATACCTTGCCAATCTTCTCGGTCTTGAATCCGGTCTTCGGAAGGTCTGTATCATCGATGATGACACACCTGATGTCCGACTTCAATGTCGTTCTACGTTTCACACGTGAATACACCTGCCTGAAAACCGAGTAGATTATACGTCGCCAATTGATGTTGCCGTCGTTCATGAAACGATAGAACATATCTTTGTGGCAGACAAACATCTTGCCCAGGGCAGAAGACGAATAGTTGGCAGCATTCTTAATTGAAAAGAACGGGAACAGAACAAGCAGCTGCAACACCTGAAGACAGGTGAATTTGCAATTCGGATTCTTAACTGACCCGATGACTTTGCTTTGTATCCTTATGCTGTTCATAATGGTTGATATGCTGTTTATTGCCTTGCTAGAGTCATTCTTTGCAAAAAACTCTTGGAGTTCACCGATAATATATCTATTTTTGTTCATGGCTAAAGGGTGCTATATCGTTTGTTTGGCGACATTAATATAGTGATAATCATCGAATTATCAAACTCTTTAGCCTTTTTTATTACATTATTTGAGTACTTGCGAAACTTGAATATATAACCGTCCGTTCTCAATAAACCAGTCGAATTTATAGGTATCATAATACTTGAAGGGAGGAATGGTATAATAGCTGTCTCTTATACACATCTCCGAGCCCACGAGACACTCGCTAATC
>ERZ1027046.888-NODE-888-length-11998-cov-4.684501_pt1 | contig 11998 bp, 7 predicted proteins | sample MGYA00519431_ERZ1027046 | MGnify/ENA primary metagenome ERZ1027046 (study PRJEB26926, sample SAMN06164587) | human gut metagenome | biome: ENVO:00009003; feature: ENVO:2100002; material: ENVO:00002003 | host: Homo sapiens | place: USA | collected 2012 ...
GAGATTAGCGAGTGTCTCGTGGGCTCGGAGATGTGTATAAGAGACAGGCCTCCTCGGCCTTGGCCGAAAAACGGAAGTAGCTCGACTCCATGCCCATCGTCAGCAGCGTAAGCGCCAGCGGAATGAGGGCATAGATGTCCGTGACGATACCATAGGTCTCCTGCCCGAAAATACGGGTATAGTAAGGCGTGAGCAGATAGCTCAGAAACCTCACCACAATGGTGCTGATGCCGTAGACGGCGGTTTGTTTGGCCAATTTTTCGAGCATGGCAGACGATTTGCAGTCGACAAAGATATTGCACGCCGGGCTTTGCGCCCGACAAAGATACAAATTTTAGCCGGAAACCCCGCATAATGCCGTTTCTTTCGGCAAGGCAAGATAAAAACGTCCCGGAAGCCGGACAAAGCCCCTGACAATCGGACCGAACAGCGTATTTTCCGCCCAAAATGATATAAACAAAATTGTGAATCAATATCTTTTATTCTTGCAGAAAAAATACTTTTTTATGAAATTTGCATGAAATTTCCATAATGAGTGTTGTTCAATCCGAAAATTATTTTCTAATTTTGTCCTGTCGCAAACCGACAGACATACGGAAAGTGTTTTTCACTCTGTCCTTACAAAGAAATCTGACAGTTTCAACGTGAATCGGGGCAATGAACAGCACTCATTTTCTTGTTTAGATAGATTCGGCCAAAACAATTTTGCGCCGCAATTTTCGTATCTATTCAAGTGTGGGGTAAAGCATTCGTTTATTCGATTCTGGGTTTTGTCAGAACCTCTTTGTAGATGAACGAAAACAGCTCCACACTTTCTTTTTGTACAACCCACTACATGTAACACCCGCCTTGTGGAGCTACGAGGGGGGGGGAATTTGCCGAATATCAGCCGGATACTCATCTCGAATGAAACGGCATATCGAAGAATTGCCCGATGGAACAACCTTGTATACGCAGTTGTCCGAGTTCCGAAACCCGGCACGTATCCGAAAGAATACGGTCCGGGAGCGTCCGTTTGAGGATGATCCGTATACATGCATGCAGACGAACCTGATCGAAGATACGGCCATGAAATTCAGAATCTTTCTTTTGTTATGCGCATCGCTCTGGGGATGGAACGTCCGGGGGCAGAGCGTAGCTTTGAAAACAAACGTACTGTCCGATGCTTTTATGAATATAAACCTCGGAGTAGAAACCGGTCTGGCCCCGAAATGGACATTGGACATCACGGGCGATTTCAACGCATGGACGCTGTCGCACGGCCGCCGCTGGAAACACTGGCTCGTGCGCCCCGAAGCGCGGTTATGGTTCTGCGACCGTTTTGCAGGACATTTTATAGGTTTCCACGCGCACGGAGGGCAGTACAACATCGGAGGCGTGAAAAACGGAATCTCGTTCTTGGGTTCCGATCTCTCGAAACTTTCGGACTACCGCTATCAGGGCTGGTTCATAGGCGCCGGCGTCGCCTACGGATACGCTTGGATACTCGGCAGGCACTGGAACCTCGAAGCCGAAATAGGCGTGGGATACGCCTACACGCAATATGACAGCTTCCGATGCGTAGGCTGCGGAAAGAGAGTCGAGAAGGACAAACCGCATCATTACGTGGGGCCGACCAAAGCGGCCGTCAATCTGGTTTACGTATTCTAAATGCTCGCTACAATGAAACGAACGATTTTTTTCCTGTCGCTGCTGCTGGGAACGAGTCCGCTGCCGCACGCCCAAGAGATAGACGGGGTCACGGTCGGAAACCTGAAGATGGATCGGAACGGCGAATATCTGGTCGTGGAGATGGATGTCGAACTCTCCCGGCTGGAGGTAGAGGCGAACCGCGCCGTACTTCTGACTCCCCGGCTCGTGAACGGAGCCGATTCGGCCGACCTGCCCGCCGTCGGCATCTACGGCCGGCGCCGCTACTATTATTATGTAAGAAACGGCGCAAGCATGCTGTCGGGCGACGGCGAGACAAGTTTCAAGGCCGCCGAAAAACCCGAACGGGTAGCCTATCACGTCATCGTGCCATACGACGGATGGATGAACGGCGCCGCACTCCGGCTCTCCCGCCGCGATTACGGCTGCTGCAACACGGTGCTCGCCGCCCGGCAGGGCCTGCTGGGACACTTCGAGGAACCCGTCCCCTACACTCCCCGGCCTGTCTACGTCCGGCCGACGGCCGAGGCCGTCAAAAGCCGCTCGCTGAGCGGGTCCGCGTTCATAGACTTCCCGGTGAACAAGACCGTCATCTATCCCGACTACCGCCGCAACACGGCCGAACTGGGCAAGATAGAGGCCACCATCGATTCGGTGCGGAACGACCGGGACGTGACGATCACATCGGTATGGCTCAAAGGCTACGCATCGCCCGAAAGTCCGTGGACGCACAACCGCATGCTGGCCATAGGCCGTACCGAAGCGCTGAAAAAACATATCAGACAACTCTACCGCTTCGATGAGGGGGTCATCGAAACCGATTACGAACCGGAGGACTGGGCCGGACTGCGCAGCTATGTCGAACGCTCGAACCTGACGCACCGCGCGGAGATACTCGCCCTGATCGACAGTTCGCTCGAACCCGACGCCAAGGAGGCGAAAATCAAACGCTCCTATTCCGAAGAGTACGATTTCCTGCTGAAAAACCGCTATCCCGCGCTGCGCCATACGGACTACCGGATCACGTACACCATCCGCACGTTCAGCGACGCGCAGGAGATCCGGCACATCATGCTCACGCAGCCGCAAAAACTGAGTCTCAACGAATTCTACTTGCCCGCACAAGCCTGCAGCCCCGGTTCGGACGAATTCAACGAAATATTCGAAACGGCCGTACGCATGTATCCCGAAGATACGGCGGCGAACCTCAACGCGGCGAACACGGCCATGCAGAAAGGCGATCTGAAAAACGCGGAACACTATCTGCGAAAAGCCGGGGAGTCGCCCGAAGCCCTCTATGCGCGGGGCGCATACGCCATGCTTACGGAGGAGTACGAAACGGCCGCCGGCTATCCACAGGAAGCCGAGAAGGCCGGCATACGCGAGGCCAGAGAGGCTTTGGAACAGTTGCAAAAACGGAACAAAAAATAAAACTTCAATCACATCTCCTATGAAACTGAAAAACATCCTTTGCGGGATACTCGTTTGCGGAGCATTCTGCGCTTGTTCGGACCAAGAGCCCGAAAACAGCAACAAGCCCGGATCATTCGACGGGAAAGCCTATCTGAGAGTCAACATCACCGACGCGAACTCCACGCGCGCGACCGGAGGCGACTTGGAATACGGCGACGCGACCGAGCACGAAGTGGTCAACGCCGACTTCTTCTTCTACGATACGAACGGCATATTCATCGCCCGTGCAAACGTCTGGGACAGCGGCACGGAGAATGAGGACAACCCCGCGGGCAACATCGAATTCTTCGGAAAATCGGTCATCGTGCTGAAGGGCCTGACCGAAACCAACCACCCGAAACACTTGGTCACGGTGCTCAACACGCCGGAGGATTTCGAGCCGGCAAACACGCTGGACGAGATGAAGACACTGCTTGCAGGCAGCATCTACAACGGGTCGCACTTCACCATGAGCACCACCAGCTACGGCCGCACGGCGGCGGTTCCCTACTTCGTGACGGAGGTGAGCGAATCGGACTTCAAGAAGGAGCTGGACGAGGCGCAGAACGCAACGCCCGTAGACATCTACGTGGAGCGTCTGGCGGCGAAAGTCACCCTGCGCGTGGACAACGATAAGCTCGTTCCGGTCGATGGGAAACCCGGAATCTACAAGGTCAAGGTGACTGTCGCCGGAGACCCCAACCAACAGGAGCAGGGAACGCAGACCGGAGCGGCCGACATCTACGTCCGATTCCTCGGATGGGGGGGGCTGAACGCCACCGCCAAGGATTCCTACATCGTCAAGAACATCGAAACCGCATGGTCGGATGCGGACCTCGGATTCGTTTGGAACGATGCGGTCTGGTTCCGCAGCTACTGGGGAAAGTCCTACAACTACGGCAAACAGGACGGCAAGTATCCCGACGTTTCGGCAGAAGCCGCAGTCGCCGAATACCTGAATTACATCAACGCCGACAAGCTTACCAAACAATTCGGGCAGTCAGCCTATTGCGCCGAGAACTCCAACACGTCGGAAATCGTATCGGAGTATCTCCATTCGGCCGTGACGAGCATCCTGCTCAAAGCGCAGATCCTCGACGAGAACGAACAGCCGCTGGAGATGATACGCTACAACGGAACGCTCTACAAACGCAACGACTACCTGAACTACGTGCTCAACACGCTTCAGAAAGGCAACAAGCTGAACCTGTACTGTCTGGAAGACGAGGCGACCGGAAAATACGTGCAGATAGATCACAACTGCGTCGAGCTGGCCAACGACCGCGACGGAAAGGTATACCTGAAACTGAAACCGCTCGCCGCAGGCACCTCGCTGTACAGAAAATCGGGCGAGACGTATGCCCCGGCCACTGATACCGAGCTCGGCGAGGTCGAGAAGAACATGAAGGATTTCAACGCCTACAACGAGGCGATCGGCTACAAGGACGGCCTGATGTACTACAACATCCCGATCGAGCACCTGAACAACGCCGCGACGACCACCGACGCCGAAAACAAACGGGTGATCCCCGTCGCCAAGTACGGCATCGTCCGCAACCATCACTATGTGGTGACCGTCAACAGTCTCACGAAGATCGGCAAAGGTATCTTCGACCCCGAAGAGGAGATCGTTCCCGGAAAGAACGACGAAAAGGATACCTATTACGTAGGCGCCCGGATCAATATCCTCTCATGGAAGATCGTCAACCAGAACGTAAATCTGTAGTTTCCGGCAGCCCCTTCGCGGAAGGGGCTGCCCCGGTCCGGACCCGATGAACTAAACAGAGTGACAGAGATGGGCACATCGTCTTACATATACGCAATAGGCAAAAGGACGCTCGCGGCGATCGTCTGCGCCCTGACGCTGCTGGGCTGCGACAGCGTGATCTACGACGGCGAGGGCGACTGTTCGGTAAATTACCGGGTGAAGTTCCGCTACGACATGAACCTCAAATTCGCCGACGCATTCGCCCGCGAGGTCGAGTCGGTAACGCTCTATCTGCTCGACGGCGGCGGCAGGGTGGTCTGGCAGCGCACGGAAAGCGGCGAAGCCCTCGGCAAAGAGGGATACGCCATGGAGGTGGACGTCGCTCCGGGAACCTACGACCTGCTGGCATGGTGCGGATCGACGGACAAAGGTTCGTTCAGGATCCCGGAATCGGCATCCAGGAAGGAGCTGACCTGCACGCTGATGCGCGAATCCGGAACCGACGGGACGGGGCACATCCGCGAAGACCACGACAGGCTCTACCACGGCTATCTGCCGAATCAGACCTTCGGCGACACGGAGGGCATCTATACCTACGTCGTCCCGCTCGTGAAGAACACCAACAACGTTCGCGTCGTATTGCAGCAGACGTCGGGAGAGCGGCTCGACGAGAAGCGTTTCTCGTTCCGGATCACCGCCGAAAACGGCCGGATGGACTGGGACAACCAGCTGCTGCCGGACGAACCGGTGACCTATCATGCGTGGCACAAGCAGTCCGCGACGGCCGGAACGGCGCTTCCCGACCTCCCCGACGCCGTGACGTCGGTCAATGCCGTTATCGCAGAGCTGACCACCGCACGGCTAATGGTGCGCGACAAGAGCGCGACGGTCCGGTCGGAAACCGGAACGAATCCGCCGCAACTACAGCCGGAGGAATTGCCGGAGGAGCGCAAGATGAGGCTGACGGTGCGCGACAACGACACCGGAAAGACCGTTCTCAGCATCCCGCTGGTGGACTACGCCCTGCTGGTCAAAGGGGAATACCGCCGGGATATGGACGAGCAGGAATTCCTCGACCGCATGGACGAGTACAACATCGTATGCGTGCTGGGAGAGGGAATGCGCTGGGTCAGCATGAGCATCAACATCCATTCGTGGAAAATGGTTTGGCAGAATACGGGAATCTGACAATTTACGCACATGTCACCGAACGGAATCATACGCATTTTCATCTGTCTCGCGACGCTCGCCAGCGCGACGCTCGTGTCGTGCCGCCGGACCGGACATGAAGAGCCGGTCCCCGGAACCGGCACGGAGCGGCCGGACGACGTGCGGGTAAGCTTCCGCATCGCGCTCGGCAGCACGAACGGCACGCGGGCGGGCGGAACGCCGGAAGGCTCGTACGACGACGGCACGCAGAGCGAATTCGAGAACGGGATCGACCTCGAAAACGGGAATTACAGATTCTTCTTTTTCGATGCGCAGAACCGATACCTCTCCGCGTTCCAGACCGTGGAGCTTATCCCCGAAGGAGAGGATCCCGACCGGTCGAAAACGTATGAAGTGGTCGGGAAAACGGACAAGATGCCGCCCGCGAATTTCAAGGTCGTCGCATTGGCGAACTGGCCCTCCTACCCCGGAAAAATGACGGCGGGAGAGACGACGATCGAGGAGCTTTGCACGGCGGAAAGCAGCCGTTACACGTTCTCCGCACCGTTCGCACTGTCCCGCGAACGGCTGATTCCGATGTACGGCGTAAAAAGCTGCGAGGAGATGACGTTCACACCGGGAATGCTGACCCATCTGGGAACGGTCCACCTGCTGCGCGCCATGGCCAAGGTGGAGGTGAGCTGCAAGACATCGGGCTGGACGCTCGAAAAGGTCGAACTGCTCCGCTACAACGCAACGGGATATTGCGCACCGAGCGGGGTCTACTCGCAGGACGACTACGTCAAGGGAAACTACGCCGGCGACTACACGGACACCGTGCATCTGCCGGACGGCAGGAACGACGAGGCCCCGAAAACACGCGCATTCGACCGGACGGCGGACGGGCGTTTCGTCGCCTACGTCCCCGAATACCGGAACGTCGCGGCAGGGACCGCGAACCGCAAAGCGGCCGACGCAGCCGAAATGCGGGTCCGATTCAAGGAGGCGCCCGGCAAGGAGTATGCCGTAGAATTCAAATACTACAACGCACCGCCGGAAGGAAGCGCCGTCGGAGATCCGTTCGACATCCGGCGCAACTATTACTACAAATTCTCGATTTCGAAGACATCCGAACCGGATCTCGTCGTAGAGGTGTTTCCCTACGAGCTGGTCGAACTCGATCCCGGATTCGGACTGTTACCCTAAACAGACGACTGAAACGGATGAAAAGCAAAGCGATATACTACCTGCTGCTGGGCGGCATGCTGTTCGGATTCGGTTCCTGTATGCGCGACGACTTGGACGCGGAGGCGGAACCGATCGGCAAGGGCGAAAGCCGCGTATCGTTCGCCGTGACCTTTCAGGCCCTTTCGAACCTCTCCCTCGGAAAAACCCGCAGCCTCAAAGGCGACCAGATCGCCGAAATCGAAGACATCTTCATCGCATGGTACAATGAAGACGGCTCGCTCGCAGGAAGCGGTTACCGGACACGGGAGCAGATGAAGATTTCGAACCCCGAACGGGAAGGAAACCCGACCGAGCAGACCACGCAGCGGGCCGAATTCACGTACAACATACCCTACGGACGTTACCGGATCTACGCCGTGGCCAACATGGGCGACCTCGCGGCAAACACCCGATATGCCGAAAAAATCGCTCTGGAGGAGGATTTCAGACGAATCGCCCCGGCATGGGAGACCGACCCCGAACTGACGCGGAACAACGATCAGATGTCCGGCTACTTCACGGCCAACAAACCGGAATCCGGGGCGGTCCGGGGCGAAGCGCCGCTGCTGACGATCAATTCGGCCAAGCCGACGATCCACGCATGGCTGCGCCGGCTGGCATCGAAGGTCACGATATCGTTCGACACGAAGAATCTCTACGACAACGTCTACATTTACATCAAGTCTGCGCGCATACACAACATACCCCGGTCCTGCACGCTGCTGGACGCAAACGACGAACAGCGCATCAAGGACCCCGACAACGACGTATGGTTCGCGGGCGACACGATCGAATACGGTCAGGGAACCGATTTCAACCAGTGGCCGCGCCAGACAAAAGGCTCCAACCCCTTGGGAGGAACCGCCCAATCCAAGGAGCAGCTGCACGCCAACGACGCCCGGTCGCTCTTCTTCTACGAAAACATGCAGGGAAAGGGCAAGCTCAAATGGCAGGACGTGTCGGGCGACAACCAGCACATATCCTTCCCGGACGGCAACGACCCCGGCGATCCGGGATACCGCGACGGCAAGCCCTGCGGCACCTATATCGAAGTGGAGGGTTTCTACATCTCGAACACCGCGGAGAACCCCGGAAAGGGCGCGATATTCTACCGGTTCATGCTCGGCAAGAATGCCGACGACGACTACAATGCGGAACGCAATTTCCACTACAAGCTCACGATGCGTTTCCAAGGCAGCGCGAACGACGTGAACTGGCATATCGACTATAATGAGGACCCCGGCATTTACGTCCCCAATCCCTATTACATCTCCTATCTGTACGACCACTCGATGATGCTTCCGGTGAAGATCAAAGGCAAACCCGTCGGAAATCTGAAAGCCGAGATCGTGGAGAACAACTGGGGCCCGTACCAAGCCGGCGACGAGTTCGAATACTACCCCGACGAAGTTTACTCCCTGAGCGGAAACCCGACCGCGGGCAATGTCACTACCGCAGACCCCGATAATCCGAAGATCAAGGACGGCCCGTGGAACGGATTTCTGTCGCTGGCAGCGACCCATATCAACTGGATCGGACGCGACAAATCTTTTTGGTGCGGCTACAACTACTTCTACTGGCTCCAGAAAGACTTCGGAACGGCCCTGTCGGGAGAAAGTCTGGAGGCGTACGGCGAAGCGCTGCTGCTTCCCCAAGAGAAAGGGCAGGCGCCCCGCGGATACCGGGAGTACGAGCTTTCGAAAAGCGGCACGATCGACGGAGGGAACAACGGCGACTACATCGTCACGATCGACGAGGCGAAAGAGAGGACCGTCTTGCAGATTCCGTGCTACACGCGGGCATTGCAACTGGTGAGTACGACCGGATTTTCGGGCAACAACCCCTATTTTTCATACAGACGCTCGGCGAAGGTGAAACTGACCGTCCAGCTGGAGGGGCATCCCGAACCTACGGTGGACACCGTGACGATATTCCAAGTCCGCCGCATCATCAATCCCAAAGGCATTTACCGCCGTCACGACAACGGCACACCGTTCAACGTGGTGCTCACACACCGTAAGAACGAGGCCGCCACACAATACCTTCCGTTCGAATCGGAGGGGCCGTGGGAGGCTGAAATCGAGACCGGCAGCGACTGGATCAGGATCAACGGCGTGCTCGGAGGCCGGGCCAAAGGAGCCACCGGGTCCGAAATCCGGTTCTCCTACCAGCCGGACGGCACCATCGGCGCGGATCAATGCAGGTACGGGATCATTCTGATACGTTACCACAATTACTCCTGCTACCACCGGATCTTCGTCCGTCAGGGCTACGCTCCCGCCCAAATCGCGGGCGATGCCAAATGGCACTGTTTCAATCTTTGCTACAACGACACGGAAGCGAAGTCGCCGTGCGAGGAGGGGTCGCTGTTCCGCTTCGGCAATTTCGACCAGCCCATCGACGCGACCAACAACGTGTTCGACAATTTCAAGGACCATGCGACGACCGAGTTCGATCTGGCTCCCTTGGAGTCGAAAAAAAGGGGACATGGACAGAGGTCGCGGGAAAAACGCAGATCACGAACAAACCCCGCGCTTCGGCAGGATTCAGCGACCGCAAACAGACCATCAACGGCAATCCCAACTGCCATGTAGCCGAATACGAGGATTTCCACGCCCTGCAACTCAACTGCCAGTTCGCATACGGCGTACTTTACGACGACGAATCCACCGAAACCTCTTTCGACGTGAAAGACATTTACAGCTACGCCTATTACAACGCCAGCAACAAGAACAAAGGCATGCGCGGATGTTTCGTCTACAACCCCAAAGGGAGTACGAATTCAGGCGGAGAGGGTGCGAACCTCTTCTTTCCAACCGGAGTCGCCGGATACGGCCGGCGTAAGAACTGCACGCAGGAGGGCGGCAAACGCGGCGTGCTGCGCTATGCCAACCGAGGTGCGCTCTACACCTCGTCGGACATTCATTACCGCCCGATGCTCTACACCGTTTACACCAATTTCGGAGCGATCTACTGGCTCAATAAACAGTCGGCTTCAGGAACTTCGGCGTGGGATATAAACGTCTCCACGTTCGACTTCAACAGTTTCAACAACAACGCATTTCTGGTATCGGACTGGGGCGCCGGCGACGTAAGCGACGCCTGTTTCGTGCGGCTGGTGGAGTAACGGGAAAGGCAGGAGCACGCCCGCTCTGCGGGCGTGTCTTCAGAGCCACTTCTTGTACTTGAAGTACCAGATGGTCAGCGCAGAACAGAAGATCATCAGGCCGATGGCGAAGATATAGCCCAGCGGAATGTTCCAGCCGTTGGAGAGCGTCAGGGTCCAGTCCAGTTCGGGCATGAATTTGAAGTTCATGCCGTAGATCGACGCGATAAGCGTCGCGGGCATGAAGATCACCGCCGCCACGGAGAAGATCTTGACGATCTCGTTCTGCTCGATGTTGATCAGACCCAGCGCGGCGTCCTGAATATAGTCCAGACGCTGGAAGCTGAAGTCGGCATGGTTGATCAGCGAGTTCACGTCCTTGATCATCAGCTGCAAGCGCGGATAGATGTCGTTCGGGAAACGTTCGGAGCGCAGGATGCCCGACAGCACGCGCTGGCGGTCGAAGATATTTTCGCGCAGCGACATGGTGCTCTCCTGCAGGGCGCTGATGCGGTGCAGCACGGCCTTGTCGATCGAATCTTCGGAGTTGATGTCCTTCGAGAGCGCCGCGACCTGCTTGGCGATCAGCTCCACGAGGTCGGCGTCGAAGTCGATGCGCACCTCCAAGAGCGAAATGAAAAGGTGATAACCCGTCGAATAGTTGCGGTAGTTCATCTGCAGGCGCTTCTCCGTCTCGCGGAAAGTCCGGAATTCGGCACTGCGCACCGAAACCAGCACACCCTCGTTCGAAATGATGAACGACACGGGTTCCACGATGAACGTGTCGCCCGTCGGCACGAAGAAATTGGAGTTGGAGATGATGGCATTCTCGTCTTCGGAGTATTTCGAAGTCGATTCGATCTCCTCGACCTGCTGTTTGGTCTGAAGGCTGATCTCCATGAAGTTCTCGACGGCCTTCTGCTCCTTGATCGTGGGCAGAAGCATGTCGATCCACAAAATGTCGTCGTAACCCAGCTCGTCGAAGAGCTTCGTGTCGGCATTGCGGATAATCTTGTTGTATTGCTTGAGGTAAATCGTAATCATAAAACGCTCTCCTTCTTAAAGTTCATAATCCTGTTCGGCAGAGAGGCGGACGACCGTCCGCTAAGCTCTTCAGCCGGGATTGGCCCTCGGAGACACCTTGATGCCGGAGTTCCAGAACTTTTGCAGCGCTTTATGCTTCTGATTGTCGAAAATATAGTCGATATTCTGCGTGAGGTAGCCGTACGCATCGTACGGTTTGCGGTCGAAGCCGTATTCGAGGACGGCCTCGTACGTGTGTTCGATGCCGAAAGTCAGCGCATGCTGCAACCCTTCGGTCAGATCGGGATCGACACCCTTGCGGGCGATCCAGACGGCGAAGGCGAAGGGCAGGCGCGTGGCTTTTTTCCACTCGGCGGCCAGATCGTACGAATAGGCGAAGCGGCCCTCGTAGTCGAAAACCTTGTCGCCGATCAGCAGGAACGCGTCGCCCGGCAGGGCATGGTCCAGCTGCGCGTAATCCTCCATCGTATAGTATTCGGGAGAGACCTTCCAGTGTTTGGCCAACAGATAGCCGGCCAGCTGCACCGAGGTCAGCGAATGGGCGTCGAGGAAGACCCGGCGCACCGTTTCGATCGGCTCGCCGCTCAGCAGGACGACCGTCCGCACGGGACCGGCGGCGCCGATGCAGTATTCGGTGACGATCTCGGCATCGGCGAGCGACG
>ERZ1027046.912-NODE-912-length-11794-cov-4.229577_pt1 | contig 11794 bp, 8 predicted proteins | sample MGYA00519431_ERZ1027046 | MGnify/ENA primary metagenome ERZ1027046 (study PRJEB26926, sample SAMN06164587) | human gut metagenome | biome: ENVO:00009003; feature: ENVO:2100002; material: ENVO:00002003 | host: Homo sapiens | place: USA | collected 2012 ...
GTAGTAGAAAATGAGTAGTAGAAAAGAGAGGTACATGGGATGAGCGAATGGATTAGTGTAGCAGAAATATTTGGAGAAAACGTCTTCAATGATGCTGTTATGCAGGAAAGACTTCCAAAGTCAACTTACAAGGCTTTGAAAAAGACAATCCAGAACGGTGAACCGCTTGACCTCAGCGTTGCAAATGTTGTTGCGGCTGCTATGAAGGACTGGGCAGTTGAAATGGGCTGTACCCACTATACACACTGGTTCCAGCCGATGACAGGTATCACAGCCGAAAAGCATGACAGCTTTATCGCACCAAACGGTGAAGGTCAGGTTATCATGGAGTTCTCAGGTAAAGAGCTTGTAAAGGGCGAGCCTGATGCTTCTTCTTTCCCAAGCGGCGGTATTCGTGCCACATTCGAGGCAAGAGGCTATACAACATGGGATCCGACATCATATGCATTCGTTAAGGACGGAACACTTTATATTCCTACAGCGTTCTGTTCTTATACAGGCGAGGTTCTCGATAAGAAAACTCCTCTTCTTCGTTCAATGGAGAGAATAAATACAGAGGCTGTAAAGATTCTTCATCTTCTCGGCAAAGAAAATGTTACAAGAGTTACAACAACAGTAGGTCCGGAGCAGGAATACTTCCTTATTGATAAGGACGCTTACGACCAGAGAGAGGACCTTATTTATACAGGCAGAACACTTTTCGGTGCAAAAGCTCCTAAAGGACAGGAACTTGACGACCATTACTTCGGTGCAATCAAGACAAGAGTTGCTGCTTATATGAAAGACCTTGACGAGGAACTCTGGAAACTCGGTATCCTTGCAAAGACAAAGCATAACGAAGTTGCTCCTTCACAGCACGAGCTTGCTCCTATCTTCACAACAACAAACATTGCAACCGACCACAACGAGCTTACAATGGAAGTTATGAAGAAGGTTGCCGAAAGACACGGTCTTGTTTGTCTTCTTCACGAAAAGCCGTTTGCAGGTGTTAACGGTTCCGGTAAGCACAACAACTGGTCAATTTCAACCAACACAGGCGAAAACCTTCTTGATCCCGGCAAGACTCCTGAAAACAACCTTCAGTTCCAGCTTTTCCTTGCAGCAGTTGTAAAGGCTGTTCACGAGTATCAGGATCTTCTCAGAATCACGGTTGCATCGGCAGGTAACGACCACCGTCTCGGCGCTAACGAAGCACCGCCTGCAATCATTTCAATGTATCTCGGTGATGACCTCGGCGAACTCGTTGATTCAATCATCAATGACAGAGAATATGTAAGCAAGGGTAAGCAGAAGATGAGAACAGGCGTTGATGTTCTTCCTGACTTTATGAAGGACACATCGGATCGTAACCGTACATCACCTTTTGCATTCACAGGTAACAAGTTTGAATTCAGAGCACTTGGTTCTTCACTTAACATTGCCTGTCCTAACTATATGCTCAACACTATGGTAGCCGAAGAACTTTCAGAGTTCTACGATGAGCTTAAAGATGCGGATGATATGGACGCAGCTATCAAGGCTCTTGTTAAGAAAGTATTCACAGAGCATCAGAACATTATCTTCAACGGCAACAACTACGCTCCCGAGTGGGTTGAAGAGGCTGAAAGAAGAGGACTTCTTAACCTCAAGTCACTTCCTGACGCAATGGAACACTTCCTTGACAAGAAGAATGTTGACCTCTTTGTTAAGAATAAGATTTGTTCGGCAGACGAAATCCGTGCAAGATATGAAATTGAGCTTGAAAGCTATTCTAAGCAGATTAACATTGAGGCTCTCACAATGATTGATATGGCTAAGAAGAACATTCTTCCTGCCGTTACATCATATGTAAGAGATCTTACGGATACAGCACTTGCCAAGAAGGCACTTTCAGACGCTATTCCTACAAGTGTTGAGGAAGACCTTATTACAAGCCTTTCAAACAAACTTGTATCTTTCTCAAAGAAAACTGCAGAGCTTGAAGAGGCTGTTATTAAGGCAAGCGACTACAGCGATGATAACCTCAAGTATGCTAAGTACTACAGAGAAACAGTATTTGCACTTATGCAGGAACTCAGAGCTGTCGGTGACGCAATGGAAACAGAAACAGCTTCGGAATACTGGCCTTATCCTTCATACGGCGAACTTCTTTTCGGTGTGTGATTGATAGAACCTCTATTTATACTAAATAACATTATTTATATTGTATAACAGGTAACACAACGGCGTGTGATTGACAGAACTAAACTGTCAACTCCACGCCGTTTTTGTTATTTTGATAAAAGGAGAGATTTATATGGCAGAACTAATTTACGGAGGCACAGGCGTCTGGTTTATGATCGGCGCATTACTCGTGTTCTTTATGCAGTGCGGATTTGCAATGGTTGAAACCGGTTTTACAAGAGCTAAAAACGCAGGTAACATCATTATGAAAAACCTGATGGACTTTTGTATCGGTACGGTTGTATTCAGCCTGTTAGGCTTCGGACTTATGATGTCTAAGGACTATGTTGCAGGATTCATCGGTGTTCCCAACCTCAATATGTTCACAGACTGGATGAACTTTGATTGGAACTCATTCGTATTCCAGCTTGTATTCTGTGCTACAGCAGCTACTATCGTTTCAGGTGCTATGGCAGAGCGTACAAAATTCTCGGCATACTGTGTTTACAGCGCAATTATTTCACTCGTTGTTTACCCGATTGAAGCAGGTTGGGTTTGGAACGGTCAGGGTTGGCTTGCAAAGCTCGGCTGTATCGACTTTGCAGGTTCAATCGTAATTCATATGGTCGGCGGTATCTCGGCACTTGTCGGCGCAATCATTCTCGGACCCCGTATCGGTAAATACGGCAAGAACGGCAAGGTAAACGCTATCCCCGGTCACAGCATCACACTCGGTGCTCTCGGTGTATTCATTCTTTGGTTTGCATGGTACGGCTTTAACGGTGCCGCTGCTGAAGACGGCGCTCGTCTCGGTCAGATTCTTCTTACAACAACAATTGCTCCGGCAGTTGCAACAGTAACAACCATGCTCTTTACATGGATCAAGAACGGCAAGCCTGATGTTTCAATGTGTCTTAACGCATCACTCGCAGGTCTTGTAGCAATCACGGCAGGTTGTGCAGATGTTGACGCAATCGGCGCAGCAGTTATCGGTATCGTTTCAGGTATCCTCATCGTAGTAGCAGTTGAATTCGTTGATATCAAGCTTAAAATAGATGATCCTGTCGGCGCATTCTCGGTACACGGCGTAAACGGTATGTGGGGCGGCCTTGCAGTAGGTCTTTTCGCAACAGGTAACGGTCAGAACGGTGTTACAGGTCTTTTCTACGGCGGTGGCTTTGCTCAGCTTGGTAAGCAGGCTCTCGGTATTGTTACAATCGTAGCTTGGACAGTTGTTTGCATGATTATCGTATTCACAATCATCAAAAAGACAGTAGGCCTTCGTGTTACAAAGGACGAAGAAATGAAGGGCCTCGATATCTGCGAGCACGGTCTTATCAGCGCATATGCAGACTTTATGCCAATCGGTGTCGGTACAGCTTCACTTGATGAAACATTTGATGTTGACAGCAATGTTCCTGTAACTCAGGCAGTTCCCGTTCAGCTTGCCGGCAAGTATGATATGGCTACCGACGGCACAAAGATTACTAAGATTGACATTCTTCTCAAGCAGTCAAAGCTTGAAGCTCTTAAAGAAGAAATGGATAAGCTCGGCATCACAGGTATGACAGTATCGCAGGTACTCGGTTGCGGTGCTCAGAAGGGTAAAGCAGAGTATTACCGTGGTGTTGCTATTGAAAGTAACCTCCTTCCTAAGATGAAGGTTGAAATCGTAGTTTGCAAGGTTCCTGTAAAGGCAGTTGTTGATGCGGCTGTTAAGGCACTTTACACAGGTCACATCGGTGACGGCAAAATCTTTATCTATGATGTTGAAGATGTTGTTAAGGTTAGAACAGGCGAAACAGGCTACGACGCTATGCAGGATATTGAATAATCCCCAATAGCTTAATTAACCTATCCTTTTTAATTCACATAAACCGAGACGCCCCGAACGGCAATAGCTGTTCGGGGTGTTTTGGCATATAAATGTTTAGCAAAGATAATTGACTTTGTTTTGTATATGCTATATAATGATAGTGTAAAGAATGATATTTGACACTATTAAGGCGGTGGAGCGTATGACTGATTACAGAAAGCTTTGTATAGATTTGTTCGGAACAGATAACGAAACCGAGTTAAAGGATATTGCAGGCAGGCTTAAAGGCGGAAGAAAAAATAAGTTGACCGAAACGGATGTTAAAAATGCAATTGAAATGCAGAAAAACGGTAAAACTACTGCTGAAATAGCACAAACTTTTAATGTAAGCCGTCAGACAATTTCAAAATATCTTAACAAGCCCTTGAACGGCAATTATGTTATGCGGCTTGATTTTATGTTCCGTCAGAAGGTGTGTACGGAAATATATGTCAACTTTGCCGATAAGAAAATAAAAATTGTGAATCGCACCAATGATATAATGAAGAGAGCTTTCGGTATAAATGAAAATCCGGATTGGAACGATTTTGAACAGTTTCTTGAAGAAAGATGTTTTCCGAAATCAAGGGCATTCCGAAAAACTATTTTGAAAAAAATCGGAGCGGACGGCTACGATACTTTGCAGATACTTGAAAAAACAGACGGAAGAACGGCTGAGGATAACCAATATGTAAGGTTTACACGAAAGGAGCTGTACGCTTTTTGATTAAGGAAATCAATCTTGACAATTACTCACTTATAGATACAAAATCTGCTTCTTCAAAAGGCAATCAGCAAAAGTGGCTTGTAAACGACTTGTGGTACAAAGCAGACCATATGGGATATGAGGGCTTGTGTGAGGTTATTGTATCTGAATTGTTAAAGAAATCTAATGTAACCGATTTTGCGGAATATTTTCCGATAAAAATAGAATTTGCAGGTCGAAAGCTTAACGGTTGTTATTCAAAAAACTTTCGCCAAAAAAATGAAAGCATTGTAACGCTTGAGCATTTGTCAAAGCAATGGCTTGCGTCATCAATGGCGAAAAATCTTTTGAAGTACGATGATGTGAAGGATAAAATTTCCCGCACCGTTGATTTTATCGAGAATAAAACAGGTTTGAAAAATGTCGGAAAATATATAACAGCAATGCTTGAGCTTGACGCATTTTTTCTGAATGAGGACAGGCATACCAATAATATTGCGTTTATACTGAATGATGATACAGGCGAATACAGATTTTGTCCGTATTTTGATTTCGGACTTTCGTTGCTTGCCGACACAACCGAGGATTACCCTCTCGGAGAGGATATTTACAACTTAATCCCAAAAATTCACGCAAAACCTTTTGATGTAGATTTCGATGTACAGCTTGATGCTGCTCAGGAACTGTATGGTGAACAGGTAAAATTTTCGTTTATGAGTTCCGATATAGAAAAATCTTTTGAAAAAGTCAGCGGATATTATACCGATGAAGTTGTGCTAAGAGTGAAAAATTTAATCTATAATCAAAAACAAAAATACGGTAATATGTTTGAGTAATGTTCAAATGGAAAATTGCCCGAAAAATGTTGAAAAGTGTAAAACAAATTTGCAATGAAAATGTTTTTACAAAATTGTAAAAAATATTGTCATAATTCCTTTAAGTAAATAACAATAGGGGTTAATCTTGTAAAATAATAAGATGAATGAAACAATATGCGGTGGTGAGGTTCTTGAAAAATGCTTTGTTGATTTCACACTCTGAACAGAGTGCCGTTTCTTTGTCACAATTGCTCGGAAGCGAAGGCTATACGGAGATTTCCGTCTGCCAAACCTCACAGGAGGCTAAGGAGCTTGCAAATGGTGAGGTTTTTGACCTCATCTGCGTCAATGCACCGCTTGAAAAGGAAAACGGCATTGAGCTTTCAAAGTACTTTGCCGGAACAACCCGTTCAAGTGTTGTGATTATCGTTTCGCAGCGTAATGCGGATTATGTGAATGACGCACTCACGGAGCACGGTGTTCTTGTTATTGCAAAGCCCGTAAACAAGCACCTGTTTCACCACTTTTTGCAGTTTACGGAATGTTTTAAGATGCGTATGTTCCGTGTGATTGAGGAAAATGAAAAGCTCAAGCATATGGTTGCGGATATGAAGATAATAAACAGAGCAAAGTTCCTGCTTATTACCTGCCTTAATATGTCCGAGGATCAGGCGCATCGCTATCTTGAAAAACAGGCTATGGATCTCAGAACAAGCAAGCTTGAGGTTGCAAAGCAGGTTATCAGAACATATGAGAACTGACTGCGATTTTTTTAGTTTATTGAAAGGAATGTGTTTTTATGAGCCGTGCGGCATACTTAATCCTTGAAAACGGAACAGTTTTTGAGGGCAAGGCGTTTGGTGCCGAAAAAGAAACTACGGGAGAACTTGTTTTTACTACAGCAATGACAGGTTATCTTGAAACACTCACCGACCCCAGCTATTACGGTCAGGTGGTTATTCAGACATTCCCTTTAATCGGCAACTATGGTGTTATCCCTGCCGATTTTGAGAGTGACTCTCCGTCACTGAAAGGTTATATTGTACGAGAATGGTGCCAAGTTCCTTCAAACTTCCGTTGTGAGGGTGATCTTGACACCTTTTTAAAAGAGTCGGGAATTCCCGGCATTTACGGAATTGACACCCGTGCGCTCACAAGAATTGTGCGTGAATACGGTGTTCTGAACTGCAAAATCTCCTATTCTCCCGATGTGACAAAGGAAGAACTTGACGAGATTAAGAACTATGTTATTACAGAGGCTGTTGAAAGCACTACTATAAAAGAAAAAGAGCATTTTGACGCTGAAAACGGCGACCTCAATGTTGTGCTTATGGATTTTGGCGCAAAGCATAACATCGGCAGAGAGCTTGTTAAGAGAGGTTGTAACCTTACAGTCGTTCCCGCCCACACAACAGCGGAGGAAATTAAGGCTATGAATCCCGACGGCGTAATGCTTTCAAACGGACCGGGAGATCCTTCGGACAACACAGAGATTATTGCAGAGCTCAAAAAGCTTTGTGACTTCGGGATTCCGACCTTCGGTATCTGTCTCGGTCACCAGCTCCTTGCACTTTCACAGGGTGCAAAAACAGAAAAGCTCAAGTACGGTCACAGAGGTGCAAACCAGCCTGCAAAAGAGGTTGAAACAGGCAGAGTTTACATTACATCACAGAACCACGGCTACGCTGTTGTAAGCGACAGTATGCCCGAAAACGGCAAAGTAAGCTTTGTAAACGGTAATGATAACACCTGCGAGGGTGTAAACTACACAAATATGCCTGCTTTCTCGGTTCAGTTCCATCCGGAAGCTTGCGGCGGTCCTCACGATACAGCATTTTTGTTTGACCGTTTTATTGAATTGATGAAGAACAACAGAAAATAAGAGTCCGAAATTCGGATTACTATTCAGCATAAGAACAGATACAATAATTACTTGAACGAGGAATGATTATATGCCACTCAAAAAGAATATCAAACGAGTTATGGTAATCGGTTCGGGCCCTATCGTAATCGGTCAGGCTGCCGAATTTGACTATGCAGGCACACAGGCTTGCCGTGCGCTTAAAGAAGAAGGACTTGAGGTTATTCTCGTAAACTCAAACCCTGCTACAATTATGACTGATAACGCAATGGCTGATAAAATCTACATTGAGCCGTTGACGCTTGAAACAGTTAAGAGAATCATCAAAAAGGAACGCCCTGACAGCCTTCTTTCAACCCTCGGCGGTCAGACGGGTCTTACCCTTTCAATGCAGCTTGCAAAAGAGGGCTTCCTTGATAAATACAATGTTCAGCTTCTCGGTGCAAACCCCGAAACAATCGACAAGGCAGAGGACAGACAGCTTTTCAAAGACACAATGATTGAAATAGGTCAGCCTGTTATTCCGTCACTTGTTGTTACAGATGTTGAATCAGCTGTTAAGTTTGCCGATGAAATCGGTTATCCTGTAATTATCCGTCCTGCATTCACACTCGGCGGTACAGGCGGCGGTATTGTCGATAACGAGGAAGAGCTTCGTGAAATCACATCAAACGGTCTTGAGCTTTCTCCTATCACACAGGTGCTTGTTGAAAAATGTATCTCAGGTTGGAAGGAAATCGAGTTTGAGGTTATGCGTGACAGCGACGGAAATGTTATTACTGTCTGCTCAATGGAAAACTTCGATCCTGTAGGCGTTCACACAGGCGACTCAATCGTTATCGCTCCTACGGTAACACTTGCCGACAAGGAATATCAGATGCTCAGAAGTGCGGCTCTCAACATTATCTCTGCACTTAAGGTAGAGGGCGGCTGTAACTGCCAGTTCGCACTCAACCCCGAAACATTTGAATATGCGGTTATCGAGGTTAATCCCCGTGTATCCCGTTCATCGGCACTTGCGTCAAAGGCAACAGGTTATCCTATTGCAAAGGTTGCCGCTAAAATTGCTATCGGTTACACACTTAATGAAATCAAAAATGCCGTTACAGGTACAACATACGCTTGCTTTGAGCCGGCGCTCGACTATGTTGTTGTAAAATTCCCGAAATGGCCTTTCGATAAATTTGTATATGCAAAGAGAACACTCGGTACTCAGATGAAGGCAACAGGCGAGGTTATGGCTATTGCTCCGACATTTGAGCAGGCTATTATGAAAGCCGTAAGAGGTGCCGAGATTTCTCACGATACTCTCAATGACAAGGAATTTGCAGAGCTTTCAAACGCATCGGTTTATGACAGACTCAGCGTTTGCGATGACAGAAGAATCTTCTGCGTATATGAGGCTCTCAAGAGAGGCATTACAGTAGAACAGATTCACAACATCACTCTCATTGACGAGTGGTTCCTTGAAAAGCTCAAAAATCTTATTGCCGTTGAAAACGAACTCAAGAACGGCGAGCTTACGGAGGATCTCTATGTTCGTGCCAAGAACAAGGGATTCCTTGACAGAACAATTGAAAAAATCACAGGCAGGAAGGTTGAAAATCCGCTTATTCCTGTTTATAAAATGGTTGATACCTGCGCCGCAGAATTTGAGGCTGAAACTCCTTACTTCTATTCAACATTTGATAAGGAAAATGAAGCTGAGGAATTCATCAAGGAGCAGAAGAGCGATAAGAAAACAGTTATCGTATTCGGTTCGGGTCCTATCAGAATCGGTCAGGGTATCGAATTCGACTATGCGTCTGTTCACTGCGTATGGGCACTCAAAAAGGCAGGCTACGATGTTGTTATCGTAAACAACAACCCTGAAACAGTATCAACAGACTTTGACACAGCCGACAGACTTTATTTTGAACCGCTCACAACCGAAGATGTTATGGGCATAATAAAGACAGAGAATCCGTTCGGTGTAGTTGTTGCATTCGGCGGACAGACAGCAATTAAGCTTACAAAGTTCCTCAGCGACAACGGTGTAAATATTCTCGGAACATCATACGATGCCATTGATATGGCAGAGGACAGAGAGCGTTTTGATGAGCTTCTTGAAAAGTATCACATCAAGCGTCCCCGCGGCGTAACGGTTATGACAACAGACGAGGCTCTCGATGTTGCAGACAAAATCGGTTATCCTGTTCTTCTCCGTCCGTCATATGTTCTCGGCGGTCAGAATATGATTATTGCATTCAACGAAGATGATGTCAAAGAGTATATGGCAATCATTCTTGCACAGAATATTGAAAATCCGATTCTTATTGATAAGTACCTTCAGGGTACTGAGCTTGAAGTTGACGCCATTTGTGACGGTGAAGATATTCTTATTCCGGGTATTATGGAGCATATCGAGCGTGCCGGTGTTCATTCGGGCGACTCAATTGCGGTTTATCCGGCATGGAATCTCTCAGACAGAATGACTCAGATTATTATTGAAAGCTCAAAGAACCTTGCAATCGAACTCCGTACAAAGGGACTTGTAAACATTCAGTACCTTATCTATAAAGACGAACTCTATGTTATCGAGGTAAATCCCCGTTCTTCAAGAACAATCCCTTACATCAGTAAGGTAACAGGCGTTCCTATGGTTGACCTTGCAACAAGAGCAATGCTCGGTGAAAAGCTCAAAGATATGGGCTACGGTACAGGTCTTTACAGAAAGAGTCCTTACATTGCGGTTAAGGTTCCCGTATTCAGCTTTGAAAAGCTTATCAATGTTGATAACCACCTCGGTCCCGAGATGAAGTCAACAGGTGAAGTTCTCGGTGTTGCAGGCACACTTGAGGAGGCTCTCTATAAGGGACTCATCGGTGCAGGCTACAAGATGAAGAAAAAGGGCGGTGTGTTCATCACAGTCCGTAATTCGGATAAGGCTGAAATCGGTGAAATCGCAAAGAAATACTACGACCTCGGATTCAGAATCTACGCAACAGAGGGTACAGCGGATGTACTCAAGAAGTACGGTATCGATGCCGTAAGCGTAAAGAAAATTCACGAGTCCAAGACAAACAATACTCTTACACTCATTGAATCGGGCAAGATTCAGTATGTTATTTCAACATCTGCAAAGGGCAGAATTCCTTCAAGAGATTCTGTTAAAATTCGTCGTAAGACTGTTGAAAGAAATATTCCGTGTCTTACATCTCTTGACACGGCAAACGCACTTGCAGATTGCCTCAAGAGCCACTATTCACAGCACAGCACGGAGCTTATCGACATTAACCACATGAGAGAGGAAAAGCTTATGTTAAAATTCACTAAGATGCAGGGTATAGGCAATGACTATATCTATTGCAGCACTTTTGATCAGGAAATCAGCAATCCCGAGGCGCTTGCCGTAAGACTTTCTGACAGACATTTCGGTATCGGCGGCGACGGTATTATTCTTGTTTGCCCTTCAAAGGTTGCAGATGCAAAGATGAAAATGTACAACCTTGACGGTTCAGAGGGTAAGATGTGCGGTAACGGTATCCGTTGCGTAGGTAAGTTCCTCTATGACCATGGTATGGTTGATATCAACGAAAAAGACGAAATTACAATTGAAACACTCAGCGGTATCAAGAAACTCAAGGCTTATACTTCAGGCGGAAAGGTTAATCGTCTCAGAGTTGATATGGGCAAGGCTATTCTTGAACCGAAGGAAATTCCTGTTGTTCTTGACGGTGACAAGGTTGTTGACAGACCTGTTGAAATTGCAGGCAAGAACTATAACATCACCTGCGTATCAATGGGCAACCCACACTGCGTGGTATTCATGGACGATATTGATGATCTTGATATTGAAACCGTAGGACCGGAGTTTGAAAACGATAAGCTCTTCCCTGAAAGAGTGAATACAGAATTTGTAACAGTTCTCGATGACCATACAATCAAGATGAGAGTGTGGGAGCGTGGCTCAGGCGAAACATGGGCTTGCGGTACAGGCGCTTGTGCCGTTGCGGTTGCCGCTTGTGAAAACGGTTTCTGCAAAAAGGGCGAAGACATCAAGATTAAGCTCAAGGGCGGCGATCTTATTATCAACTATACTGATGAAACGGTATATATGACAGGTAATGCGGAAAAAGTATTTGAAGGCGAAGTTGAGGTGTAATCGTGGAGATAACCGAACATAAGAAAAATAAAAAATATATATTTGTAACAGGCGGTGTCGTATCCGGTCTTGGCAAGGGTATCACAGCCGCATCTCTCGGCAGACTTTTAAAGGCAAGAGGGCTCAAGATTGTTGCTCAAAAGCTTGACCCGTATATCAATGTCGATCCGGGTACAATGAGCCCGTATCAGCACGGCGAGGTATATGTAACGGCTGTCTCTTATACACATCTCCCGAGCCCACGAGACACTCGCTAATCTCGTATGCC
>ERZ1027046.916-NODE-916-length-11749-cov-5.789465_pt1 | contig 11749 bp, 10 predicted proteins | sample MGYA00519431_ERZ1027046 | MGnify/ENA primary metagenome ERZ1027046 (study PRJEB26926, sample SAMN06164587) | human gut metagenome | biome: ENVO:00009003; feature: ENVO:2100002; material: ENVO:00002003 | host: Homo sapiens | place: USA | collected 2012 ...
AGCACGCCGCCAGCGTTCATCCTGAGCCAGGATCAAACTCTCATGTTAAAAAGTTTTGTCCTGCCAGAATTAAATCTGGCTTTTAATCAGAAACAATGTCCTGATTTACTGTTTTAAGGTTGCTTCTTTATAGAAGCGTTCTTGAATTATTCTCAAAATCTTTCAAGGTTTTTCACTGTTCAGTTATCAATGTTCGTTGTTGTTATTTTCAACAGCTTGTATATTTTATCATATCTTCAAGTCGTTGTCAACAACTTTTTTATTTTTCTTTGTTGTCTCTCAAACGCGACAACTCTGATATCTTATCATGTTTGTCATTGTTTGTCAACAACTTTTTTCATCATCATGACCACCAACCATCACTCAGCTTCCTGCCAGTGCCTGTATCAGTGTCCTCGTCACGAGTCAGCTTAGATATAATATCACGCAGACAACCTAAAGTCAACAAAAACTTTACATTTTATTTGCAAAAATATAAGCACCACAAGATATTGTTCCCTGGGTGCTTACAAACCACAATTCAATCATAAAAACGAAAGCAGAATCGTCAGTATTAAATTATTTTCGTATAGCCATTGCAGAATTTCCGACTGATATACCGCATCAATCACAACACTCCCGGCTTCTGTCGCTGCCCCCATTGCTGCAAACGCAAATACCAACCATACCAGCAACAGTCCTTTGATCAATCCGGCAATTCCCCCAAGCATATGATTTACTTCTCCTATTACGGGCAGTTTTGCCACCAGATCAATCGCAGTGGCAATCAGATGAAAGGCGATCACCGTAATCAGCATAACAATAACAAATGCAATCGCTTTCATGGCAAGGGATGATGCTTTTGACGCAATTGTATTATACAGTCCGCTTTGTTCCATCCAGCCATCCGCAAGTTTATGTGTATCCCCTATCTGGTTCCATACGTTTGCCGGCAGTTTCATTCCCAGACCGCTGAGATCTTTCTGTTCCTGCGTGTTTTGTTCTTCTGTACTTTTTTCTTCTCCTGCCACGGCATTTTGCAATTTCTCTTTGCAATTCTTTTCAATTCTGGTATCCAGGCCTGTGTGTTCTGTCATCCAGTCTGCAACATACGGCGTTGCAAACGTAACAAAAAACAGAATCAGTATCCAGGCAGCCATTGAATAAACCACACGCAGGAAACCACGGAAGAATCCCCAGACAATATTTCCGGCAACAAGTAATACAACCAGTATCAATAACCAGTTCATTGTAATCGTACCTCTTCTATTTCTCCGTTTAATACCAATGTATAATTCTGACCATCCAATCCCGACAATACGTTATAAAGCTGCCGGTCAAACGTATAACGGAATTTACGGATGCTGTGTATGGTAAACAATTCACAGTTATAATCATCCCGGACACATATTTCATTATTATCGAGGAGCTCGATTCTGTTGTATGCGATCTCTGTATCATTCTCCATGACCGTTTTACCATTCATGTCATAGACTTTTATGTGCCAGCTGTTTTCTTTTTTGGTATCGCTGTATGAAATACCGACATATTTATTATTATAGAAGACACTCTGTATCTCCCGTTTAAACTTTATCTGTTTTTTCGGCGCAGGTTTTTGTGCTCCGTCAAACCAGATCAGTCCGGCATCGCTGATCGCGAGAAGTTTTCCGGATTCGGTATAAACCAGTTCCGATATCATCGTATTTTTGTAACTGTACGTTCCCACATTGTTGTCGATTTCATTCTGCCCAACCGAACCAAAGTTATAGAAAGTAACCGTGGAACAGGTTTTGCCCTTTGTCACGTCGAGCATATCTACTGCCAGTTTCTGCGCATCCGGAGCCAGCGCAATATCTACAGGAAAACTTCCTTTTTCCTGATAAAATTCACCACTGGCAAGTTCCTGTCCCTTTTTGTCATAAAGCCGTACATACGAGACATCATCCTCCTTCATCAGCACAGCCACCGTTCCCTGACGGGCAACACATACACGTTCAATCGGTGTTGCCGTTTCGATTTTCTTTACCAGTCCGCGTTCCGACATGATATAAATGAATGTCCCTCCACGATCATAAACCGCAAGATACTGTTCACACACGGAAAGTTCCGGCGCAGTCATTTCATAAGACTGGTTCCAGATCAGCCGGTCATCTGTATCGTGACACACGATTCCGTCATTATCATATTCCAGTATTTTTCCCTGGAACATCTTATATCCCGTTGCCGCACTGTCCTTTCTCTCCGCCGATGCCTGCACCTCAAATCCTGAATATGTGCGAAGTGCAGACCAAAGTTCTACAAAAATCACTGCTGCTACAACAGTAACGATCACAAGTGCCGTTCTGCGGGCTATTTTATGCCTGTGTCTCCTGATTTTTTCTTCCAGTTCCTCCAGGTCTTCCTGACTTGTCTCTACGGTTTTAAATTCCGTTTTTTCAGCCACCGATTTTTCTCCTTTTCGCTTACGTTTCTATCATTATAGCATTGCAGTCCCCGTTACGGAAGTAATAATTTCTGCCCAACCCTGATATCATCCGAATCTTCCAGATCATTCGCCTTTTCAAGCTCTTTTAATTTTTTCATTGATCCGTATGCCTGTTTACAGATTCCGCTCAACGTATCCCCCTGTTGTACCACATAATAATTTTGTGTATTTTCTACCGCCACAGGTTTTTCTTTCTCCTCTGCCGGCTGTGTGGAAGGTGCCGCTTCCTCTGCCTTTTTCACCGCTCCCGCCGGAACCTCCTCAATCGGTATCAGCTGCATGGGTTCACTGATGGTTTCCGTACTCTTTGCGCTCTCCGTCTGTTCTTCCACTATATTTTTTTCAGTTCCCACCAGGACTTCTGCCGGTTGTGACACATGGCGGAATTTTTCCCCTATCGTCTCCACGGTCTGCTCCAGACCCGGAATATGAATTCGCTGCTGCCAGATTCCGACCCCGGCCAGAACCAAAAGCAACGCGATTGCGGCAGCCATCGCATACGACGTTGGTTTGCGTTCGCTCTTTGAACTGCTGCATTCTTCTTTTTCGTTCTCTTTTTTGCTCTCCGTCAGAATCTCCGGAAGCATCTGCCGGGTTCCACGTCTCGGCAGTTCAATCGTCACATCCGGGATCCGTATCTCATGCAGTTCCCTTGCATAATAGATATAAAACCCGTTTTTCGGTTGCAGCCGGTTGCCTTTATGCAGATAAAAGTATTCTTCCCCCTCCATACTGTCCATAAGGAAAAGAACCTGATGTGCACCTCCGAACTGTTCTCTGTGGATAGCTTCCAGTTCTGCTGTCAGGCGTGGTGGATATCCTTTACAATCCAATGCCCATCCGACAATAATGGAATTCTCATAAGATCTCTTAATCTCACGGAATACATCCGACCACGCATGCGTTCCCCATCTCGGCAGATTCTGTGAAAATTCCATATCCCTTACCGGAATGGCAGCCTCTACAAAGGTCATATATACACCCTGCTCGCACTCTGTATGCCCCATAAAGATAAACACTCTCCGCTCCTCATAAGTTTCTTCATGCACCCTGGCATACGCCGCATTTTCTATGTAAATCCGATCCCCCTCTGCCGGTGTTCCGATCTGTCTGATATTTTTCAGGTCACGTCCCGGTCCTTCTGCAATATCTATCATATCCTGCCTCCTTATCCGTTTTTCCAGAATATAGTATCACCACCATCCGGTAGAATTTTGGAAAAACCTGACAGGCATGAAAAAAATCGTACGACACTACCGGACATATTTCCAGACTTCAGGCAAAAAAAGACTGCCATATCCTTCGATACGACAGCCTCCTTTGTACTTGCTGTATTATTTTGCAAAAGCTTTTACTTTTTTGTAAATTCCTTCTGCGTCCAGTTCATATTTATGAATCAGCTCAACCGCCGGTCCGGATTCTCCAAACCGGTCATTCACGCCGATACGCATCATCTTTGTCGGTGCCTTTTCACACAATACTTCCGCTACCGCGCTTCCAAGTCCACCGATTACGGAATGTTCCTCAACGGTTACGACTTTCTTCGTCTTTGTTGCAGATGCAACAACCAGTTCCTCGTCAATCGGCTTGATGGTATGGATATTGATTACTTCTGCAGAAATTCCATCTTTCTCCAACATCTTTGCAGCTTCTAAGGACTCTGACACTTCCAGTCCTGTCGCAAAAATGGTTACATCCGTACCTTCTTTTAATACGATTCCTTTTCCGATCTCAAACTTGTAATCCTCTCTGTCATTGATCACCGGCACTGCCAGACGTCCAAACCGAAGATACACCGGTCCCACATGATCATATGCTGCATGTACTGCTGCGCGTGCTTCCACATCATCCGACGGGTTGATCACTACCATACCAGGAATCTCACGCATCAGAGCCAGATCCTCCAGACACTGATGGGTAGCTCCGTCTTCTCCGACCGAAATTCCTGCATGGGTAGCTCCGATCTTTACATTCAGATGTGGATAGCCAATGGAGTTGCGAACCTGCTCGTAGTTACGTCCGGCTGCAAACATTGCAAAAGAACTGATAAACGGAACTTTCCCACAGGTAGATAATCCTGCAGCAATACCTGTCATGTTGCACTCTGCGATACCGCAGTCCCAATGGCGCTCCGGAAATTCTTTCTGGAAAATACAGGTTTTGGTAGCACCTGCCAGATCTGCGTCGAGCACGATGAGATTCTCATGCTCTTTTCCAAGTTCTACCAATGCATTTCCATAGCTGTCTCTGGTTGCAATTTTCTTTACTTCTGACATAATGCTTCACCTGCTTTCTCAAGATCTTTCATAGCGATTTCGTACTGCTCGTCATTCGGAGCTTTTCCATGCCATCCGGCTTCATTCTCCATAAAGGAAACTCCCTTTCCTTTGATGGTCTTTGCAATAATGGCAGTCGGCTGACCTTTGGTCTTCTTCGCTTCCTCAAATGCTGCACGGATCTGGTCGAAATCATTTCCATCAATCACGATCGTGTGGAAATTAAATGCCTCAAACTTCTTATCAATCGGATACGGAGAACATACTTTGTCAATCTCCCCATCAATCTGCAGATTATTATTGTCTACAATCACTACCAGATTGTCCAGCTTCCGGTGTCCTGCCCACATAGCAGCCTCCCAGATCTGTCCCTCCTGAATCTCACCATCTCCGGTCAAGGTGTATACACGATAGTCCTTGTGATCAAATTTTCCGGCTGCTGCCATACCTACTGCAGCAGAAACTCCCTGCCCCAAAGATCCACTGGACATATCAACGCCAGGAATATGCTTCATATCCGGATGTCCCTGCAGATACGAACCTGTATGGCGCAGTGTCACAAGATCTTCCTTCGGGAAAAATCCGCGCTCTGCAAGTGTGGAATAATAAGCCGGTGCTACATGTCCTTTGGACAATACAAAACGGTCACGATCCTCCATCTTCGGGTTCTTTGGATCAATATTCATCTCTTCGAAATACAGATATGTAAAAATATCTGCCGAAGACAGCGATCCGCCCGGATGACCGGATTTTGCGCTGTGCACTGCCGTTACAATGCTCTTACGGATTTCATTCGCAAGCTTTTCCAATTCTAAATGATTCATTATTTGTCCTTTCCTCCTTTAAACACAAGAATAGCTATATATTTATAATTCTGTTCTCCCCTGCAATGCACGCAGAAGAGTTACTTCATCGATATATTCCAGATCTCCGCCAACCGGCACTCCGCTGGCAATCCGTGTCACTTTAATCCCTGTCGGTTTGATGAGTTTGCTGATATACATCGCTGTTGTCTCACCTTCCAGACTGGAATTCGTTGCAATAATCACCTCATCCACATCTTTTTCCAGACGCACCATCAGTTCCTTCAGCCGGATATCGTTCGGACCGATTCCAAGCATGGGGGAAATTGCACCATGCAACACATGGTAGACCCCGCTGTATTTTCCGGTTTTTTCATAGGCAACCAGATCACGGGTATTCTCCACTACCATAATCGTCTTGTGATCTCTGGAAGTATCACTGCAGATCGGACAGATTTCCTGATCTGTCAGGTTAAAACAGCACTTACAGTATTTTACGTTTTTCTTTGCCGAAACAATCGCCGAGGCCAGTGCATCCACGTGGTCCTGCGGCATATTTAAAATATGAAATGCCAGCCGCTGCGCAGATTTGGCTCCGATTCCGGGAAGTGCAGACAATTCCTCAATCAATTTCGCAATCTCATGACTGTAATAATCCATATTTAGAACGGAAGTCCTCCGCCCAATGCACCGGTAATCTGTGACATGGACTGCTGGGAAGCTTCATCGATTTTACGCATTGCCTCGTTGGTTGCTGCCATGATCAGATCCTCGAGCATCTCAATATCATCCGGATCCACTACTTCTTCTGCCAGTTTTACCTTTGTCACCTCATGCTTGCCGGAAACCGTCACTTCCACGGCTCCGCCTCCTGCTGCTGCCGTAACTTCCTGTTCCTCTAAATTCTTCTGCGCCTCTTCCATCTGCTTTTGCATCTTCTGCGCCTGTTTCATAATATTCGCCATATTTCCCGGCATACCGCCAGGGAATCCACCTCTTTTTGCCATGTGGGGTCCTCCTGCTTTCTAATTTCAGTTATTTACGAATCTTGTATTATCATACCATTAGAAGTTCTCTTCCTCAATATCAAAATTGATTAATTGCCGCAAATCCGGTACCGTATTGGCTGCGCTGCGTCCTCCTTCATTTAAGCGGAGCTGTACTTCTACCTGCTTTGCACACCGCTGCGCAATCATTTCTTTCAAATGATCAATACACCCTGCCTTATTGTCGCTTAGATAGGCAAAAGCGTTGGCATCGTCAAACACCAGGAGCAGTTCTCCCGCCGGTCCAAGCGTCGGCACCGCCTGATTCAAATACTGTCTGGTGATGCCTCCCATCTCCGAAATGACCGATCGCCAGTTGTTCATCACCTGTTTAATGTCCTCCGGAATGGCTTTGGGAAGCTGTGTTTTCTCCGGTGCCTGTGCCGCCGGAGCCTGCGTGCCACCTGCTGCCGGAACTGCTGCACTCTGTGGTGCCGCCGAAACAAATGCCCCGCTTTCTAATTTCTGCTCCATATCATCCATACGCTCATTGAGTGCCGACAGATCTTTTTCCATCTGTGGACGGCAAAGCTTGATAATTGCAATCTCCAGCAGGATGCGCTTCTGTGCCGCATACCGGATCTGGCTGGACAGTTCCGAGAAAATCCGGATATACCGGATCAGTGTTTCCGGCTCCACCATCTGTGCCTCTTCTTTCAGGGCTGCCAGATGATCTGCCGACATATCCAGCACTTCCTCCATGTCATCCGCACTCTGGATGAGCAAAAGATTTCTCATGTACCAGGTAAAATCGTTCACCATCTGTCCCAGTTCCCGTCCCTGATCCACCAAATGATCCACCGTCCGGATGGCACCGGTCACATCTTTTGCCAGCACCTGGCGCAACAGTGCGGAAAACACTTCCGTATCCACTGCACCGAGCACTTCCAGCACATTTTCATAGGTGAGTTTTTCCCCCAGATGAAAAGCAATACACTGGTCGAGCAGACTCAGCGCATCACGCATCGAACCGTCCCCGGCTTTTGCCACATAACGCAGTGCGCGCTCCTCGACATCCACCTGTTCGGTACGCATCAGTTCCGCCAGACGATCGGTAATGGTATCAATGGAAATCCGGTGAAAATCATATCTCTGGCAGCGGGACAGAATCGTAATCGGGATCTTGTGTGCTTCCGTTGTCGCAAGAATAAAAATCACATATGCCGGCGGTTCCTCCAGCGTCTTGAGCAGCGCGTTGAATGCGCCTGCCGACAGCATATGCACCTCATCAATAATGTAAACCTTGTATTTTCCCTCTGTCGGGCGGTAAGATACTTCTTCCCGGATCTGCCGGATATTGTCCACGCCGTTGTTCGATGCCGCATCAATCTCTATGACATTCATAGAAGTCCCGGCGGCAATGCCCTGACATGCAGGGCATTTTCCACAGGGACTTCCGTCTACCGGGTGTTCACAATTTACTGCTTTTGCAAAAATCTTTGCAACTGTCGTCTTTCCGGTACCCCGGGTACCGCAAAACAAATAAGCATGTCCTATGCGATCGGCTTTGATCTGGTTCTTTAATGTTGTAACAATGTGTTCCTGTCCTTTGACATCTTCGAATTCCTGCGGACGGAACTTACGGTATAAAGCCGTGTAAGACATTTTTCTTCTCCTTTTTGCCGGATATCAGGAAATTTAATCTCCAAAACTGATACCGATCCGTTTTGCCTCCTGAATCATCTGACTGTCCGGATCAACCGTCTTTAACTTGCCTGCCACCTCTCCAAGCGGCACACATTTGGTCTTGTTGTTGATCATGGCGATCATGCAGCCAAATTTTCCATCCATAATTGCTTTGGCAGCGGCAGATCCAAGACGGGTACATAATACTCTGTCGTATGGACACGGACTGCCGCCACGCTGTGTGTGGCCCGGAACCGCAACGCGGACTTCCACACCGCATTTCTCCTGAATCTGATCTGCAATCTCATAAGAAACCGATGGATACCTGCGGGATGCAACTTTTGCCTTGTACTGCTTCTTGGTAAGCTGTGCATCGTCTTTGGAGATTGCACCTTCTGCAACTGCAAGAATCGTAAATCCTTTTCCGTCTTTTGTACGCTTATGAATCGCATCCACGACCTTATCAATATCATACGGAATCTCCGGGAGCAGAATAATGTCGGCACCGCCTGCCACTCCTGCATACAGGGTAAGCCATCCTACTTTGTGTCCCATCACCTCTACAATAAATACACGGTTGTGGGAAGCAGCCGTTGTATGGATGCAATCGATAGTCTCTGTCGCTATATTAATTGCACTCTGAAAACCGAATGTCACATCTGTTCCGTAAATATCATTGTCAATGGTCTTTGGAAGATGAATAATATTGAGTCCTTCCTCGCGAAGCAGATTGGCTGTCTTCTGTGTACCGTTACCACCTAAGATAACCAGACAGTCGAGTCCGAGCTTACGGTATGTGGACTTCATGGCCTCTACCTTGTCCAGACCGTTTTCATCCGGCACACGCATCTGTTTGAATGGCTGGCGGGAAGATCCGAGAATCGTTCCACCTCTGGTAAGGATTCCGGAAAAATCCGAGGCTGTAAGAATTCTGTACTGTTCATAGATCAGCCCTTTGTACCCATTTTCAAATCCATAAATCTCCAGTTCGTCTACATTCGTAGTAAGTCCCTTTACAACACCACGCATGGCTGCATTTAAAGCCTGGCAGTCTCCGCCGCTGGTAAGCATTCCGATCTTCATCATGCACGTTTCCTCCTGCATATTCTCTTATTGTGTACCAAATGTTTCACATACACATTTGTATTATAGTATAATTTTTGTCCGTTCACAAGATAAGCGACTTGAAAAATGTATGTAAATTCTGTATACTATGTAAGGAGCACATCGCATGAGAGTTCCGCTCCGCGGAAGCGATGTACGTAGGAGATATAGCTTACGCTATACCTCAAGGAGCACATCGCATGAGAGTTCCGCTCCGCGGAAGCGATGTACGTAGGAAATTCATCGGAGATGAATTTCAAGGGAGAGTTGTCCGAGAGGTCGAAGGTGCCGCACTCGAAATGCGGTTTGCGTCGAATAGACGCAACGTGGGTTCGAATCCCATGCTCTCCGCTCACTTTTTAAACAAAAACAGCACCGCGGTCTTCACCTGCCCGGTGCTGTTTTTATATGTCAATGACGTCCCCTGTTATTTCCACGCCGATCCGTCATGTCACGCTTTTCGCGGAAATCACGGCTCCGATGCTCACGGGAATCGTTTGCTCTGTTTCCATCCGCACGGCTTCCATGATCCGCATCGCTGTTTTTGGCGGATGACGGTCTCTCTTTTTTGCGGCCGATATATACGTTCCATTTCATATAGGCTTCCTGCGCATTGCGGGATTTGTAGATTACATTGCGTTCCTCCCCTACAATATCCGTAATACTGTACCAGCCTTTGTCATACTGGAATTCCGCTGTCTTTCCTTCAAGTTCTTTATTTCCAAGTACAAATTTATGTATTGCCTGCTGTGGCTGCTGCTGTGCCATCCTATCCCTCCTTTTTTCCTAATACATACTCCACGGCCTGTCTCAGTTTTTCGTCTTTTTTCGTTTCCTCCGTTCCCTGAAGTGCCTCTGCCTCTTCCCTGGTAAACAATTCCCGCAGTTTTACCTGATGGTTTTCTACCGGAATATAAGATACTCTGGATTTGTCGAATACCGGGCGCAGCACATAGTACGGAATTTTTCGCTCCCTGCGTGATGCGGAGAGCGAAACAATATTTTCTACCTGACAGACTCCCTGTGTTTCACTGTATATGATCTGTTTTTTTTCAAACATTCTGTCACCTCTGAAAAAGATAAAATTATCATATCACAAGAAAAAAGTTTTGACAAATGCCCCAAAACATTTTACGCTTGTCCCAGGGAGGAAATTGTATATGTGGATTCTATTTGCATTTGGGTCAGCTCTGTTCGCCGGACTGACTTCCATACTGGCGAAATGCGGTATCAAAAATACCGATTCCAATGCAGCTACGGCGATCCGTACCATTATTGTACTTATTTTTTCATGGATCATGGTATTTCTGGTCGGGGCACAACACGGCATCGGAAGTGTTTCTGCCAAAACCTGGACATTTCTGATCCTGTCCGGACTTGCCACCGGTGCTTCCTGGCTGTGCTACTTCCGTGCACTGCAGATCGGAGATGTGGATAAGGTGGTGTCTGTCGATAAATCGAGTGCCATCCTCTCCATTCTTCTCGCTTTTTTCTTCCTGCATGAGAGCATCAGCCCACTGAAACTTCTATGCGTGGTGCTGATCGGCGCGGGAACCTACCTGATGATCACGAAAAAGGAAACCTCTTCTGAGAATTCCGGGAAAAAAGGCTGGAGCTGGTTGTTCTACGCGCTTGGCTCTGCCGTCTTTGCCAGCCTGACTTCTATTCTGGGAAAAGTCGGCATTGAAGACATTGATTCCAATCTGGGAACTGCCATCCGTACCATCGTCGTGCTGATCATGGCATGGATTGTCGTGTTTGTCACGAAAAAGCAGGACAGCGTGCGCACGATTGATCACAGGGAACTTGGCTTTATCTGCCTGTCCGGTCTTGCCACCGGTGCTTCCTGGCTGTGCTATTACCGCGCATTGCAGGATGGTCTGGCAAGTGTCGTTGTGCCGATCGATAAGCTGAGTATTCTGGTTACCATTCTGTTTTCTTATCTTGTATTTCATGAGAAACTTGGAAAAAAAGAAGCCGGGGGGCTGGTACTGATTGTGGCGGGAACGCTTGGGATGCTGGTGTAGTATCCCTTGCTATGCCCTTCAGGCGCACCAACCAGACAATATTTACCAGCTCAATCCACAATCAACACGGTCTTACCTTCAAACGCAACTCCATATTCTTTGATCTGACTATCTGTAATCCCTTTCATTTTCAGTTCTTCACTGTATTTTCGTTCCCTGATCTGTGCAATTGCAGACTGCGCGGTCTCTTCGAGACTTTTTCCCTTTCTTGCGCTTCGTACTTTAAATTCCAGAATCACAGCATTATACTTTCCCGGATGTTTTGGCTCCAACATAATATCATATCTGCCAAAGCCGCTTTCCCGATTTGACCTCAGATAATACCTGTCCCGCAAATCAACCAGCAGACCTAAAACCTGTCTCTTATACACATCTCCGAGCCCACGAGACACTCGCTAATCTC
>ERZ1027046.931-NODE-931-length-11591-cov-5.385142_pt1 | contig 11591 bp, 18 predicted proteins | sample MGYA00519431_ERZ1027046 | MGnify/ENA primary metagenome ERZ1027046 (study PRJEB26926, sample SAMN06164587) | human gut metagenome | biome: ENVO:00009003; feature: ENVO:2100002; material: ENVO:00002003 | host: Homo sapiens | place: USA | collected 2012 ...
TAGCGAGTGTCTCGTGGGCTCGGAGATGTGTATAAGAGACAGCGTTTTGTTTCATCTGACTTGGCATTGATTTTCAATTTTTCTGCAAGATTGTTATGGAGCATATCGTGAAATATGCAGTATTCGTAGATTTTGTTCAACAGAATTTTAATTCGCCTAACCGATTGATAACCGTTGTTGCAGTTGTCGAGAACTCGTTGCATATCAATGATTTTTATATCGGACATCTTGCGATTGTATAACATTGAGCATTGTTTGTATGCCGCATTATACTGTCTTTTGGTGTTCGGATTTGTGTCTTCAGTGATGAACTCCTTGTACCAAAGTTCATAAATTTCTGAAAAAGTGCGTCTTGCCGAATCAACATCAAACGGGTTTTGATTGTAATCAGCAAGAGCGTTCAGGGCTTTAGGCTTGTTTGGAAAGTAGCCTATAACTCTGCGTTCCTGATTGCGTGTTTCTTTGTTATATCCTATTGTCACGCAGGCAACCCATGGATTGCGCCTGTTTCCGCTCAGCTTATAAACAGAGCCGTAGCCGTTAGGCAGTTTCATTTTATACACTCCTTTTGCTTAAAAAAGGGTGCAAAAATCCCCTGATATTCAAAACTTGAAAAATTCAGGGGAGTGTGATACAATATTATTGCTTTTAGTAGTATCACTGCACCCTGTGTGGTGGTTTCCGCTCCGACTTGCGCCAACAGGTCAGGGCGGATTTTTTTTATTTAATTATTTGATTTGCCAAGTCTGTCAGCCAAAGCATCTCGACTTTCTTTAATATCGCTGTCGGACTTATCGTTGAACATTTTTAATGCAATTGTCGTTACGCAAGTCTCAACGTTGCTGTCTTTTTCAAAACTACTTGTTTTCACTTCTTCAATAAGTCTGTCAGAAATTTCTTCGAGTTGCTTTTGTGCATCATCTTTTGTTATTTCATAGTTTAAATAGCTGTCGGTAATTTCAAGTGCTTTAGTGCCTGCGGTGTACGCTTGTTCGCTAATTCCGTCGGGGATATTATTTTCTCCACAACCTGCAATAACAAGGATAAACATTGCAAGTAAAATAATCGAAAATATTTTCTTACATTTCATATTCTTTAGCCTCCTTTTTATTTACCAAAACAAGTTTGATTTCTCCATACCAAACTATAATTCCGTTTTCATTGGTAAAATTATTTATATATAGTTTTTCGTATCCGCAAATACGATAAAGATTATCAAGTACAAAATCAAGGTTTTCAGATTTTATGTTTCCGAGTTCTAAGCCGTTTGCAGTTACAGCTATGGCATATTTTCCGTCATATATGTATTTGTTTAATGCAATTTTAATCTGTTCGCCACGATTTTGGCATTGTTTAATTACCTGTAAATTATGTGGGCGATCCTCGAACGTCACCCCAGCAAGTTTAAAAGTTCTTGCGTTAGTTAAACCTGTTTCAGATTTATCAAGCGGTAAATTTTTCGTACTCGAATATTTTTTAGGTGGTGTATCAACTGTTAAATTGTTATCGTTTTGGTTTGTCGCCTCGTTGGTAACACTTGTTTGCGACATAGCTGAAGCGAAAGCAAAAATCACGATACAGACCAAAAATATAACGACACCGATTAAAACTCCTGCTATATCAAGCGACAACAATGATTTCACTCCAAAAGAAGCACCGAGTATAGCTATGATAAATGAAATAACTCCAACAGCTTTTTTAGTCATTTATAAATCCTCCTCTTTCGTGATATATATTGACAAAATATATATCATATACTAAAATAATATTAGAGAGGTTCAGACTTCTCACTATTCCTGTTTGTCCTACCATAGTTGCCGCTATGGTAGGTTTTTTCTTTTGTTTATAAATTCTGCAAATTGTTCCTTTACTTGCCGTTCAAGAGGGTGCAGATAAAAGGCATTTCTGCGTTCAAGTTCCGACATTCGCTCAGCCCTGTAGGTTGCCGCCTCAAGGCTGATGTCGCATAAATTTGCAATTGCAGCGGCATTTGTTGCGTGTAGCTCATGGAGTACACAAGCCGGAGCTAACAAGTCCCGAGCGAACACATTTGCCGAATGTTCGGCATCATCAGTTATTAAAAAGCCGTTGCCGTCAGCTTTAAATAAATGCCCTAAAAAGATATGCCCGAGTTCGTGTGCGATTGTGAATCTGCATCGCTGAGGAGATTGCTCATCAGCATAGACGATGTACAGCTTATCATCTTGCATCAAAGTTATTCCGCTCTCGTTTCCGCTTAGCAGATTGACTGCCGAATTTTTCAGTAAAACAATGTCTGCTTGCTTTGCTATCTGACTGACTTTAACAGGCAAGTTGCTGATTCTGTAGTCGATTAAACATTGCCAAGAGGCATTGCGTGCATTTTTATATTGTCCATAATTCAAATTTTATCACCTCATAGGTATTGTAACCTATGGGGTGTTTTTTATTATGTAATGCTTATAAGTCTGTATCGTCAGGCTCAAACTTGCTAAGATCAGGTAAGTTTACTATTTCAATAGGTTGATTGTTGCCGTCACTTCGTGCGGCTTTTACGGTTGGTATCAAAATTTCATCTTCCACACCAAGCAATTTATCAACCGCAGGTTGCATATCGACTTTATTACGATAAGCAATCATAACTTTCTTTTCGTGAGCACTTAGAGAGAAATCGTTATGTTCTTCAATTTTTGACCTATTAGGCGATATATCAAAACCCATTAGCCAAGCTTCATTTACATTTAATGCAAGACCAAGAATAAACAATTTATTTTGTCCGGGTTCAACTTTTCCACTAACATACTGGCTTAAATCGTTTTTGTTTAATTTAACACCGTATGCTTCGCAAAAAGGCTTTGCCATATTTAGAATATCAATTTGCTTCAAATTTCTTTCTGACATTATTTGCTTTAATCGGTACGAGGTACTGTATTTTTTCAACTGTATCGCCTCTCTTTGATTGAATTGTAACACAACTTGAACAAAAGTTCAATAGTCTAATGAAAAAAAGTTCAATTTTTTTGAATTTTAGTATTGACAAGCAAAATATAATGTGTTAAATTGTAATTGTTCAAAGATATTGAACTTCAAGGAGGTGATTTAATGCCATTTGATTACAGTAAGTTAGAGGGATTAGTCAAAGAAAAGTGTCGTACACGCATGAACTTTGCAAAAGAAATGGGGCTGTCAGAACGCAGTATATCTTTAAAAATGAACGGCAAAGTACAATGGAAGCAGAGTGAAATTTGTAAAGCGTGCACGATTTTGCAAATTGACAATGCAAACATACCAGAATATTTTTTTAATTTAGAGGTTCAATTGCGTTGAACATTCTTGCTACCTTATTATCTCAGAAAGGAATGATAAAAATGGCACTAACCATATATGCTGTAGTCGCTACCGTAGTAGCAGTAGTGGCAATCATAAAAGCTGTAAAATGGAAAATTGCTACAAGAGCAATGGTGGTTTATTGTATGAAGAATTTCAGAATACCCACAGACAAAGAACTTGCCGACTGCTCCAAAGAAGCCGCCGGCAAGACCATAAGATTTAAGTAATTCCAAATTGAGCTTTTATAAGCTGAGTAACAACATTCGCTGATATTTGTGTTATTGCAGAAAGCGAGTGACTTCCCACGGTTCCGGCAATCTTCTTAACTTTATTCCATATATCATCGTTACGAATATTTGCTAAAAACTTGTGACCTTCGGGAGTTAAATCACCTACTTCTAAATAGTCGCCACCGTCAGCACCGAACATTGAAGTAATTAAACCTGCAAGTTTGCATTGTTTAATGTGGTAGATAATTTCGTCATGAGAATATGGTTGAAGCCTTTCAAAATCGTTGCTGAATTTACTGTATCGAAAGGATTCGTTGAAGTCACACACTTCTTCTACACTCAAAAGAATATCACGAACACAGTCGTTATTTAAACGCATAAGCATCACCTCCTTACAATTTGATTTTAGCATTTTAAGGAGAAAAACACAACAAGAAGGTTACAGCAGAAGAGTTTTTGGAAATATGTCAGGTGTTTGATGTTGATCCAAGGCAGTTTTTTTAAGCAGTCTGCTTAACTTATTACCTCAGAAAGGAATGATAAAAATGATTGATTGCTCAAAAACAGAGAATTATTTCGCTGAAAAGTTGAGGATGACGAAAAGAACAAGGCGGCAAGGATGCAAAATTAAATGTTCCGAGTGTCCGCTGTCCATTCAGAATAACGGGACATCTGATAGTATGAGCTGTATAACTTTTGAAATGTATCATCCTGAAAAGGCTATTGCAATTGTACAGAAGTGGAGCGATGAACATCCGCAGCGGACTTATTTGAGTGAGTTCTTGAAAAATTATCCGAACGCTCAGCTTAGTACAGAATTGTTGTACTCTCAATTGGAAGCAGTGGAAGCAGGGATAATATCACCCGAAATACCTAAATGTATATGTCCATAGAAAATCGATATCAAAAGCAACAAGGCTTAAAGTTTACGAGAAGTACGGCGGCCGCTGTGCGTACTGCGGTTGTACACTCGAATTAAAGGACATGCAGGTTGACCATATACAGAGCGTGTACTGGTACAATGGTGCGAATGACATCGAAAATTATAATCCTGCTTGCAGAATGTGCAATTTTTATAAATCAACAAGGACAGTCGAAGATTTAAAAAAAGAATTGGGTAAGTTGCTTTCGAGGCTCGAAAAAGTCTTTATTTTTCGATTAGCTGTAAAGTACGGATTGATTCAAAAAACGGACAATCCAATTGAATTTTACTTTGAAAAGCAAAATAAAACAGGTAAGGAGAGTGAAAAATGATGAGAGAATATTTATTTCGTGGCAAGATGATAGCTAACGGTAACTGGTCAGAGGGCAATTTGCTTGTAACTAAGCAAGGCTGTTGTATAACTCCCGATGCAACTGTTTTAGGTAGCTATGGCGCGGTAGATCCCGAAACAGTCGGTCAGTACACTAACATGCTCGACAAGAATGGCACAAAAATTTTTGAGGGAGATATCATTGATTTTTCTGACCGTTCAGACGGTGACGGCTATGGGGTTGTAAAGTACGATGCAAACGAAACTGAATTTGGGATTGAGTACGACAACATCTATGAAAGCCTCGGAAAACATTATTATCCCGAAGATATTGAAGTTATCGGGAATATATACGATAACCCGAACTTAGTAAGAGGTGATTATTAAATGAACGACAAAATCCTTATCAACCCTAAAACAAATCAGGAGTACAGAGATGTACCGCCGACCGTGGCGGCGAAATATCTTGGTGTGGCTCTTAATTTTATTTACGAAGGACTTAAAAAGCAGACTTTGCCGATAGGCTCGGCAGTGCAAAGCGATTCAGGGCGTTGGAGCTACAACATACCGATTGACCGGCTAAAGGCCTATGCAAGCGGTGCAGATATATCCTTACTGGCTACACTGCTCAACAAATTGATCGGCAGCGGAAATACAATCAACGAAAGGACGGCGTGAAAATGATAAATTCGCCGTGCTACGGCTGTCAGATACGGACGACAAGATGTCATACAGATTGTGAAAAATACCTCGAGTATAAATCCAAATGTGACAACCGCCGAGCCGAACGCTCTAAGAATTATGACTTTTTTAATTACATCAGTCACAAAGTCGACATCCACACAAGATGTCGGAAATCAAATAAATGAAAGAATAGGTGAATATATGGAAATTATTGCAAATAACCGTAATTGTATCGCTTTTAAAGACTTGAAAAAAGGCGATATTTTTGTATTAGCCTCAGATGGCAAATGGTACATAAAAAACAACGATTTTTATGCAGTACGACTTTCAGACGGCGAAACCGTTGAGCCGGATTTCACACTTTTACTTTGCGAAGTCAAAGATTGCGTGCTCGTAGAAAGAGAAATCTATACAGCATTAGCTGAAAAGGAGCGTGTATAACAAATGTGGCATTTAAGAAATTACCCAACACGCAGAAAACTGCTCAAAGATGTGGAAAACCTCAGAGCAGAGAACAGACATCTCGGCATTGAGTTGAGAAACGCAAGAACAGACCTTGCACTCGAAAAAACAGCGTCAAGCGGTTATCGTCACGAAAACAGAGAGCTAAAACGCAAGCTCAAAGCCCTTGAAATGCCTGAATCCGAATCCTTCGGTTTTGAATGTATGGGGGTGAAGAAATGAACTACAGAGAAGATCCATTTTTGGTGTTTGACGATGAAAAAGGTTGGATTACTCATACAGTTCACCCAAGTGGTTTTGTTGATAATGAACTGCTGACTGATGAACCCGAAGCTGTCCAGGTTATAACTAAAATATGGATTGAGTGGTGTATTACCCCTACAAAAACTGTAAATAAGCGTACAAGTAGTTATGCCCTTAAACATTGCTTTGAGCGTATGACAGGCATTTATCTGACGAACAACCAGTTTAAACAGGCAATAGCTATGTGTGGGTATCTGCCGCATTGCGATTGTTCGGAACCTAATTGGACTTATGCTATTAGTTCAAGATCTGCGTGTTTTAAATCGTATCACAAGGGCAAATATAACCCACTGATTTGCGAATACGCTTATGGGTTAAAAAAAGAAAAATCCGCTGAAGCTCTGCAAAGCCTCAACGGATAAAGAAAAATACCTTAATTAAATGATAGACAATTTTAAGCGAATTGTCAAGGAGGACTTTAATATGTCAGTAAAAATATCAGCTTTTGAAATCGAAAATGTAAAAAGAGTAAAGGCAGTTGCTTACGAGCCGACCGAAAACGGACTTACCGTGTTGGGCGGTAAAAACGGACAGGGCAAGACATCTGTTCTTGACGCAATTGCGTGGGCTCTCGGCGGTAATCGTTTCGCTCCGTCCGCTCCGTACCGTGAGGGTTCAACAATTCCGCCACATCTCAAAATCAAGCTCTCAAACGGTATTGTTGTGGAGCGTAGCGGTAAGAACAGCAGTCTTAAAGTAATTGACACCGCAGGCAACAAAGGCGGACAGGCTTTGCTTGACGCATTTGTCAGCAACTTTGCTCTTGACCTGCCGAAATTTATGAATGCAACCGGCAAAGAAAAGGCTGACACGCTCCTGCAGATTATCGGTGTAGGCAACAGAGTTTACGAGCTTGAAACGCAGGAAACACAGGTGTATAACGAGCGCCGTGCTATCGGTCAGATTGCAGACCAAAAGAAAAAGTTTGCCGCCGAAATGCCCGAATACGAAGGCGTGCCGAATGAACCTGTATCAGCCTCTGAACTTATCAATAAACAGCAGGAAATTCTTGCACGCAACGGTGAAAATAACCGCCTGAGAGCAGAAAAAGATAACCTTGAAAGCCGTGCCAACAGCTTACAGAGCGAAATCAACAGGCTTAACGAGGATTTGAGAAAATACAATTCCGAGCTTACAAAAGTGCTTGTACAGCTTGAACAGAGCAGAAAGACCGTTGCCGAACTGCACGATGAAAGCACGGCAGAGCTTGAAAGGAACATTACCGAGATTGACGAAATTAACCGCAAAGTCAGAGCCAACCTTGATAAAGCGAAAGCTGATGATGACGCAAAGGAATATTACGGCAAGTACGCCGATATGACGGCACAGCTTGAAGAAATCCGCAAAACAAAATATGACTTGCTCAACAACGCAAATTTGCCCCTTGACGGCTTATCGGTTGAAAAGGGCGAGCTTACATATAACGGTTTTAAGTGGGACAACATGAGCGGTTCGGAACAGCTTCGTGTCGCTACGGCAATTGTTCGCAAACTCAATCCCGAATGCGGATTTGTCTTGCTTGACAAGCTCGAACAGATGGATACAGACACACTCAAAAACTTTGCAAAATGGCTTGAATCAGAGGGATTGCAGGCTATTGCAACAAGAGTTTCAAACGGCGATGAATGTTCAATAATCATTGAGGACGGCTATATTAAGTCCGAAACAACCACACCTGTTACAACACCGACTTGGACAGAAGGAGAGTTTTAATTATGGCTACAAGAACTACAGCTAAAACAGCAGCAAAAGCAAATACAAATGAATGTGTAATCAAATGCAATCCGCACAGAGAGCTTGCCTGCGGTTATACCAAGGTCAAGATTATGCCTGAAAACTATTCAAGAATTGTTTTGATTGCAGGTATGACAGGCAAGTCAATACAGGATTTGACAAACGAACTGCTTAACTATGCAATCGACTATGTTGTCATTGATGTTGACGGCAATAAAATCAATTTTTCAGATGTACAGGGGGTGAGATAATGAACATCACAAGAGGTAAAATCAAGTCGGCTCAAAAGGTTGTAATTTACGGTCCCGAGGGTATCGGCAAATCAACATTTGCTTCACAGTTTCCGAACCCTCTGTTTATCGACACGGAGGGCAGCACAAAAAACCTTGATGTTGCGAGAATGGATAAGCCGACATCGTGGACGATGCTCAAGAGTCAGCTTGAATATATCAAAAGCAATCCGACTGTATGCAAGACGGTTGTTATTGATACAATCGACTGGGCAGAACAGCTTTGTATTGATGATATTTGCTCAAAGTACGACAAAAAAGGTATTGAAGATTTCGGTTACGGAAACGGATATGTTTACGAAAAAGAGGAGTTCGGCAGATTCTTGAACAGCCTTGAAGATTTGATTGACAGAGGTATCAATGTTGTGCTCACCGCACACGCACAGCTCCGCAAGTTTTCACAGCCTGATGAAATCGGCGAGTATGACCGTTGGGAGCTAAAACTCGGCAAAAAGACTGCTTCACAGATTTCTCCGCTTGTAAAAGAATGGGCGGATATGGTGCTTTTTGCAAATTATAAAACAGTAGCGGTAGCGACCGACAAAGACGGCAGAAAGTACAAGGCACAGGGCGGAGGGAGAGTGATGTACACGCTTCATCACCCTTGTTGGGATGCAAAGAACCGTCACGGACTGCCCGAAGAAATGGACTTTAGCTATGCAGGCATTGCCCATATTTTTAATGATGTTGCACCTGTAAATAACGCTCCTGTTCCGCAGAATCCGATACCTCAGCCTCCTAAGGCAGAGCCTGTGACACAGCCTGTGCCACAACCTACGCAAATTGAAAAAACTCCCGAATCTGTACCGCTGTCAACACCTCAGATACAGAATGATAAATCTGTCAATATTCCCGAGGGCATACCAAAAGCTCTTGCCGACCTTATGAGAGCTAACGGTGTTGATGAAAGCGAAATCAGACAGGCGGTGTTTACACAGGGACACTACCCTTACGATACACCAATCACAAACTATGACCCACGATTTATTAACGGTTGCCTTGTGGGAGCGTGGAATAAGGTGTTTGAAGTGATACAGAGCAACCGTGACTTACCGTTTTAATAAGAAAGGAAGATGTATAAATGGATAGAGAATTCGGTTGGAACGACGAAATAACCGAAGAGGGCGGAAATTACGAACCGCTCCCCGAGGGTGATTATGATTTTACGGTAGCAAAAGTTGAGCGTGCTCGCTCACAGGGTAAAGGTAAACTGCCGCCGTGCAATATGGCGAAAGTGACTTTTGATGTGTGGGGAGCAGATGACAAGCGAGAAATTACAGTTAATTTCGTACTGCACTCCTCGCTTGAATGGAAGCTGTCACAGCTCTTTTTGTCCGTGTCAATGAAAAAGCACGGCGAACCGCTCCGTATGGACTGGACAGGCATTATCGGCAAGAAAGGTAAATGTCAGGTTATCATCCGCAAATATGTGAAGAATGACGGCACAGAGGGCGTAACAAATGACATCAAGTATTTTTATGCATACGATGAGCAGGTGACAACGATATCGCCTGCCGTAGCACAGTCTGCACCTCAGCAGTATGTACAGCCTACATATCCGCCACAGTATAACACACAGCCTGCAACGCCAAATACTGCGATGCCGAATAACTGGACACCGGGTAGCTTTTAATGCAGTTACGACCGTATCAGAATGAAGCGAAGAATGCCGTTTTCTCCGAGTGGGAAAGCGGCAATTTAAAAACATTACTTGTCTTGCCTACAGGCTGTGGCAAGACGATAGTTTTTGCAAAAATCACCGAAGAATGTGTCCGTCGAGGTGACAGGGTGCTGATACTTGCCCACCGTGGAGAATTGCTCGACCAAGCGGCGGACAAAATCCAAAAAGCAACAGGACTTAATTCGTCGGTTGAAAAAGCCGAGCAAAGTTGCATAGGTTCGTGGAACAGGGTTGTTGTAGGCTCTGTACAGACGCTTATGCGTGAGAAAAGGCTGTCAAACTTTGACAGCGATTATTTCGACACAATCATTATTGATGAAGCACATCACTCAATCAGCGACAGCTATCAGCGTGTGCTTGAGCATTTTGACAATGCAAAAGTGTTGGGTGTTACCGCAACACCCGACCGAGGAGATATGAAAAATTTAGGAACAGTATTTGATTCGCTTGCGTATGAGTACACGCTCCCTAAGGCTATCAAAGAGGGATATCTGTCACCGATTAAAGCTGTGACAATACCGCTTACACTTGACCTTTCGGGAGTTGCCACACAGGCAGGAGATTTTAAAGCAAGTGATATTGACACGGCACTTGATCCGTATCTTTATCAGATTGCCGAAGAAATGAAAAAATACTGTAAGAACCGTAAAACTGTTGTGTTTTTACCACTTGTAAAAACATCGCAGAAATTTAAAGACATTTTGAACGAAAAAGGCTTTAAAGCGGCAGAGGTCAACGGTAACAGCGAAGACAGAGCGGAAGTATTGCAGGATTTTGAAAATGATAAGTACAACGTGCTGTGCAACTCAATGCTTTTAACCGAGGGTTGGGACTGCCCAAGTGTTGACTGCGTTGTCGTTTTAAGACCTACAAAGGTGCGTGGGCTTTACTGCCAAATGGTCGGCAGAGGTACAAGACTTGCTCCAAACAAGACGGAGCTTTTGCTGCTCGACTTTTTGTGGCACACCGAAAGACACGAACTTTGCAGACCTGCACATCTCATTTGTGACAATGAAGAAGTCGCACAAAAAATGACCGAAAACTTATCGGAACAGGCAGGATGTCCGATTGATATTGAAGAAGCAGAGGAAAAAGCAAGCGAAGATGTTGTGGCTCAGCGTGAAGAAGCGCTTGCAAATCAGCTTGCGGAAATGCGAACACGCAAACGCAAACTTGTAGATCCGTTGCAGTACGAAATGTCAATTCAGGCGCAGGACCTTGCAGGATATGTTCCGGCATTCGGCTGGGAGTGTTCTCCGCCTACAGACAAACAGAAAGCAAAACTTGAAAAGCTCGGAATATTCCCCGATGAAATTCAGAGTGCCGGCAAAGCAAAACTTATTCTTGACAGGCTCGAAAAGCGAAGAATTGAGGGCTTAACCACACCTAAACAAATCCGTATGCTTGAAAGCAGAGGTTTTCAGCACGTGGGCAAATGGCAGTTTGACGAAGCGTCAGCCTTGATTTCAAGGATTGCCGCAAACGGTTGGAGAACTCCGAAAAGCATTAACCCGAAAACATATGTACCGCAAAGCGAGGTGAATACGGTTGGACTTACTTAATGCACTTGAATACATCAGTCCGTCAGAGCTTGACCTGTCTCTTATACACATCTCCGAGCCCACGAGACACTCGCTAATCTCGT
>ERZ1027046.932-NODE-932-length-11587-cov-6.530871_pt1 | contig 11587 bp, 7 predicted proteins | sample MGYA00519431_ERZ1027046 | MGnify/ENA primary metagenome ERZ1027046 (study PRJEB26926, sample SAMN06164587) | human gut metagenome | biome: ENVO:00009003; feature: ENVO:2100002; material: ENVO:00002003 | host: Homo sapiens | place: USA | collected 2012 ...
GGGCCCTCCGGGCACCGGCAAGACCATGCTGGCCAAGGCCGTGGCCGGTGAGGCCAACGTGCCGTTTTTCTCCATGTCCGGCTCCGAATTTGTGGAGATGTTCGTGGGCATGGGCGCCAGCAAGGTCCGTGACCTGTTCCGTCAGGCCAAGGAGAAAGCCCCTTGCATCGTGTTCATCGACGAGATCGACGCCATCGGCAAGAAACGTGACGGCCAGCTGGGAGGCAACGACGAGCGGGAGCAGACCCTGAATCAGCTGCTAACGGAGATGGACGGCTTCGAGGGAAACACCGGTGTCATCATTCTGGCGGCCACCAACCGTCCGGAGTCGCTGGATCCGGCACTGACCCGTCCCGGCCGTTTTGACCGCCGGGTGCCGGTGGAGCTGCCGGATCTGAAGGGCCGTGAGGAAATTCTAAAGGTCCATGCCAAGAAGATCAAGATCGCCGAGGATGTGGATTTCAACAAGGTGGCCCGCATGGCCTCCGGTGCTTCCGGCGCAGAGCTGGCCAACATCGTCAACGAAGCCGCTCTGCGGGCTGTCCGCTCGGGCCGCAAGAGCGTGACGCAGGCTGACCTTGAGGAGAGCATCGAGGTGGTCATCGCAGGCTACCAAAAGAAGAACTCCATCCTCACCGACAAGGAAAAGTGCATCGTGGCCTACCATGAGGTCGGCCATGCGCTGGTGGCGGCGCTCCAGAGCCACTCCGCTCCCGTCCAGAAGATCACCATTATCCCCCGCACCTCGGGTGCGCTGGGTTATACCATGCAGGTCGAAGAGGGCAACCACTACCTCATGACCAAGGAAGAGCTGGAAAATAAGATCGCCACCCTCACCGGTGGTCGTGCCGCCGAGGAGGTGGCCTTCCAGTCGGTCACGACCGGTGCATCCAACGACATCGAGCAGGCCACCAAGCTGGCCCGCGCCATGCTCACCCGCTACGGCATGAGCAAGGAGTTCGACATGGTGGCCCTTGAGACGGTGAACAACCAGTATCTGGGCGGCGACACCTCGCTGGCCTGCTCGGCCCAGACCCAGCGGGAGATCGACCAGCGGGTCGTGGAGCTGGTGAAGGCTCAGCACGAAAAGGCCATCCGGATCCTGACCGACAACCGGGCCAAGCTTGACGAGCTGGCAAAGTACCTCTACGAGAAGGAGACCATCACCGGCGACGAATTTATGACCATCCTCGAAGAAAAAGCCTCAGATGAAAAATAAAAGGAAAGCGCTGCAATAATCCGACCGCCGTATCCGTATTCATTACAGATACGGCGGTTTTCTGATGCGCCGTGTCGCAAATAAGATAGTAATTTGGGAAGACCCCTCCGTCAGCGCTGACGGAGAGGTCATCCCCCTACAGGAGGATACGACATATGAGACTGAACAAGAACACTGCACGCCGTGCCGCTGCTGCGGCCGCTCTGCTGACCATGACCGCTGCAATGAGCGTGGGCGCTTTCGCTGCCGATGACACGGTCGTCGAAGGCTATCTGCCCCCGCAGGCCGAGAGCGTCATGACGCAGGGCGACATCGCCCTCCACTCTGACGTTCCGGTGGGGGAGGTAGACCCCAACTACGGCGGCTACGCCTCCCCGGTGGAGAATCCCATTCAGGGCAACGTCATGATGATCTCCGACGCAGCGGAGGAAAAGCACGAGGCCCGTTACACCGTCAAGGGTCTGCTGGGCAAGCAGGTGCTTTATACCGCCCGTCAGGAGGGCCAGGTGCTGACGCTGGACGCTCCGGATGACAATGCTACCTTCCGGGCCACCATCCTCGATATGCAGGCTCTGCTGGATCAGGGTGTGAGCACGCTGGTGTTCAAGACCGGCAAGACCTCCACCACCCTGAACCTGACCCTCCTGTGCGAGGGCCAGAAGTCCGGCACCAAAGTGACCCTGCGCCACCTCGGCAGCAGCGCCCGCCTCACCGTGGGCTTCCGCAGCCGCCGCGACCTCATCGTCGGTCGCTGAGCCGCAAACGAACCGTTTTCTCTCCTCTTTTCCATTGATACGAACAGCAAGAAGGCCCGCTGCATTCATCGCAGCGGGCCTTCTTGTGTGTTCAGATGGTATCGTCCGGGCCGCTCCCGCCCTGCTCCGAGGCATAGAGGAGCATCAGGTGGTTTGCACTGGCCTCCAGCTGGCTCTTGGCCTGACGGAGGTTCGCTTCCTCCGTCTCGTTCATCTTCTCGGGCTTATCCTTCCGCAGGCAGCGGCGGAGGTTCGCCACATCGGCTTTGATGCGGTTCTTCTCCTCCTTGTCCAGCTCCTTCTTGCACTTCGAGAGAGCTTCGTCTACCTTGTAGGCCAGCACCTCGGCCTGATTGTGGAGGTCGAGACGCTCCTTGCGGCGGCTGTCCTCGGCCTCGTAGGCGGCGGCGTCCGCCATGGCGCGCTGGATCTCATTCTCCGAGAGGTTGGTGCTGCCGGTGATGGTGATGTTCTGCTCCCGGCCGGTGCCAAGGTCTTTGGCAGACACCTTCACTACGCCGTTCACGTCGATATCAAAGGTAACTTCGATCTGCGGTTTGGAAGAGAAGCTTGCCCGGATGCCGGTGAGCTTGAATTTGCCCAGACTCTTGTTGTCGCGGGCAAAGTGGCGCTCGCCCTGCAGCACGTTGATCTCCACACTGGTCTGCATGGGCCGTGCGGTGGTGAAGATCTGGCTCTTGCGGGTGGGGATCATGCTGTTGCGGGTGATCAGCGGGGTGGCCACGCCGCCCAGCGTCTCAATGGAGAGAGTCAGCGGGGTCACATCCATCAGCACAAGGCCCTGCGCCGCTGCGCCGGTGGCACCGGCCAGCTTGCCGCCGCCCTGCAGCAGACCGCCCTGCACAGCCGCACCCATGGCAACACACTCGTCCGGGTTCAGGCTGTGGCTGGGTTCGCAGCCCAGCAGCTCCTTCACCTGACGCTCCACCGCAGGCATCCGGGTGCTGCCGCCCACCAGCAGCACCTTGCCCAGCTGGCTGGCAGAAATGCCTGCATCCCGCAGCGCATTCTGCACGGGAGCCACTGTGCGGGCCAGCAGGTCGCCGGTCATCATTTCGAACTGCGGGCGGGAAAGCGAGATATCCAAGTGGTGAGGGCCATCCTTGCCCACTGCGATAAAGGGCAGGTTCAGCTGTGCCGACGGCGCGGCAGAAAGCTCCTTCTTTGCCTTTTCGGCTTCCTCTTTCAGCCGGCCCATAGCTGCCGGGTCGCGGGAGAGGTCGATGCGATCCGATTTTTTGAACTCGGCCACAGCATATTCCACGATGCGCTGATCGAAGTCGTCACCGCCCAGATGGGTGTCGCCGCCGGTGGCAAGCACCGTAAAGGTCCCGTCCTCGATCTCGATGATGGACACATCAAAGGTGCCGCCGCCGAGGTCGTAGACGAGGATCTTCTGCGCCGCTTCGTTATCCAAACCATAGGCCACAGCGGCAGCAGTAGGCTCGTTGATGATGCGCAGCACGTTCAGGCCTGCAATGCGGCCTGCATCCTGCGTAGCCTTGCGCTGGCTGTCGTCGAAGTAGGCAGGCACCGTGATGACTGCTTCGGTCACCGGCTCGCCCAGATAGCTCTCGGCATCGCGGCGGATCTTGGCCAAGATCATGGCGCTGATCTCCTGCGGGGTCAGGTCTTTGCCGTCGATGTGCACCCGGTAGTCACTGCCCATATGGCGCTTGATGCTGGAGATGGTGCGCCCGGAATTTGTGGCGATCTGTCGCTTGGCCGCGCCGCCCACCAGACGTTCACCGTCCTTCGTGAAGGCCACAACGCTGGGGGTAGTGCGCTCACCCTCCGCATTGGTGATGACCACGGGCTTGCCGCCCTCTACCACTGCCACACAGGAATTGGTCGTGCCGAGATCGATGCCGATTACTTTGCTCATACTGTCTGTTTCCTCTCCGGTGCTGTGCATCTTGGGCGCAGCTCTTCAAATCATTTCCGAGTATATCTTACCGTCCCGATATGACGATTTTTTAGTCCAATTGTAAAGATTCCATGTCGTAAGCTGTGGCTCGGGCAGGCAGTTCACTGGTCAGTTCCCGGATGAGCTGGTCGGCTTCGGCCAGCCACTGCTCTGCGTCCGGCTCGTGCTCACGGGCCTTGATGGAAAAGCCCTGCCTTGCTTCTGCGGCCAGTGACAGCGCCTTTTTGCGGCTGGTGTAGCGCGTTTCGGTCTGGGCCACACGCAGGCACACCTGCGGAGTGTACTCGATATCCGGCATATGGGCTGCGTTGGTGCGGGCACGGCGGTAATACAAAAGTGCCCGGCCATTGTCGCCCCGGGCAGCGCAGTCATCGCCCAGTGCAATGTTGGATAAGATCTCGCCGCTGTCCGCTGCTTCCTTCCACATGCGGCGGGCCTCGGCACGGTTCGTGCGGGTGCCGCGGCCCTTATAAATACAGTCTGCCAGCAGGGCAAGTCCCATGGTGCTGCCAAGCTCGGCTGCTTTTTCAAAGCATTCCACAGCCTGCGCCCAGTTGCCCTTGCGGGCGGCTTCCTTTCCGGCATCCGCTTTCTCATCACCGGGGTCTTCCGGCGTATGGCCCGCGTGCAGCAAACCGTTGAGCAGAGCGCCGTCCAGCGTAGCCGAGTGGCTCCACGGGTCCAGCACCACGCCGTCGATCTCCTCAGTGGAAAGGGCCAGCTCCATGGCATCCTGCAGGGTGTAATCCGCCATTGGCCGGGCAGAAGTGCTGCGGTCGGCGCAGGCCGCAGCTGCAGAGGTGAACATAGGCAGCCATGTGCGGCCCTTCTCGTTGCGCAGGGTCCACAGCTGCAGGTCCTTAGCCTTTGCCGTGGGCACCGGATGCTCCGTCCACGGTGCAGGCGTGTTGTGCACCGTCAGTGCCGTGCGCAGCGGCACCAGAACATGGGTCTCCATTTCCAGTGCATAGTTCAAAGCGCCCATCAGCGTCCAGAAGCTTTCTTCGTTCTGGCCTTTATATAAATTTTCCACTGCCTGCTCAAAGGCCGGGCAGCCGGTGCCCGCCGGGCTGTAGGCCGGAGCGTTCTGCCGATGCTTGCGGGTGCCCACCGGGCGCAGCCGGATGCCGCCGTCTTGTCTTTTTGCCATCTGCTCACCATTCTTCCAGTTTCTAGTCAATTTTTAGTATAGCAGGAAATGGCTTTGGGTACAACGCCTATCTGTATGTATTCATTTTTCCCTGCTCAAAAAAAGCGGGGTGCCAGATCAGCTTCTTCTGGCACCCCGTTAAAAATACATTTTTCCTGAAACGCCTTATTCCGCGTCCAGATCTTCTTCGGTCTCAGCAGCAATATAGATCGGTCTGTGCTTTGTTTCAAGATATGTTTTGGCAAGGTACTCGCCCGCAATGCCCGTACACAGCAGCTGCACACCACTGCACAAAAGGATAATGCAGACAAGGCTCGGCCAGCCGGAAGTAGGGTCGCCGAACATCAGTGCACGCACCACCACGATCATGATGCCTACAAACGCCAATACGCAAAAGGTAAGGCCAAGGCCCGCCGCCATCAGCAGTGGAGCTGTGGAAAAGCCCACAATGCCTTCGATCGAATATTTGAGCAGGCCCCAGAAGTTCCACTTTGTTGTGCCCGCCACACGCTCTACGTTTTTGTAGTCGATCCACTTTGTTTTAAAGCCGACCCAGCTGAAAATGCCCTTGCTGAAGCGGTTATATTCCGCCATGCTCAGCACGGCATCAGTCATTTTGCGGCTCATCAGGCGGAAGTCTCTTGCTCCATCCACGATCTCTGTATCCGAGAGCTTATTGATGATCTGATAAAACTTTTTGGCAAACCAGCTGCGAACGGGCGGTTCACCCCCGCGTGTCGTGCGGCGGGTGGCCGCGCAGTCATATTCGCCGGAGAGCAGCAGCTCCAGCATTTCCGGCAGCAGCGAGGGCGGGTCCTGCAGATCCGCATCCATCGTTGCTACATAATCGCCCTTTGCCGCTTTTAATCCGGCATAAATGCCTGCTTCCTTGCCAAAGTTCCGGCTGAAGGAGATGTACCGCACACGGGCATCTTTCCGGTGCAATTCCCGCGCGATCTGCAGTGTGCGGTCTTTTGAGCCGTCATCCACAAAGATGAACTCAAAATCTGCTCCGTGGGATATTCCCATCTGCTGTGCGATCTTGCTGGCCTCTTTATAAAAAATGGGAAGTGATTCTTCCTCATTGTAGCACGGAACGACCAAACTTATCAGCATTCCTGTTTCCCCTTTTGTGCAATATTTAAAATTATTGTAGCATACCCCCACCCTGGTTTCAACCGTTTTCGGCATTTTGCCCGGCGGTTTTCAGCACACTTTTGCAATAAAAACATTTTCTATGGCTTTTTAAGTTTTTGTACGCTATAATAAGTAGGATTTCATAAACCTTATAATGCAAGAAAGCAAGAAAGAAGGAGTATCGCCTTGAACAAGATGCTAGGCTATCTGAAGGACTACAAGCGCGAGAGCGTGCTTGCGCCCCTTTTCAAGATGCTGGAAGCCACGTTCGACCTGTTCGTGCCGCTGGTCATGGCGGATATCGTGAACATCGGCATTGCCGCCCACGACTTCCACTATATTCTTGTGCGGTGCGGCATTTTGCTGCTGCTGGCCATGATCGGCCTTGCCTGCAGCCTGACGGCACAGTATTTTTCCGCAAAGGCGGCCGTGGGCTATTCCACAGCTCTGCGCCACGCCCTGTTTGAGCACATCCAGACCCTGAGCTTTACCGAGATGGACACCCTCGGCACCAGCACCCTGATCACCCGTATGACCAGCGACGTGAATCAGGTGCAGAGCGGCCTGAACCTGTTTTTACGCCTGTTCCTGCGCAGCCCGTTCGTAGTGATCGGTGCCATGGTCATGGCCTTTACGGTGAATTCCCGTGCAGCGCTGATCTTTGTAGTGACCATCCCGCTGCTGAGCGTGGTGGTGTTCGGCATCATGGCTGCTACCCGGCCCCTGTACAAGACGGTACAGAATCGCCTTGACCGGGTGCTGGGCCTGACCCGCGAAAACCTGACCGGCGTGCGCGTGGTGCGCGCTTTTGATAAGGAAAAGAGCGAGGTAGAGCGCTTTGAGAATGCCAACGACCTGCTGACCAAGATGCAGCTCCATGTGGGCCACATTTCCGCCCTGATGAACCCGCTGACCTATGTGCTCATCAACATTGCCATTGTGGCACTGCTATATGTGGGCAGCATTGAGATCAATGTGGGTGGCATGGCTTCCGGCGACGTGATCGCGCTGGTGAACTACATGAACCAGATCCTTGTGGAGCTGGTCAAGCTGGCAAACCTGATCGTGCAGGTGAGCAAGGCGCTGGCCTGCGCAGGCCGCGTGCAGGCTGTGCTGGACACCACGCCCGGCATGGCCTTCCCGGAAAAGCTTCTGGGCGAGGTGCCCGCCGAAAAATCCGGCGATGCCGTGCGCTTTGAGCATGTAAGCCTGACCTATGCGGGTGCCGGTGCACCCAGCCTTTCCGACATCAGCTTCACTGCAAAGCGCGGCCAGACCATTGGTGTCATCGGCGGTACCGGCAGCGGCAAATCCAGCCTTGTCAACCTGATCCCCCGCTTCTACGATGCCACCGAGGGCACGGTGGAGATCATGGGCCGCGATGCCCGGAACTATCCCCGCGAAGAACTGCGCGGCAAGGCAGCCATGGTCATGCAGAAGGCCCAGCTCTTTGGCGGCACCATCCGCTCCAACCTGCTGTGGGGCAACAAGAATGCCACCGATGCGGACCTGTGGGCCGCACTGGAAACAGCACAGGCTGCGGAGTTCGTCAAAGCCAAGCCCCTTGGGCTGGACGAGCCTGTGGAGCAGGGCGGTCGCAACCTGTCCGGCGGACAGAAGCAGCGCCTGACCATCGCCCGCGCCCTTGTGGGTAAGCCGGAAATTCTGATCCTTGACGACAGCGCCAGCGCACTGGACTACGCCACCGATGCCGCCCTGCGCAAGGCACTGGCTGCTCTGCCCGGCAACCTGACCGTGTTCATCGTGAGCCAGCGCGCCGCCAGCCTGCAGCACGCGGATCAAATTCTGGTGCTGGACGACGGCCATCTGGTGGGCATCGGCACCCACGACCAGCTGCGCCAGACCTGCCCCGTCTACGAGGAGATCTACGAGAGCCAGTTCAAGAAAGGGGATGCGCAGAAATGAGTGCAAAAGCAAAAACAAAGCTGACCCCGCAGCAGCGCAAGGCCACCTTGACCCGTGTTCTGAGCAAGATCAAACCTTATTCCCTGTTTGTGGTGTGCAGCCTTGTGGTGGCCGCCGTGAGCGTGGGCGCACAGCTGTATATTCCCATCCTCTGCGGCAGCGCCATTGATATGATGCTGGGCAAGGGTGCCGTAGATTTTGGCGGTGTGATGCGCATTATCATCGAGGTGCTGGTGGTTGCCGGTGTGGCCGCTCTTGCGCAGTGGCTGCTGAGCGTGTGCAACAACCGCATCACCTTCCTTGTCAGCCGCGACCTGCGCAACGAAGCCCTGCGCAAAATTCAGACCCTGCCGCTTTCCTACCTCGACAGCCACCCCTCCGGCGATATCGTCAGCCGCATGGTGGCCGATGTGGATACCTTTGCGGACGGCCTGCTGATGGGCTTTACACAGCTGTTCAGCGGCGTGCTGACCATCCTCGGCACCCTGCTGTTCATGCTCAGCGAGAATGTGCCCATCACGCTGGTGGTGGTGTGCATCACCCCGCTGAGCCTCGTGGTGGCAAGCTTCCTTGCCAAGCGCAGCTATGGTTACTTCCAGAGCCAGAGCGCCGTGCGCGGTGAGCAGACCGCACTGGTCAACGAGATGATCGAGGGCCAGAAGGTGGTGCAGGCCTTCGGCCACGAGGCCGAGAGCCTTACCGCCTTTGACGAGGTGAATGGCCGGCTGCAGGACGTGAGCCTGAAGGCCATCTTCTTTTCCAGCCTGACCAACCCCGCCACCCGCTTTGTGAATAACATCGTGTACGCAGGCGTGGGCCTTGTGGGTGCCGTGTACGCGGTGCGGGGCGGCATCACCATCGGCCAGCTGAGCGTGTTTTTGAGCTATGCCAACCAGTACACCAAGCCCTTCAATGAAATTTCCGGTGTAGTCACCGAGCTGCAGAATGCTCTGGCCTGCGCCGCCCGCGTGTTTGAGCTGCTGGATGCCGACGATCAGGTGCCGGAAGTCGAGAACGCCTCCGTGCTGCAGCCGGACGGCCATGTGCAGCTGGAGGATGTTTCCTTCCGCTACCTGCCCGACCGCCCGCTGATCGAGGGCCTTTCCCTCGACGTAAAGCCCGGCCAGCGCATTGCCATCGTCGGCCCTACCGGCTGCGGCAAGACCACTCTCATCAACCTGCTCATGCGCTTCTATGATGTGAACGGCGGTTCCATCAAGGTGTCCGGCACCGACATCCGGGATGTGACCCGCGCTTCCCTGCGCGGCAGCTACGGCATGGTGCTGCAGGATACATGGCTGCGGGCCGGTACCGTGCGGGAAAACATTGCCTACGGCAAGCCGGATGCAAGCCTTGAAGAGATCGTGGCAGCAGCCAAAGCCGCCCATGCAGACAGCTTCATCCGCCGCCTGCCGGAGGGCTACGATACCGTCATCGCCGAGGACGGCGGCAACATCAGTCAGGGCCAGAAGCAGCTGCTGTGCATTGCCCGCGTGATGCTCTGCCTGCCGCCGATGCTGATCCTGGACGAAGCAACATCCTCCATTGATACCCGCACCGAGGTGCGTATCCAGAAAGCTTTTGCCCGCATGATGCAGGGCCGTACCAGCTTTATTGTGGCGCACCGCCTTTCCACCATCCGCGAGGCGGACGTGATCCTTGTGATGAAGGACGGCCACATTGTGGAGCAGGGCAGCCACGACGAGCTGCTTGCTGCAAACGGCTTCTACGCCAAGCTCTACAACAGCCAGTTCGAGGGCGTGGAGACCTGAGAGTTCCTGATAATAATAACAAAAAGGAGCGATGCGCTGCATCGCTCCTTTTTGTTATTATTTGCTTTCAACTTTCTGCACGATGGGTTCATCGGGCGGCGGCGTGAGGGTAGAGTGCTCCACAATGAGCTGCTCCGCCCTCTCCCGGGCCAGACGCTGGCGCACCTTGCGTGCATCGTTGGCGGGGAAGGTGCGCTCGCCGTCCAGTTTGGCATCCCAGTGGGCAGCGGCTGCTTCCACCTCGGCGTCCGTGGGTGCAAGGCCCTCCTTTTCTGCCACCAGCAGAAGCCCCAGCCAGCTGCGCAGCTTGCGCTCTGCCTGCGCGTGGAGCCATGCACGGAACTCTTCCACCGTCTGGCCGCGCACTTTAAGGAACTGGTCAAAGTTGATGCCATTGGCCTGCAGGCTCAGGTTGAACTGGCGCTGCTCGGCAAAATAGTTACCGCCCACCAGCTGCTTTGGCAGCGGGCCTTTCACTGCATCGCCCAGCTGCCATACCAGCTCCTTGCGTGCCCGCTGCTCAGCCTGGGCACAGCGCTGTGCCCAGATCTCGCGGGCCACCTGCTGCCGCAGCGCCGCCTTGCCCGCTGCATCGGCTGCACGTTCTTCGTCGCCGTGGTGACGGTTGATCTCCAGTTCAATGGTCAGCTGCCGGATGGGGTGCGGCTCAATGGGCTGCACAAAGCCGGTGTATGCTCCCACTTCCAGCGGCGGCAGCGCGTAGAACTGCGCCCCCGCCCGGAAGCCCTCGGCCCGGTTCACCGCCAACAGTTCAAAATCCGGGTCGGTCACCGGCACCACATGGTACTCCTGCACCAGCTGCTCATACAGCGCCGAAAAGCCGTCAAGAATGGTGCGATTCACCGCCTCGGTCAGCAGACCATCCTCTTCCTGCGGCGCGTCCGGCTCCGCCTGCACCTGCGCAACGGCTGCCGCCAGTTCCTCGGCACCGGCTGTAAATACCAGCCGGCAGTCGCCCGGCTCAGCCATGCCAAAATGTTCCAGTTTCATTCTCTTTTCCCCTTTCAGCGGGCAATGCCCACGGTCAGCACCAGCAGGGCCACACCTATCACGGCATACAGCACCTCGGCTCCCAGCGTGGCCCGGTCGCCTTCCACGTACATCTTCTCCGGGTCGTCGGGGTCATAGTATAAGGTGACGGTATCCCCCACCGCAAAGCTCTTGCCCCGCGCAGGCTTCGGGTAGTGCAGCCGATGGCTGCCGCCTGCGGTGGTAAAGGCCAGCACATAGGCACCGCCATCCCGGCTCTGCACGGTGCCCTCCACCGTGGCCGTGACCTTCTGCCCCTGCGTGCACAGCCTGCGCCGTGCCAGCACACTGCGCAGAGCCATAAAGAACATGATGCCTGCTCCCAGCAGGAAAATAATGATATTGAACATTCTGCATTTCCCTCGTTTTCTCAGTCTGCGCGCAGGACACCCTCCCGGCGCGTCCTGTTTATTGTATCACACTTTGGCAAAAATTTCGCCCTGCAGCTGCCATTCAGAATGCATCAATTTTCAAGCAAAATTTTGTCGAGAAAAATTAAAAATAATGCTTGACAATTCTGCCATATCTGGTATAATAACTATCGTTCCGAGCGTCACGCCTCACGAACAAAACAGAATATGCGGATATGGCGGAATTGGCAGACGCGTTAGATTCAGGTTCTAATCGGGG
>ERZ1027046.934-NODE-934-length-11560-cov-6.740895_pt1 | contig 11560 bp, 6 predicted proteins | sample MGYA00519431_ERZ1027046 | MGnify/ENA primary metagenome ERZ1027046 (study PRJEB26926, sample SAMN06164587) | human gut metagenome | biome: ENVO:00009003; feature: ENVO:2100002; material: ENVO:00002003 | host: Homo sapiens | place: USA | collected 2012 ...
GGGTGGATGTGCCATACAGCAGGAAAAATACCACCATGCCCGCCGCTGCGCCCAAAAGCGCCGCCAGCCACCGCCGTTTTGTGTTTTGATTCATGTGTTTTATGGGTTGTGCAGTGATAGGTCAATTTTGATTTAACCCCAGGCAGCGGGCGCGCAATATGCGTTCCTACGGGGTTTCTGCACACTTTCTATTTTATTTCTTATTTTTTATGTCTGATATATTAGAGTTTTTTCGGTTCCTTTTTTTGCAAAAAAGGATCAAAAAGTCCCCCATATAAAAGTTTTAGTTGCGGGTAACTGTCAGAACATCTTTGACTTTTTTCAGGCGTGCCACAACATTGTTCAGGTGCACGGTGTTCATAATGCCCACCGTCAGGGACATGCGTGCGCGGCCCTGGTCTGCCGCGCGGGCGGAAAGTGAATAGATCGGCACACGCATATCGCCCAGCGCCAGCGCAACGTCCGAAAGCAGGTTGGCGCGGTCCATGCAGTCCAGCTCCAGCGTTGCCTTGTAGTCCTCTTTGGCATCATCCGCCCAATAGGATTTCACCCAGCGGGCGGCATTTTCCGGGTCCTTCATACTCTGCTGCACATTGGCGCAGTCCCGCTTGTGGATGGACACACCAAACCCACGGGTGACAAAACCGATGATGTCATCCCCCGGCAGCGGCGAACAACACTTGGCAAACTTGATGGGGGTGTTATCGAAGCCTTCCACCACCACGCCGTCGGTAGCGTGCACACGGCTCAGGTCCACCTTGGGCAGGTCTTCCCCGGCCTTTTCCTCCGAAGCTTTCAGCTTCTGCCACTCCTCCTTGAGCTTGGGCAGGCAGTTGGCAATGGTCATGCCGCCGTAGCCGATGGCGGCATAAAGCTCCTCGGCATTGTTCTGGCGCAGGCGGCGGGAACAGCTGTTGATAAAATCGTCCAGCTGGTCGTCCGGAAGGATGATCATTTCCCTGCGCAGCTCACGGGCCAGTGCATCACGTCCCTGCGTGATATTTTCCTCGCGGCGCATCTTTTTGAACCAGTTTCGGATCTTACTCTTCGCTTCGCTGGTGCGCACGATCTTGAGCCAGTCGCGACTGGGGCCTTTGTCCGCCGGGCCAAGGATCACTTCGATGATCTCGCCGGTGGAAACGATGTGGTCGATGGGCACCATGCGGTTGTTCACCTTGCAGCCCACCATGCGGTTGCCCACCGCCGAATGGATCGCATAGGCAAAATCGATGCAGGTAGCGCCGGTGGGCAGGTTGATGACATCGCCCTTGGGGGTAAAGGCAAACACTTCCTCCGGCAGCAGATCGCTCTTGAGGTCGTGCAGCAGATTGCCGGAATCCTCGCTGACGCGCTGGTTTTCCAACAGCTGGCTCACCCATGCCAGACGTTCGTCCAGCTTGTCGTGGCCATCCAGACCTTCTTTATACTTCCAGTGGGCCGCAACGCCGTACTCGGCCTGCTCGTCCATCTTGCGGGTGCGGATCTGCACCTCAAAGGGGATGCCCTCGTGGCCGATGACGGTGGTGTGCAGGCTCTGGTAGCCATTGGGCTTGGGAGTGGAGATATAGTCCTTGAAGCGGTTGGGCAGCGGATGGTACATATCGTGGATGAGGCCCAGAGTGCTGTAGCACTCGGCCAGCGTATCCAGAATGACACGCACCGCATAGATATCGTAGATCTCATCAAAGGACTTGTTCTGCATGATGGTCTTGCGATAGATGCCGTAAATGCTCTTGACGCGGCGCTTGATGGTAGCGCCCTCAATGCCGCTTTCGGCCAGCCGCCGCTCGATCACACCGGACACCTTTGCAAGGAACTCCTCGCCTGCACGCTCACTGAGCATCCGGCTGATTTCCTCGTAGCCCACAGGGTCAAGGTAATGCAGGCTGCGGTCTTCCAGCTCTTCCTTCACGTTCAGGATGCCCAGACGGTTGGCGATGGGGGCATACACCTCCATGGTCTCGCGGGCTTTATCGCGGCGTTTCTGTTCCGGCCATGCATCACCGGTGCGCATGTTGTGCAGCCGGTCGCACAGCTTAATAATCATCACGCGCACATCGCGGCTCATGGCCAGCAGCATCTTGCGCAGGTTTTCAGCCTGCAGTTCCTCAATGTTAGAGAACTGGATCTTGGTCAGCTTGGTCACGCCGTCCACCAGCAGGGCAACTTCCTCGCCAAAGGCGGCTTTCAGGTCGTCCAGTGTAGTGGGAGTGTCCTCCACCACATCGTGCAGCAGGGCCGCAGCAATGCTCTCGGAGTCCATGCCAAGATCCAGCACCAGTCGTGCCACAGCCAGCGGATGGCAGATATACGGCTCGCCGCTGCGGCGGCACACCCCCTTGTGGGCAGTGTTGGCAAGGTTATATGCCTTTTCGATCATCTCCATATTGTAGGAGCGGCCACTGGCCTTGATGGCCTCGCACAGCTTTTCCCAGGTAACGATCTCCGGCCGCACCTCCGAAGGCAGCGCGCCTTCCGGGGCATCGGCCAGCTGTGCTGTTGCAGAAACGGTAGCCGTTTCCTGCACCGGTACCGGCTGATGCAGGTGGGTCTTTGCGGAGTAGAGATCCTCTTCCCGCACCGGCTTCGGTGCCGGGACAGCAGTTTTCTTTCCCTCTGGCATGTTACATTCCCTCCAAACATTTCAGGACCGGGGCATCCGCAAGGTTCTTTTTGCTCTGCGCAGGCACAAGCTCCAGATATTTTGCCCCACCCTTTTCCACCGTGGCGATCAGGCCCACCTGTTCCAGAGCCGTGACCGCCACCAGTGTTTTGCCTGTATTTTCCTCGCCCAGTTTTGCGCACAGCGGCTGCAGATCTTCTGCGTGCCAGCGGCGCGCCTGCAGCTCACGGTACACTGTGACGATATCACTGCGCTCAGGCGTAATAAGCTTTTTCTGTTCCTCAGTCAGGGGTGTGCCGCGGCGCAGCGCCACCACAAAAGCAGCCTGCTCCGCAAGCTTTGTGCCCAGCCCTGCCGGATGCAGGTCCAGAATGCGGCCCGAAAGCTGTGCGCCCCGGGGCGAATCGTAGACCGAAAGGTTCAGCGCAGCATCCACCACATCGCCCATGGCATAGGGCAGCTGTTCCGGCGGCATACCGAACCACACGGCATACACGCTGGCATTGCCCTGCCGCAGGCGCAGGCGGCTGTGCCTGCCCTCCGATACCGGGTATACCCCATCCAGCACGGCGTTCTGCAAAAGGAACACCGGGGTCGGGTTCTCGGCCCCATAGGGAGCCAGCTGGTCGAGCTTCCGCACACTTTCCACGGTCACACGGTCCAGATGGATGGGCAGATCGCACTCCAGCGGGGTGGTATGCAGCACCGGGCATTTCCGTGCTGCCCAGTCGTTCAGGCGGCGGCGCAGAGCGGGCAGATTTTCTTCCCGCACCGAAAGGCCCGCAGCCATGGCATGGCCGCCGTAGCGGATGAGCAGATCTGCGCAGGCACCAATGCAGGCATGCAAATTGAAGCCCTGCACGCTGCGTCCGCTGCCCTTGCATTCGCCGTGCTCGTCGATCGTTACCACGATCACAGGCCGGCCGGTGCGTTCCACCAGCCGGGATGCCACGATGCCAATGACACCGGGGTGCCAATCGCGGCCCCACAGCAGCATCACGCGGTCTTCCAGCCGCTCCGGTTCCTGTTCCAGCAGTTCCTGCGCGGCCTTGAAGATCTGCAGCTCTGTCTCCTGACGCTTTGTATTGATCTCGTTCAGTTTATGGGCCAGCTCTGCGGCGCGGTCCGGGTCCTCACACATCACCAGCTGCAAAGCCGTAACAGCGTTGTCCATGCGGCCAGCCGCATTGATGCGGGGTGCAATGGCATAGCTGACATTTTCTGCGGTGACCGGTTTGCCCGCAAGGCCCACCTCTTCCAGCAACGCTTCCAGACCCGGACGGTCCGTGTTCTGCAGCTGGCGCAGGCCCGCCTTGACAAGGGTGCGGTTTTCGCCGGTAAGCGGCATCACGTCCGCCACAGTACCCACAGCGGCAAGGTCGCCGCAGTAGTCCAGCATTTCTTCCGGCGGGCAGCCATCCAGTGCGGCACACAGCTTGAACGCCACGCCTGCACCGCACAGGCCCTTGAAGGGACTGGTGTCGTCCTCACGACGGGGGTCTACCACGGCAATGGCCTTGGGCAGAGTTTCCGGCGGCAGATGATGGTCGGTAATGATCAGGTCAATGCCCAGTTCAGCGGCATAATCGGCTTCTTCCACAGCAGAAATGCCGTTATCCACCGTCACGATCAGCTTGCAGCCCTTATCGTGGATGGAACGGATGGCATTGCGCGAAAGGCCGTAGCCGTCGCCCTCGCGGCTGGGCAGCATACATTTTACGGTAGCCCCCATGCCCTTGAGATGCTGGTACAGCAGGGCCGTGGCCGTCACGCCGTCCACGTCATAATCGCCGAACACCACAATGGTCTCGCCCTCGTCAATGGCCCGCCAGATGCGCTCGCAGGCCTTGTCCATATCGGTGAGCAGCGAAGGGTCGCTCAATTCTTCCTCACCGGCAAGCAGGGTCAGTGCTTCGGTAGGGTCGGTAATGCCGCGGGCCGTCAGCACGCCCGCCAACAGGGCATTTTCCTTCTGCTGGGCGGCAAGGGCGGCCGCATATTTTTGCTCGCTCCACGGCTCGTCGTTCTGTGCGTTATATTCCAGTTCTTCGGTGGCCTGCTCCGCAATCGCCTGCGTCAGCTCCCGCAGCGCGGCACGGTCCAGCGGCTTCAGATTCCATGCACGGTAGGTCATTCAAAATTTCCTCCCGTCAGGCCGTCGTTGGCCAGCATTCCCTGCAGGGCGGCGATCTCAGAAGAGACATCCATCGCTACATCCGAGAGCAGCGTATCATACAGGGTGTCGTAGGCCTGATTCAGCGTGTGAAGGATGCCCGCGATATCGCGGCGGATGGCCTCGGCGTTTTCGCCCTGCTGGCCCTGCACATCGTTGTAGGTGTGCAGCAGCTTGAGGGTGGTGGGGATATAGTATTCCGCAAAGCGGCGGGCCTTGGGCAGGCTTTCCGGGTGTGCTTCCAGCCAGTCACAGATGGCAGTGGTGGTGGTCTGCATATGGTCCAGCTCTTCGCGGCCCTGCGCATCCTGCATCAGCTGTTTTTCCTGCTGCAGCACGGCGGCAAAGCGGCGCGCCGTCTCAAGATTGAGCGGCACATCGTCTGTTTTTTCTGCTGCCGGTTCCGGCTGCGGCGGTGTCTTGGAGGCTGCGGCAGCTTCCTGCGCGGCACGGTAATCCTCAGCAGTCAGGTAAAGCTTTTCCGCTTTTTCGTCCACCCATGCACTCAGCCAGCCATTGCGGATGAATCTGCGCACCCGCTTGAGTGCCCGGGCCTTTTTCTCATCCACGGCTTCCAGCGGCAGGCCCTTTTTACAGTCAAAGCCTTCTGCTGCCTCGGCCAGACGGAGCAGCGTCTTGCTGGCCTTCAGGCGGGATGCACCGGCAGTGATCATCCACACGAACACGGCGGTGACAGCCGCAAAGCACCAGCCGGTGATCCGCACCGCCCCCAGCGCAAAGCTGCCCATGGCTGCAGCATTTTCAGCCATAAAGCTGTCCTGCAGAAGAGCCTGCAGAACCGCCGCATTGGGCGTAAACAGGCCCGCCGCACCCAGACAGGAAACCGCCGTGATGCCAAAGATCACCGTAAACGTGATGCCGACTGCCAGCAATGCACAGCCTGCGCTGTAGCGCTTTTTGGCACTGGCGCGGATCTCGTCTGCCGGGGTCGTCTCTGCCTTGCCGAACATCTGCCGGAACCAGCCGGAAACACCTGCGGCCTGCGCGTTGATATTGTCCTCATTCAAGCCCTGTTTTTTCGTATTCTGCGCATTCTGACGGCTGCGGTAGTATTCCTCCCGGCTGCTGCGGAACGCCTTTGCCGCTTCGCCAAGGCCAAAGTTTGCAGCATTCACCGCCGCACGGCCCACACCATAGGCGCGGTCGCCAATGTCCTCCCCTTTGCCCTCAAAGCCATGGGCAAAGGCATCCGACACGGTATCGCCAAAGGCGCGCAGCTGGTTTTCCAGCTCCTGCTGCACCTGACGGCCCTCATTTTCTCTCATTGTATCGTTTTCACGATCGTTCATCAAATTCTTCTCACCCTTCTGCCGGTGCATACCGGCTGATGATGGCGCGGGCCACCCGCAGGCCATCCACGGCGGCGCTCATGATGCCGCCCGCATATCCGGCGCCCTCGCCGCAGGGATACAGACCTGCCAGCTGGGTGCATTCAAAATTTTCTTCCCGCTTCAGCCGCACCGGGCTGCTGGTGCGGGTCTCAAGACCCGTAAGGATCGCTTCCGGCGCGGTATAACCCGCAATTTTGCGCTCGTAGGCGCGCAGGCCCGCCCGCAGCGTTTCGGCCAGCTCCTGCGGCAGCAGTGCGCCGAGGTCTGCCGCAGCAACGCCGCGGTCATAGGTAGGCTGCACGCGTCCAATGTTCAGCTGGCCGCGCCCTTCCAGAAAGCTCTGGATGTTCTCTGCCGGAGCGGCATACTCCCCTGCACTGCGCCCAGCGGCGTAGGCTCTGGCTTCCAGCTCCCGCTGGAACGCGATGGCCCGGCGCGGATCGTCTGCAAAGTCCTTGCCGCCCACGCTCACCACCACGGCCGCGTTGGCATTTTTGCCATTGCGGGCGTGGAAGCTCATGCCGTTGGTCACTACACGGCCTTCCTCGCTGGCCGATGCCACCACCTGCCCGCCGGGGCACATGCAGAAGGTGTAAACGCACCGCTCCCCCACATGCTGGGAGAGCTGATACTCGCCCCGCGGCAGAGCCGGATGCCCGGCAGCCTCGTGATATAAGCTCTTTTCGATCTCACTCTGCAGATGCTCGGCACGGAAGCCCACGCTGAACGGCTTGCATTCCAGCTGCAGGCCGCCGTCCATCAGCATCCCGAAGGTATCGCGGGCCGAGTGGCCCACCGCGAACACCAAAGCTTCGCAGGCAAAGGTGCCATTTGTGGTAAAAATGCCGGTGAGCTGACCATTTTTCTGTTCAAAGCCGGTCAGGGCCGTGTTGAAATGCACCTCACCGCCCAGAGCTTCGATCTCCTTGCGGATAGAGGTGATCACACCGCGCAGCAGGTCGGTGCCCACGTGGGGCTTCTGCTTCCAAGCGATCTCCTCCGGCGCACCGTGCTGCAGGAACACCTCGGTAACAAAGCCGCACAGCTCATCGCCGATGCGGGTGGTCAGCTTGCCATCCGAAAAGGTACCGGCACCGCCCTCGCCAAATTGAATGTTCGCATTCACATCCAGTTCGCCGGTAGCAGAAAAATGTTCCACCGCCTTTACGCGCTCGTCCAGCGCCGGGCCGCGCTCCAGCACAATGGGCTGATAGCCCTGCCGGGCCAGCAGCAGCGCTGCAAACAGGCCCGCCGGGCCAAGGCCGCACACCACAGGCCGATGTGCCAGTGGCTGAATGCCATTCTGCACCGAAAAATCCACCTTCTGCTGCAGAGAAGCATCACCACAGCGGGCTGCAAAAGCCGCTTCCTCGGCAGGTTCTTTCAGGGTGACAGCCACAGTATACACCAGCTTGGGCTGGCCGTGGCGGGCATCCACCGAGAGCTTTGCCACGCCCAGATGCTGCACCTTTCCGCGCGGGATGCGGGCGGCGTGCAGGGCTTTTTCAAATGCCTGCGGCTCTCCGGCAGAGAGCGGCAGACGGATGTTGCGAACCAGAATCATGTTATCGTGTGTTCCTTTTTGTTTCAGTTGCTTTCGATGCGGCACTGCAGCACATAGCTGCCCAGTGCAAAAATCTTGCCGTTGGAGGGCACATACAGGCGGCAGGCAATGTTCTGCTCGCCGGTCGCCACCGAGAAATCCTCGGCATCGATCTCAATGACCACCTGCTCCGGGGTCAGCGTTTCGATCGCGCCCTTGGGGCCGCAGAGCGTTACATTCATCAGGCGTTCGGTCTGCACCGTCAGCTGGTAGGTAGAGGGCAGGTTGACCACCTGCACGCAGGTATTGGGCAGGTTCATGGTCTTGGTTCCCAGATTGGAGCAGTCAAAGCTGACCGTTATGGTGGAAATGTTATCCAGCAGATAGATGTCTGCGGGCAGGTCGATGGGCAGCTCATAGCTCTTGTTCAGTGTAAAGGTGGAAAGGTCGATATTGCCGATGGGCAGCGTGGACAGCATATCGATCTTATCTGCCGGACCTGCCACCTTGAGCTGCTTGCGGCTGAGTGCATATACCAGCATCGAATCATCAAAATCACGCGGTGCATTGATGAAATTCACGTCCACCGGCAGCGTTGCCATCTTGTACACCTGCAAGGTCACATCCACGCTGTTCTCTTCCAGCTCCGTGTACTCAAACTTGACTTCCTTGCCGCCGGAGGTATAGAAGCGCAGCGGCGTGTTCAGCGTGATGGACTCGGTCAGTTCGCCGCTGTAGGTCACCTCTGCAGTGCAGGTAGCAACTTTATTCAGCTCACTGCTGGGGCCGGAAAGGGTGATATTCTCCTTGGAAACATCCGTACTATAAAGGATATAACCGTCCGCGATGGTCAGGTAGTTGGTGGTAATGGTCACAGGCAGGGTCTTTTCCTCCACCACGTCAAACACCACATCCACCGTGTTGTCATTGCCTTCCATGGTCACGGTCACACCGTTCAGCAGGCCGTTGGCACCGCGTACCAGCAGGCGCAGGGTCTTTTCGCCGCTGTCGCGTACGCTGGAAAAATCCGGGTAGACCACAAAGTCGGAAGCCGTCAGCCCGCCGATGGTGTAGCCGTCGCCGGAGATTTTCAGGTTCACGGTCTTATCCTCGGCGCTGACGATGCTCAGGCCCCGGGAGGTGTAAGCAGCGGAATCGTAGGTATAATCCACCGGCACATTGTAGATGGTGTTGCTGGTGCCGGGCTGCACGATGATGGTGACCACCATCCATGCAACGATGGCACCCAGCACCGAAAGTGCCAGCCGGATGCGGCGGTCGTCCAGAATGTTTTTCTTATGGGCGACCGCAGGCTTTGCGCCATTTTTCTTGTTGGGTTCGTTGTTCATTGCGCATCGTCCTCCTTCTGGCTGACCCATTTCCACAGACGGTCCAGCTGACCGCGCCAGCCGCTGACCGTCGTCTTTTCGGTGGTGGTCTCCTTAGGGATCATCTCATCCACCAGACGGGTATACAGGGTCTGGCGGTCAAAGTGGCGGATCAGCACGCCGTTCTTTGCCATGGAGATGATGCCGGTCTCCTCGCTGACCACGATGGCGATGGCGTCGGAATTTTCGGCAATGCCAAGGCAGGCGCGGTGACGGGTGCCCATATCCTTGCCAAGATCCAGATTGTTGGAAAGCGGCAGCACACAGCCCGCGGCTTTGATGCGGCCATTCTCAATGATGGCAGCACCATCGTGCAGGGGCGTGCCCTCGTAGAAAATGGTGCCCAGCACTTCCAGATTGACCGCACTGTTCACCGGCGTGCCGGTGCGCACGATCTCCGAAAGGTTCGTGTGGCGTTCCAGCACAATCAGTGCACCGGTCTTGGTCTCAGAAAAGCGCTCTGCCGCATCGCAGATGGCAATGATGGCGCTGCGCCATGCACCCTTCAGGCTGGGATCGTTGTAGCGGCCTTTGACATTGAACAGCTTGGCGGCCCACTGGTCGGTCTGGCCCATGCGCTCCAGCGCACGGCGGATCTCCGGCTGGAACAGCACCACCAGCGTCAGCAGGCCCACCTGCAGCAGTGAGTTCAGCAGCCATGTGACGGTACGCATGTTCAGCGTTTCTGCCACCAGATAGACGGCCATCACCAGCAGCGCACCCTTGAACAGCTGGCCGGCGCGGGTGCGGTTGACAATGCCCAGCAGCTGGTAAATCAGGAAGGAAATGATGATGATATCCAGCAAATCGACCAGTTTGAAGGTCTGGAAATTTGCAATGATCGCGTTCAGAGTCATTGGTACACGCTCCCGTTTACAGTGTTTCGATCAGGGCAACAGCGTGGGCGGCAATGCCCAGCCCCTCACCGGTAAAGCCCAGATGTTCCTCGGTGGTGGCCTTTACACTCACGGCATCCACCGGCAGGCCGAAGGCATCGGCCAGATTCTGGCGCATGGCCGGAATGTACGGCGCAAGCTTGGGCCGCTGACACAACAGCGTCGCGTCGATATTTTCAATGCGGAAGCCGTGCTCCTTTAAAATTTCGGCCACACGGCGGGCCAGCTTCAGGCTGTCGGCACCGGAGTAAGCCGGGTCATTGTCCGGGAAATGCTGGCCGATATCCCCCAGCGCAGCGGCACCCAGCACAGCATCCATCACCGCATGGGCCAGCACATCTGCATCCGAGTGGCCCAGCAGGCCTTTTTCAAAGGGCACTTCCACGCCGCCCAGGATCAGCTTGCGGCCTTCCACCAGACGGTGCACGTCATAACCATGTCCAATGCGCATTTTGTGTTCCTCTTTCTGTTCCGGGCGGGGCAAGTCCTCGCGGGTCGTGATCTTATAATTGGCGTAATCGCCCTGCGTCAGCTGCACGGCGCGGCCGGTCAGCTCGAACAGGCTGCAGTCGTCGGTGACAAGGCGGGCTTTTTCGGCATCCAGCTCTTCCAGCGCAGCAAGGTACTCTGCGCGGTCAAAGCACTGAGGGGTCTGCACCGCATACAGGGTGCTGCGGTCGGGCGTTGTGTACACAAGGCAGGCATCCGGCACGGTCTTTCCGTTGCCGCGCGCTGCAGCCTTGATGGTATCCTTTACCGGTACGGCAGGTGCAGCTGCGCCGCACCGGGCCGCTGCTTCCAGCGCTGCTGTGATGACGGCCTGACTGACGAAGGGTCTTGCCGCGTCGTGCACTGCCACAAGCTCCCCTGCTGCCGCCAGCACGCCGTTTTTTGCGCTCTCGGCGCGGGTGGTGCCGCCCGTTACGATCTGCACAGGCTTTGTGCAGTCTGCTGCCTGCTGCTCCACAAAGGCGCGGTTCTTACCGGCCACCAGCACGATCTCCGTGACAAGCGGGTCCTGTTCAAACGCGCGGATGCTGCGGTGCAGCACGGTCTCGCCGCCCAGATCAAAGCTGAGCTTGTCAAAGCCCATGCGCGTGGAAGACCCCGCCGCCACCAGTACTGCGGATACTCTCTTTTCCAATTTCTTCACCTGCCCGATTCCTATAGTAAACCATATTTTATTATAGCGTATAACTTCCCAAACTGCAACCAATATTCTACAGCAAAAATGCCCCTCTGCACACAGCAGAGGGGCACAAACTTGTTCTTGATGGAGTTTACTTCAGGATCGGCTCGATGGCAGCAGCCAGAGCATCCTTCTGTGCCTGTGCTTCAGCCAGATCCTTGCCCAGAGTGGTGAAGTAGGTCTTGATCTTCGGCTCCGTGCCGGAGGGACGCACCACAACGGTAGCACCGTTTTCCAGACTGTAGATCAGCACGTTTGCAGCGGGCAGGCCGGTCTCCTCGGGCTTCTTGTAGTCGGTCACCTTGACCACCTTGTGGCCAGCCAGCTCGGCGGGCGGGTTATCACGCAGCTTCTGCATGATGGAAGCCATCTTCTCCATGCCGGTCAGGCCGGGGA
>ERZ1027046.939-NODE-939-length-11517-cov-27.728756_pt1 | contig 11517 bp, 9 predicted proteins | sample MGYA00519431_ERZ1027046 | MGnify/ENA primary metagenome ERZ1027046 (study PRJEB26926, sample SAMN06164587) | human gut metagenome | biome: ENVO:00009003; feature: ENVO:2100002; material: ENVO:00002003 | host: Homo sapiens | place: USA | collected 2012 ...
CTGCCAATTTAGGGTTCCCTGGTTCGGATACCCGTGTGGTTATTCATCGCTTACGTAGTAATTCATGTAGGACTGAAAGCGGCTTTTAATATGCTATACGGATATACATCAGATGCTAATGGAATAAGACATGCTGGCAATATTGGTGGACCATCATCAACATTTGAAGAAGCAAAATTTATGTTGGTGTCGTGTAGTGCTTTTGTGAATTATTTGATTGCAGTTAGTGCGAAATGATAGAATAGAAAGGAAGACAAATTCGGATTTGTTGGGATGATGTAGATGGCAAAATATAAACTTGGTGATATTTGTGAGATTGTATCTGGCAGTACACCTAAAACAAGTATAGAAGAATATTGGGATGGTGATATCAAGTGGATAACACCAGCAGAGATAAATGATGATACATACATCGTTACGGATAGTGTAAGAAAGATTACGGACTTAGGAGCAAAAAAAACGGGATTATCTCCATTTCCTGAAGGAACAGTAATTCTCTCGTCAAGAGCTCCTATTGGGAAGGTTGCGATAGCTGGATGTGCAATGTGTTGTAATCAGGGGTTTAAGAACTTAATCTGTTCTGAAAAAATATTAAATAAGTATTTGTATTGGTTCTTAAAAGGAAATACGTCTTTCCTTAATTCTCTTGGTAGAGGAGCAACGTTTAAGGAAATATCAAAATCTATTGTTTCACAGATAGAGATAAATGTCCCCGACATTGAGTATCAGAAAGAAGCAGCAGATATATTAGAAAAAGTAAGCGAGGTAATATATCTTAGAAAACAAGAATTAACTGCACTAGACAACCTCATCAACGCCCGATTTGTCGAGATGTTCGGGGATATAACAACAGGCAATTACAAGTATGATACAAGAAAGCTTGGAGATGTTGCAAATGTTGGTTCTAGTCATAGAGTTTTTACTACAGAATTTGTTAAAAAGGGTATTCCATTTTATAGAGGAACAGAGATAGGTGAGTTAGCTAATGGCAATAAGCCAACAGAACCATTTTATATCTCAGAAGAACATTACAACAGGTTAGTATATAATGATACAAAACCACAAGTAGGTGATTTACTGTTGCCATCTATTTGCAATAAAGGACAAGTGTGGATGGTGGATACGGATGAACCATTTTATTATAAAGATGGTCGAGTCCTTTGCATATCACCAGACAGAGAAATTTTTGATACAAAGTACCTAGAATATTTTATGAAAGCTAAAACATTGGTGGAGTATCCTAAGTTGGGATCTGGATCTACATTTGCAGAGTTTAAAATTTTCTTATTGAAAGATATTGATGTTTTGATTCCACCAAGAGAGTTACAAGAGCAATTTTCAATATTTGTCAACCAAGTCGACAAATCAAAAGTTGCAGTTCAAAAAGCATTAGACGAAACACAAATGCTTTTTGACAGTTTGATGCAAGAATATTTCGGATAAGGAGAATGTTTATGAGTATAGTGGCAGCAATAGTATCATTGATGGGAGCAATTATATCAGGAGTTCTTGCTACGATTATAACTTTAACAATTAATCATAAAAGTGAGATTATGAGAGAAAAGAAACAATTGGTGGCGGATATATTTGGATATCGATTTTTACTCAATAAAGACAGTGGAGTAGAAAAATTTTATGCAGCTATGAATCGTGTACCAATAGTATTTAAAGATAACAAGAATGTTATAGAATCATATGACTACTTACATAGGTGCTCATTAATAAATGATGCTAAAGAACGTTCTCGAAAAATGGAGGATGCGTTAGTTACTTTTATGAAGGAGTTATGTAAGGCAATAAATATTGATTGTGAAAATTGGAATGATAGTAAAATACTTAATATTTTTGGGGCATGAAATAGTAAAGCAGATTAATGTTTAATAAACAAATGGTATTGTATCATCCAGATGAGGGAAGCGTACCGGTTGATGCTATTTAAAAATATTTTTATGAGGGCGAGTTAGATAAGGAAGTGGTTATTTCCAAAAAGGAAACAACCACAAGGCATGTAATAATATTTTGGACAAATTATTCTATATAAAAGTTGAATGGAGGCAGGGGATGGCATTGCTGACAGTATATCATGGCGGATATCAGGCGGTTGATAAGCCAAAGATAAATAATTGCTTTTTATACATGCCAGAACAAGTATTTACTCTGGGGAGGAATAATGAAATAATATTAACATTTGTTCCACATCAATGGTTGCTGGAATTATATAATGATGAGCCGAAGTTGTTTAATTAAACAAGAATAGTATATGAATGGGAGGTTTCTATGACCAACTTTGATTTTTTGAAACAAGAACCAAAATTCAATAGTTTCTCAGATGTGGCAATAGCCGCAGAGAAAGTTCTTAAGATAGACAAAGAATCCAGCGTGATTAACTGCCGTCGTGCCATGGAATTTGCTATCAAGTGGATGTATTCCGTAGACAAATCACTTGAGATGCCTTATCAGGACAATCTTATGAGCCTTATGAGCACAGAAGATTTTCATGATCTTGTGGATGATACTTTATGGAAACGTTTGAATTTGATTCGAAAGATTGGTAATAGAGCTGCGCACAATGGTAGAAAGATTACAGAGGACGAGGCAATTCTTTGTTTGCAGAATTTGTTTATTTTTATGGATTATGTGTCATACTGCTATTCTGATTTTTATAAAGAGAGACAGTATGATGTAAATCTGTTGAATGAAACATATGAAAATCCGGAGGTGATTAAATCTTCGGATACTGATGTGGATTTGCAGGCGTTAATTGCTGAAAATAAGGCTCTTAAGGAAGCGTTGACAGCTAAGCGTACGGAGCAACAGAAGACTTATATTCCAAAACCTCTTGATTTATCAGAGTATAAGACAAGAAAAATTTATATTGATTCTATGTTGCTGGATGCTGACTGGATAGAAGGGCAAGACTGGATTAATGAAGTTGAACTTTCGGGAATGCCAAATAAATCAGAGGTGGGCTTCGCGGACTATGTGCTTTATGATGATAGTCATAAGCCTCTTGCTGTAGTTGAGGCGAAGCGAACATGTGTGGATGTGGCGAAAGGCAGGCAGCAGGCAAAGCTTTATGCTGACATATTAGAGAAAAAATATAAGAGAAGACCAGTGGTTTTTCTTACGAATGGTTTTGAGACGAGAATTATAGATAATCAGTATCCGGAGAGAAAGGTTGCGGCTATTTATTCAAAGAGAGATTTAGAAAAGCTCTTCAATCTTCAAAAAATGAAGACAAGTCTGAGACATATTTCAGTGGATAAGAATATTGCAGGACGCTATTATCAGGAAGCTGCAATTAAGGCTGCTTGTGATGCATTTGACAATCGCAATCGTAGGAAGGCACTTCTTGTAATGGCAACTGGTTCCGGTAAAACAAGAACTGTGATTGCATTATGTAAGGTACTTTTGGATGCGGGCTGGATTAGAAATATTTTGTTTCTTGCAGACCGTAATTCATTGGTTACACAGGCAAAAAGAAATTTTGTAAGTCTTTTGCCAGATTTATCCTGCTCAAATCTTGTTGAGGAGAAAGATAACTATACAGCGCATTGCATTTTTTCTACATATCAGACCATGATGAACTGTATTGATTCAGTCAGGGATGATAATGGTAAGTTATTTACTTGTGGACATTTTGATCTTGTAATCTGTGATGAAGCACATAGGTCTATTTACAACAAGTATAGGGATATTTTTAATTATTTTGATGCTCCGTTAGTAGGTCTTACAGCAACACCTAAGGATGAGATTGAAAAAAATACTTATGAAATATTTGATTTGGAAAATGGTGTGCCTACATATGGATATGAGCTGGCACAGGCTGTAAAAGATGGCTATCTTGTAGATTTTGTAACGGTTGAAAGCAAGACTAAATTCATTGAAGAAGGCATCGCTTATGATGAATTGTCGGATAAAGATAAGGCTGTTTATGAAGATACTTTTGAATTTGAAGATGGTAAACTGCCAGAGAGAATAGATTCGGCTGCTTTAAATACATGGGTATTTAATGAGGATACCATTAAACAGGTTCTTCATGTGCTGATGAGAGATGGACTTAAAGTGGATTATGGTCAGAAAATCGGTAAAACAATTATTTTTGCCAAAAATCATGATCATGCGGAGAAGATACTTGAAGTATTCAACAAGCAGTATCCTGAGCTTAGTAAAAATGGTCAGCCTTTTGCAAAAGTAATTGATAACTATATGACATATGCTCAGAGTGCAATAGATGAGTTCTCGGATGCTGACAAAATGCCACAAATTGCTATATCTGTAGATATGCTTGACACAGGTATTGATGTACCGGAAGTGTTGAACCTTGTATTTTTCAAAAAGGTAATGAGTAAGGCGAAGTTTTGGCAGATGATAGGACGTGGTACAAGACTGTGTCCTGGACTTATAGATGGAGGGGATAAGGACAAGTTTTACATCTTTGATTTTTGTGGAAACTTTGAATTTTTTCGTATGAATCAGGGAAGACCAACAGCAAATATGATTGCTTTACAGGGGGCGGTTTTTTCTCTTGAATTTGAAATTACATATAAACTTCAAAGCATTGAATATCAGATGGACAGACTTATTGCTTACAGGAACAAACTTGTTGACAAGATGACAGGCAAGGTGCAGGAGCTGAACCGTGAAAACTTTGCAGTAAGGCAGCATCTTAAGTATGTAGATACATATTCAGTGGAAAGTAATTATCAATCAATCACTTTTGAGGATACATTGATGGTTCGTGATGAGTTAGCACCGTTAATTCAGCCGGATGGAGATGAAGTAAGTGCGATTCGTTTTGATGCTTTGATGTATGGAATGGAATTGGCTTATCTTGCAGGAAAGGGATTTGGCAGACATAAAAGTGATCTTTTCAAAAAGGTAGAAGGTATTGCAAGTGTTGCAAATATTCCTGAAATTCAGGTACAGTCAGAACTTATTAATAAAATTCTTCATACTGATTATGTAGATAATGCTGGAATTGATGAGTTTGAGTATATCAGGGTTAGCCTCCGTAATCTTATGAAATATCTGCCTAAGGGAATTATAAAATATGATACAGACTTTACTGATGAAATATTATCGACAGAGTGGAATGAGTCAGAACTTGAAAATGATGAGTTAAAAAATTATAAGGCTAAAGTGGAATTTTATATTCGCCAGCATCAGGATAATATTGCAATTGCAAAACTTAAAACCAATCAGCCGTTGACGGAGGTGGATATAGAAAGTCTGGAGCAGATTCTTTGGAATGAACTAGGCTCAAAGGATGATTATGAAAAGGAATATGGACATAAACCATTGGGAGAGTTTGTGCGTGAGATTGTAGGACTTGATATGAATGCTGCAAAGGCAGCGTTTTCGGAGTTTTTAAATGATACAAATCTTGACAGCAGACAGATATATTTTGTGAATCAGATTGTCGAATACATTGTGCATAATGGCATTATGAAAGACTTGTCGGTGCTTAAGGAGTCTCCTTTTACTGATAGGGGAAGTGTAGTTGAAATATTTACAGATATGACACTGTGGATGAATATCAAGAAAGTTATTGACCAGATTAATGCTAATGCAGTGGCGTAATAAGTGCATAGAAACTATAAAAAATTAATGAGGAGATAAAAGAATATTATGACTGAAATTGCTCTGATAACAGGGAGGAGCGAATGATAGAATAGTTACAACAAAAAAGCATGAATGAAGAATATGAAAGAACTATAACAAAATAATATTAAAAAAGAACCTGGTGCAAAAAGTAATGACCAAAGAGTGATAATTAAATCATATAGACAGGGGATAGCAACAGCAGGTTGCTTTTCAAAACCGTGAGAAGTATGACAGTATTTACAAAGTACAAGTGTCTAGTATTACACCTCATGTTTGCAGACACACCTTCTGCTCTAATATGGCAAAATCTGGTATGAACCCAAAAACATTACAATATATTAGGGGACATTGAGATATAGGAGTTACCCTTAATACATATACTCATTTACAGTTTGAGGATGCTTTAGAAGAGATGAAAAAGGTTGTGGGCTAAAAGGTTTAAAAATAGCCCGGTATTTAGTCCAAACGAAGGAAAAGTTATGCAAAGTTATTCCGAAATATGCTAAAAATGTGAACAAAAAAACTATTATAGAAATATTGTAGAATTGTTGCAAGTGCCGAAAATACAGTAAAATCAAGCATTTAGAGAGGTTTTAGATACATGATTAAAATATTATTCATCTGCCACGGCAGAATCCGTACTTTTGTCTGAAGTGGCTTAAAATCAAGGCTTTTGGGGAATGAGAATGGTATTTGTACCCCTATTTTGCGCAAGTGTACCGCGACAACCTAAAAGCAAAGCTTTCGGGTTGGAATTTGTTAACCGGACTGTCCTCGATAAAAATGAATATGATTTGTGGTGAAAGAAGTTCCTGCGGGGAGCAGATGGGCCGATTTTGAAAAACTCTGTATCAATTTTCTTTACAGATAAACTTTGTTCATAGATTTATGGTATAATCAGTTTAAGCGCTTGAATAAAGGAGATTATCCGGGAAGAAAATGAGAAGGCGCAGACGGAATGATTCTATAATTCCGTCACTTCATGGGAGATAAATGTTATAGTGAATTTATAGTGAATAGAGAAACGCGATAGCGTAGTAAGCAATAATTTCAGATAATCCAGGTTTGATCAGAGAGGAGAAGAATATGAACAACTATTGTATGATCCAGAACTCCAAAACGTTTGCATTTTCCGCAGAGAATCCAACCGGTGTACGCGCAGGTGGTTCCCAGGGCGGTGACTGCACTAAGCTTCGTCCGACCGTGACGATTCCTGCAGGGAAAACAGTAACTCTGGTAGATGCTGCAGGACCGGGTGTGATCCAGCATATGTGGTTTACCGGATATGTAGGGCACCATTTTATCATCCGTATGTATTGGGATGATCAGGAATATCCGTCTGTGGAAGCTCCGCTCTCTGCATTCTTCGGATGTGCCTATGATGAAAATTTCGTGGACCGGGATGGCAAATATCCGGTGTTGAATTCTGCCATGATGCTGGTAGCTCCTGGTCGCGGCTATAACAGCTATTTTGAGATGCCGTTTCATAAGAGAGCTCGGATCACGATGGAAAACCGTGGTGACAAGGATGAAAATCTCTATTATATTATCACCGGAGCTTATCAGGAGATTCCGGCGAAGGCTGGTTATTTCCATGCCACCTATCGCCAAGAACACCCGGTTCAGAAGGGTCGTACCTACACAATCGTTGACGGAATCGAAGGCAGGGGACAATTTGTTGGTGTGACTCTGGCAACTGGTATGAATGGCAACAATACCTGTTGGGTAGAAGGCGAAGCCCGCATGTATCTGGACGATGATCCGTATCCGTCTATCCACTATACCGGAACTGAAGACTACTTCGGCGGTTCCTATGGATTTGGAAATGACATCATCATCAAGAGCTATCAGACCTTCAGCGGCTTATATACCGGCATGTATGCAATCTATGGAGACAACCGGGAATTCTATAACGGACAGCAGAGATTCCTGCTGTATCATTTCCATATTGCAGACCCGATCCGTTTTGAGAATAAGTTTCGTATGACACTCGACAACATGGGCTGGACCGGACCGCGTTATGATGATTACACCAGTGTTGCTTATTGGTATCAGACTCTGCCGTCCGCACCGCTGATGCCACTGCCGACAGATGCAGAGATGTGTATGAGATAATAGAACCAGATCAGAGATTTGCCGGAAAGGATAGAGGTATTATGTTACTGGAAGAGAAGTTTTTGGAATTTCATCGTTATGCCAGCAGCCACAATCTGCCGCTGGAAGCTATCAGTGTCGGAGATGAGAACAAGGTACTCTGTGAGATGCACTACGCAGCAAATGCACCGAGAAATATTTATTCACATACCAAGAGTTTTACGGTAACAGCAGTTGGACTCGCAATGGAAGAGGGAAAACTAAGCCTGGAAGATCATGTGGCGGAAGTGTTTGAAGATAAACTTCCTTCAAATCCGGATCCAAATCTGGAGAAGATTCAGTTGAAACATCTGCTCTGCATGTCCAGTGGCTTTGGTAAGGCACTTCTGATGAATGCGGACAGACGTCCGGGCATCGGCGCACCGGATTATGAGAAATATATGATGGCACAGCCGGTTCCTGTGGAGCCAGGCAGTGCATTCTGCTATTCCTCTGCCGACAGTATTCTGGCTGCCCATATGGTAGAACGGGCCGTTGGCAAGCGGATGGGAGAGTATCTGTATGAGAAGGTATTCCAGCCCCTTGATATGGGATGGCCGCTCTGGGAGCATGATCCACAGGGACATCCGAATGGCGGCGGAGGTATGTATCTGACTTGTACCGAGATGATGAAACTGGGACAGCTCTATCTGGCTGAGGGTAACTGGAAGGGCAAGCAGATTGTCAGCAGGGACTGGGTGCAGGAGGTGTCCACCCCAAAATTTACCTTCGAGCCATCTGCAGATCCCTGGCATGTAGGATATGGCTATCAGTTCTGGATCAGTCCATATCCAGGATCCTATCGTGCTGATGGCGCATTCGGACAGATTACAACGATTCTCCCAGAGAAGGGATTGGTTGTTTCCATCCAATGTCCGGAGCGAGGTAATTTCGATCAGGTGAAACGTGCGCTGCATGAACATTTTCTGATGGAATTGTAAGAATAGACTTGCAACAATATGCTATAATTTGCCCAGAAACCGTACTTTTGGCTGCAAAGTAAAAATAGCAGAATATAAGAATAAATTACAATGGGGATGTGATAGAGGGAGAGGATCAGCTGGGCTGGTCCTTTTTCAGTGGAGTTAAACTTGTCTGAGTAATATGCTACAAACAAGTTTGTGGACTGAAAAAACCAAAATAAAAGTGACGAAAAATACAAGACGCAAAACATTAAGTAAACGCAATAATTAAACGCAAAATATCGAATTGATTTGACTTTTTACGTTTTACTGAGGTATAATTTGAGTAAGATGAGGAATAATATTGCGAATGACAGGAGCTGATATATATATGAAAACTTGTAAAGAAAAGGCTTTAGAGTGGAATGTTTCTCCACGTTCCGTAAATGATATGTGCAAAAAAGGAAGAATACAGGGTGCAATAAAAGAAAAAGGATCTTGGTTAATTCCAGACGACTCTCCAAAGCCAATGGATGGAAGAGTGGCTAATGGAAAATACATCAAGAAAAATATGGTTGCGAAAGCAGAAGTTAAATCATTACCAATCGGCATCTCTGACTATGTTCGTGCGCAGGAAGAATATTACTATGTCGACAAGACGTTATTAATCAAAGAATTCTTGGATCAAAAGCCATTGGTATCTTTGTTTACGAGACCAAGGAGATTCGGAAAGACCTTGAATATGGATATGCTCAGAGTGTTCTTTGAAATATCAGATAAGAATACTAGTAAGTATTTTGCCGATAAAAATATTTGGCAATGTGGAGAAGAGTATCGTTCACATCAAGGAAAATATCCAGTCATATTCTTAACTTTTAAGGATGTTAAATTTGATACTTGGGACGCAACAATAGAGAAAATAAGGGGACTACTTCAAGAAGAGTATGGAAGACATCAAGAGCTACTAAATAGTGATAAGCTCTCACAATATGAGAAGGAGTATTTTACAAAGATTATTAGCGCTACAGCTAATGAAGTGGAGCTTACTTCTTCGCTAGAAAGACTATCTAAAATGCTTGCTTCACATTATGATAAGGCTCCAGTAATCATTATTGATGAATATGATACTCCGATTCAAGGGGGATACTCTAAGGATTTCTATGATGAAATTATTGGATTCATGAGAAATTTCTTTTCAGGAGCATTTAAGGATAATAAGAATTTATCCTATGGTTTCCTAACAGGAATTTTGCGTATTGCTCAGGAAAGTATCTTTAGTGGTCTAAATAATTTAACAGTGAACTCCGTAATGGATGAAGAATACGATAGCTTTTTTGGATTTACAGAATCTGAAGTGAAAGCAATGCTCAGTTACTATGGAGTATCAGATAAAGAGGAGGAACTTAAAGACTGGTACGATGGATATTTGTTTGGTAGCGAAGAAATATATAATCCATGGTCTGTAATCAACTATATTTCCAAGGGATGCCTTCCTCAAGCATATTGGGTAAATACAGGAAAAAATGAAATCCTTGATGATGTACTAAGAGTGGCTACAGATGATATTACAGAAAGATTATATGACCTTTTGCAAGGAGAAAGAGTAGTTGCAAGAATTGATCAAAATGTGGTGTATAGATCGCTTGCGGAGGATCCAGCAAATATTTATAGCTTATTGTTGGTTGCTGGCTATTTGAAAACTCCTAAAAAGGAACTGCAAGCAGATGGTTCATATTTATGTGAAGTATCAATTCCAAATAGAGAGATTGCAGCTGTATATAAGAGTGAAATCTTGTCACATTTCTTGCAAACTGGAGCAATTACAAGGACTACAGCAAATAAGATTGCAGAAAGTCTTTATGCCAATGATTACAAGAAGTTGCAGAGCGCTATTGGGGAATATATGGATAAATCAATTAGCTTCTTCGATGGTGGAGCTGAAGGATTTTATCATGGTTTGATGCTAGGATTAATAGCATTAATGGATAATCAGTATAAGATTAAATCGAACCGAGAATCTGGAGATGGCAGATTTGATGTTTCTTTAATTCCAAGAGAAAAAAGGTATCCTGGTATTATTTTGGAATTAAAGTGGAAAGAAAAATTAAGCGATGTTGAGCTTGAAAAATGGTCTAATGAAGCATTAAAGCAAATTGGTGAGTTGCGATACGATTCTGAAATGAAAGAGGATGGAATTACGGAAATCTTGAAGTTTGGAATTGCTTTTTCGGGGAAGAAAGTATGTGTAAGAACTGAGTAGAACAAGAATTTAGTGCAAAGGAGGCGATAGTATGTTTCCAACAATTAATAAAAAAGAAACAGGTGTTAATCTTCGAAGAATTATGGATATGAGAGGAGTAAAACCAAAAGATATTCAAGAATATTTAGGGTTTGGATGTGTGCAGAGTGTTTATCGATGGTTGGATGGCGTTAGTATGCCAACAGTCGATAATCTGTATGCAATTAGCAAAATGCTTCAAGTCTCTATGGATTCAATTGTTTGCGGAAATGCTGGAAGAACAAAAAGTCAAATGGATGCATGTCTTACGGATCAGGAGAGAAGAGTTTATACCTACTATAAGAAAATGAGAGAATTAAATGCAGCATAATTTTTGAACTACAAGTTCAATGACATTACATGAATCCTCCCTTAGAATTATATTAAGAGATAATTTTAAGGGAGGATTTTTTATGAGAGAAAAGATGTTAGTAACACAGGCTCTTGACGAAAGAGACCTACTAGTAAAGAAGATATCAGATAAAATTGACAAAGCAAGTTTTGTGGATACCAGCTTAATTGTAATCCAAGATTCCATACCAGCTATCTTGGATAAGTGTAAAAGTTAATAGTTATCAGTGTAAAAGAAAGGTATGG
>ERZ1027046.943-NODE-943-length-11501-cov-5.836013_pt1 | contig 11501 bp, 10 predicted proteins | sample MGYA00519431_ERZ1027046 | MGnify/ENA primary metagenome ERZ1027046 (study PRJEB26926, sample SAMN06164587) | human gut metagenome | biome: ENVO:00009003; feature: ENVO:2100002; material: ENVO:00002003 | host: Homo sapiens | place: USA | collected 2012 ...
CATACGATATTAGCGAGTGTCTCGTGGGCTCGGAGATGTGTATAAGAGACAGCAGCACTGAAGGTTACACTCACAGCGATGATGCTGACGGCAGCACTTACATTTGGAGCAGGAAGTGCTTATGCGGCTGACCTGCCACAGGAGGGTGGAACACCTTCACCAGAGGTAACACCGGAACTGCCATTACCGACATCAACACCGAAAACAACACCAACACCAGTGCCTAAAAACGGACTGATGAAAGAAGGGAAAGTATATCGCTATTACGTAAATAATAAACCAGTCAGAAATAAATGGAAAAAGATTAATGGTAAATATTACTGGTTTAAATCCAATGGAGTTGCTGCTCATGATGGATATTATAAAGTAAAAGGTGTTTACTATGTGTTTGATAAATATGCCCGGAGAGTGGCCCCGGGGAAGAAGGCAGTTGTAAAGGTTAATGGCGTCAAATATTTCGTTGATGCAAAAGGAAGAGCTGTTGCCGGATGGAATGAACTAAATGGAAAAATGTACTATGTATATAAGAACGGTAAATGCGCAACAAATGAGACAGTAGGTGGAATTAAATTTAATAAGAACGGATATGCTTCAAATCTGACACAGGCGAGATGCAAGCTTGCGGCAAGGAACTTTATTGCACGTCACAGTAATGCCAATGCAAGTAATTATGAAAAATTCCGTTCCTGCTTTTATTATATTATGGCCTATACAAACTTTGTAGGATACATGGATCCTACACCTCAGGAGTTTAAGACAAAAGACTGGGTTTATAAATATTCCCTTCAGATGTTCCAGAACGGTCTTACAGGAAACTGTTATGGAATTGCCAGCAGTGTGGCTGCAATCGCGAAGGAACTGGGATATGAACCCTATGTTATTACAATTCCGGAGGGACACAGCTTTGTTATGATTAACGGGCTCTATTACGATAATATGTACGGAACGTTGTTTGGCGCAGCTACACGTCCTGCATATACAATAGAACATAAAATTAAATTTTAAGAAAAGGAGTATGGAGAATGAAGAAAACAAAGAGATTCTTTGCAGTTGTGCTTTGTATGCTTCTTATGCTGACACCGTTGGCTGTTGTAGCAGAAACAGTGACAGTACAGGCAGCAGGACCGCAGACTGTTAAGGTAAAACTGGACAAAAAGACAGGAAAGAGATATGGATATGATGAGAATAACCAGAAGGTTACTCAGCAGTGGGGAGTAACAGCAAAGGGTTTCCGTTATTATTTCGGAAAAAACGGAGCTGCTTATCAGGCTGATCAGGATATGGTTGGTAAGTATGGTATTCTGATGAAGAAGATTAATGGTAAGTACTATGGGTTTGATGTAAGTGGTCACACAGTAAAGGGAATACGTGTAGGAAGTGTCAGCATGTATGAGATTCCGAAGCTGTATTACTTTAATCCAAAAACAGGAGCTGTAGATAAAAAGAAAACGTCTTTATACAGAAAATATGCGGCAACATCTACTCTGGCAAAACAGAACAATGCGTCAAAGATTAAGAAGGTTCTGGGAAAATATAAAAAGTGTACAATAAGTAAAGGCAATACCTGTATGCTTGATGGAAACGGCAAGGATGTCACCTACACATACGATTATGTACAGTTAAATGTTGTGCGTCCTACAGGAAAAGGAAGCAGCGCAGAAGTTGTTGCGAGTATCACGGTAAGACGATAATTATCCAGGTTAATCGGTTGCTTCGGCTGTGAAAAATTATAAAGCAGCTGAAGCAATTTGCAGATAGTAAGTTAACAAAAAAGAAAGGAACAGAGTTATGAACAGGAAAAAAATCACAGCATTATTACTTAGCTCAGTAATGGCATTTACACCTGCCATGCCGGCTATGGCAGAACAGTCAACGATCATTGATTATGTGGATGGAACAACTGATAGTACAGTTGAGACACCAGATGTAACTCCGACACCACTTCCGGAGAAGAAGGAAGGATGGGAAACTGTTGATGGAGTTAAATATTATTATGTAAATGGTGAGAAAATTACAAACAAGGTAGAGAAGATCGGTAAATATACGTATTGTTTTGATAAAACCGGAAAACTTGTGACTAATAAACCGTATTATAAGGTTAATGCAAAGACTTATTATAAGATTAAAAAGAATGGACAGGCAACAAAGCTGTCAGCAGTAGAAACTATGGCTGCAGTCCGACTTCAGAAGTGTAAAGGAAATCTGAAGAAGGCATTCAACTGGTCTGTTTCTCTGCAGTATGCAGGCAATGTAAAGGTTTCTAAAAAAACACCTACAGAATATGGTTTATATGGATTTAAAACAGGCAGTGGCGATTGTTATGTAATGGCAGCTACTTTCTACTGGATGGCTAAAGTCGCAGGATATGATGCTCATTATGTAAAAGGATATTTCCAGAAATCCGGTGGTAAGAAGGGAGCACATGCGTGGGTTGAAATAGATCAGAAGGTGAATGGTAAAAAGAAAACTTATGTGTATGATCCGAATTTCCAGAAGGAATACAAACTGAATGGTTATAAACTTACATATGGTGCGAAACGTACTCTGAAATATGTAAATTATAAGAGAGTTAACTAAGCATTGAAATGTTTTTGACTTTGGTTACGAGCAAGTAACGAAGTGAATGATTTTATCTGTTTAACAGTAAGGCAAACAAGAACTATAAAGAATGACCAGAAAGGATTTAAAGACAATGAAGAAAAAAGTTGTAACAGCATTTATGATGGCAGCACTTGGAAGCAGTCTTGTATTCAGCCAGGCAGCTATGGCAGCAGATACTACAGCAAAAACAGAAACTTCAGAAGATGCGGATAAGGATGCCACAGAATCTGAAGATAAAGATGTAGCAGAAGATGCAGATAAAGCTGATGAAGAGAAAGAAGATTTAAAGACAATTGGTGAAAAACCGGAAGAGGACACAGAAGGTGTTTTTTCTGTAAAATTGAAAAATCTTACAGGCAAAGTTATCACAGGTGTTACTGTTAAGAATGAAAAAGACGAAGAATATCCGGATAATTTCCTGAAAGAAGAAGATAAGTTCGAAGCAGATGAGGAAAGAGTTCTCTGGTTTGATCCGAATGCTAAAGATAAAGCAGATGAGGAAAACAAGGATTCTTCAGATGATACAAAAGAGACCACAGATACTGAAGAAACAAAAACAGAAGATGCCAAAACAGATGGAAAAGCAGAAGGCGAAGATAAGGATGATGCTGAGAAAGAAATCCCGAAATATAATATTCAGTTAACTTTCGAGGATGGAACAACTGCTGAGATCCACACTTTCCCATTTGGTGATACAGAGGAAGCGGAACTTCATCTGGAAGGTGAAGTAGCATATCTGGTATTTGACAGTATCAGCCAGAAGAAAGAATACAATACTCTGGAAACAGAGAAAGCATTAGCTCCGAAGCCAACTGAGGCAGCTGCACAGGCAGCTTCTGAAACAACTCAGAGTTATGATAACAGTAGTGATTACAGCAATGACTATGATTACAGCAATGACTATGATTACAGTAATGATTATGACTATGGTAATGATGATTCTGGTGATTATGATGGTTCTGATGATGGTGGTTCCGATGACGGTGGAGACGGATGTCTGGATAATGGGTTATTAAACTAATCAGATTCAGCAGTTGTAAAGGGAAAATGCATTAAAAAGTATAATAAAACAGGGCACTGCATTATCTGAGGGAATAACATAGTGCAGTGCCCTTATTATAAGTACAACTGAAGAATTGTACATATTTAGGGAGAAAGATCATGTCATTAGTTTCAAACTTGTTTTTACTGTTTGTGGCGGTGAGTGTGCTTGTTTATTATATTGTGCCGCACAAATTTCAGTGGCTGGTTTTGTTATGTTTCAGCTATATTTATTATCTGGCAGGTGGCGTCCGTTACGTGGGATTTATCCTGTTTTCCACATTGGTTACTTGGGGGATTGCACTTGCAGTTGAAAAGGCAGAGGCAGGTGGAAGCCACAAAAGTGCAAGAAATTTTCTGGTGCTTGGATTAATATTGAATTTTGGTATGCTTGGAGTGATAAAGTATACAAATTTTATGATTGAGAACCTCAATGCTTTGTTTCATATGAATTTAAGAGGAATGGAAATCCTGCTTCCATTGGGAATATCGTTTTACACTTTCCAATCCTCCGGATATCTTCTGGATGTGTACTGGAAGAGATGTGATGCGGAGAGGAATCCTGTAAAATATGCATTGTTTGTTTCTTTCTTTCCACAGATTCTGCAGGGACCAATCGGAAGATACAGTCGTTTGGCACATCAGCTTTATGAACCTCATAAATTCGAAGGTAAGAATATTACCAGAGGCTTTGAGCGCATTCTCTGGGGATTTTTTAAGAAGATGATCCTGGCGGACTGGGCAGCAGTGTTTGTAGATGCGATTTTCGACAATCCGGATCAGTACAGCGGACTGGCAATCTTTGGCGTATTATTTTACACAGTTCAGCTATATGCAGATTTTTCCGGTGGTATGGATGTGGTAATTGGTATTGCGTCTATGTTTGGAATTGAGCTGGATGAGAACTTCAAGCGTCCGTTCTTCTCCATTTCCATTACAGATTTCTGGCACCGCTGGCACATTACTCTTGGTACCTGGATGAAGGATTATGTGTTCTATCCTGTGACATTATCCAAGTGGATGGGAAAATTTGGCAAATGGGGCAAGAAGGTATTTGGCAAAAAGACCGGACGTACATTACCAATCTGTCTGGCGAATCTGATCGTATTCTTCGTTGTTGGTGTATGGCATGGTGCTGCCTGGAAGTACATTGTATACGGTATGTACAATGGTATTATCATTGCTTTCAGCGGACTTATGGCAGAGCATTACAGAAACTGGAAAAAGAAATTCAACATCACTGGAAAAGAGAACTGGTATCATGTATTTATGATCATCCGTACTTTTATCCTTGTAAATATCAGCTGGTTTTTTGACAGAGCGGACACAGTAGGACAGGCTTTTCATATGATGAAGCTTTCTGTCACAAAGTTTGCACCGTCACAGTTACTGCTGATCCCGGCCGGTAAAGAAGGAACTGCTTTTACCCCTTATGCGCTGGCAATCCTGGCAGCAGGCTGCATCATTCTGTTTATTGTAAGTGTCCTTCAGGAACGTGGCATGAAGATAAGAGAATCACTTGCAGGACTGAGTCTGCCAATTACTGTAGCAATTTATTTTTGTCTGCTGGCATCCATCGGATTCTTTGGATCAACAGCAGTAGCGAGAGGATTTATTTATGCACAATTTTAAGAAAGTTTTAAAAACGTTCCTGGTATTGGTCGTGTGTGTGGCTCTTTTGGCAGCACTTGACCTGGCACTTTATCCATGTACATTTATGAGAAATGATGTGCATGCAGTTGTGACACAGCAGTTTGATGACATTATCGTGGGAACTTCCCATGGAAAGATGGATATTGATCCGGAGGTGATGCAGGAAGTTACCGGACGCAGTGGACATAATCTTTGCGTTGGCGGCGAGTATGGAATCGATGCGTATTATCTGACTAAACTGATCAAAGAGAAACAGAATCCGAAGAGAATTATCTATGAGGTTGACCCGGGATATTTTGTATCTGAAAAGGAAGAAGGAAATAACTACCTGCTTTTTTATCATGAGTTTCCATTTTCAAAAGCAAAGGTAGAATATTTCTGGAATTCTATTGCGAAATGTAATTTCCGTACTGTGCTTTTCCCATGGTATGAATATTCTCTCAGCTATGAATTGCCGAAAGTCAAAGATACATTTACTCAGAAAGTAACGGGTGATTATGACGTATCTCATCTGAAGAGTGATTCTCAGGAATATCATGAAAGTGGATTTATTGAGAGATATCCGGTGGATGTGACAAAGCTTAAGAAATCAGAACCTAAGCTCTATGAAGAGGGTAAGGTAAACGAAGAGAACATGGAATATCTGAAGAAGCTGATCACATTCTGCAAGGAAAATGATATAGAGTTTGTTGCAGTAACTACGCCAATTCCAATAAATACTCTGAAGGATTACAGTGACAGTTATAATGCAGCATGGAAATATTTCGGGCAGTTCTTTGAAGAGCAGAGTGTAGAGTATCTTAATTTTAATACACAGTATTTTAAGGCATTTACACATGACCTGAAAGCATATACAGATTATGACGGACATATGAATGGAGATGCCGCAAAAGAATATTCTGAAGTGCTGGCACAGGTGTTGGAGAGTGCCGGACAGAGGAAGTAATTTCAAGGCTGCAAAAAGACAGTAATAAATCAATATAAAAACCTTGTGAAGTACAGAGGGGAGGAATTACATATGAAGACAAGTATTCTGGAATATCTTGAAGAATCCGCACGGAAATATCCGGATAAGACAGCTTTTGCAGATGAACATACATCCTGCACATTTAAAGAACTGGAGCAGACTGCACGCAGAACAGGAACTGCACTTGCGAAACATTTCACATCGAGAAATCCGGTGCCTGTATTTATGGAGAAGAGCGTAGAAACCATCGGGGTTTTCATGGGCGCTGTTTATGCAGGATGCTTTTATGTACTGATGGATACAAAACAGCCGGCGAGCAGACTTCAGCAGATCCTTGGAATTCTGGACAGTGATGTGATCGTTACATCTGAGAAATATCTGAAGGATTTGGAGAAGCTGGAGTTCAAAGGAAAGGTTCTGATGGCTCCGGATCTTGCAGCTGAGCAGGAGAATGAAGCTGTGCTGAATGAGATCAGAGAACAGGCATTGGATGTGGATCCGCTGTATGGAATTTTTACTTCCGGGTCAACAGGAGTTCCCAAGGGAGTTGTGGTAGGTCATCGTTCAGTGCTTGATTTTATTGATTGTTTTACAGAGCTTTTTGATATTACAGATAAAGATGTGATGGGAAATCAGGCACCCTGGGATTTTGATGTATCTGTTAAAGATATTTATTCCGGACTGAAGACAGGAGCAACTGTCCAGATTATTCCGAAGCAGCTATTCTCTTTCCCGATGAAGTTGATTGACTATCTGATCGAGAGGGAAGTGACCACGCTGGTGTGGGCGGTATCTGCGCTGTGTATTATCTCAACTTTGAACGGATTTGAATATAAAGTTCCGGATAAGATTAAGAAGATTCTTTTCTCAGGAGAGGCTATGCCTGTGAAACATCTGAATATCTGGAGAAAATATCTGCCGGATGTTATGTATGTAAATATTTATGGACCAACTGAGATCACATGTAATTGTACGTATTATATTGTAGACAGGGAGTTCCAGCCTGGAGATGTACTTCCTATGGGCAAGGCATTTCCAAATGAAAAAGTATTCCTTCTGGATGAAGAAGACAAGCTGATCACAGAGAAAAATAAAAATGGTGAACTCTGCGTAACAGGAAGTGCACTTGCACTGGGATATTACAAAAACAGAGAACAGACTGCGAAGGCCTTTGTTCAGAATCCACTGAATGACAGATATCTGGAGCCAATGTACAGAACCGGTGATCTTGCTTATTATAATGAACGTGGTGAGTTGTGCTTTGCAACACGTAAGGATTTCCAGATTAAGCATATGGGACATCGTATTGAGCTTGGAGAAATCGAGGCTGCTATGGATAAGGTTCCGGAGATTGTGAGAAGCTGCTGTATTTTTGATACAGTTAAGAGCAAGATCGTAGCTTTTTATGAAGGAGATATCGAGAGAAGACCGCTGGCAAAAGCGTTGGGGCAGTATGTACCTGCTTTTATGGTTCCGAATGTATTCCGCCAGGTGGAGAGCATGCCTCTTACAAAGAATGGAAAGATTGACAGAAAAGCTCTTACAGCTATGTATCAGGAGGAAAAGAAATGAGTTCCTATGGATTTATAAAAGAACTGATCGAGAAAGAACATACTCCAACTCCAGCTTATGTTTTTGACCTGGATAAGATGAAGGAATTTGTAAAAAAAGTGCAGAGCTGTCTTGGAGAGAGCGCACAGTTATGTTATGCTATGAAAGCAAACCCTTTTCTTACAGGACCCATGATGGATGTAGTTCCGACATTTGAAGTGTGCTCACCGGGTGAATTTCGAATTTGTGAGCGTGTTGGTGTGCCGATGGAGAGAATTGTTCTTTCGGGTGTGTATAAGAACCCTGAAGATATGGAATATGTACTTTCTACATATGGCGGAAAGGGCGTATATACTGTAGAGTCTTTGCAGCATTTACAGATTCTGAATGATACTGCAGTGAGACTTGGCATGAAGATTACGGTGCTGATCCGCGTGACAAGCGGAAATCAGTTTGGCGTAGATGAAGCAGATATCAGGAAAATCATTTCTGACAGAACAGATTATCCGGGGGTTGAGATAGATGGACTTCAGTTCTATTCCGGAACTCAGAAGAAAGATCTCAGTCAGATGAAAACAGAGCTGGAGCATCTGGATGAATTTATCGGGGAGCTGAAATCTGAGAGTGGATTTGAAGCACAGGTGCTTGAGTATGGTCCGGGATTTTTTGTCCCATATTTTAAGAAGGATAAGAGCGAGGACGTGGAGAATATTCTGAGTGAGTTCAGAGCACTTCTGGAAAGTCTTAATTTCAAGGGTAAGGTTGTTCTTGAGATGGGAAGATTTCTGGCAGCAGCCTGTGGATATTATGTGACATCAATCGTGGATATGAAGGTGAATAAAGAACAGCCGTATGTGATCATGGACGGTGGTATCAATCATCTGAATTATTATGGACAGGCGATGGCAATGAAACAGCCGTACTGTACACAGTTTGATACAGAAGGAAATGAGAAGACAGGGGGAGAAGAAGAATCCTGGAATCTTTGCGGTGCACTCTGCACGGTCAGCGATGTGGTCGTAAAGCGATTTCCACTTCACAAACCGCAGCTTCATGATATACTGGTATTTGAACGGGTAGGTGCTTATTCCGTTACAGAAGGAATCTATTTATTCCTAAGCCGTCCTCTTCCGAGAATCTATTTCTGGACAGAGGGAGAGGGACTGCGCATGGTGCGGGATGGTGTACATACAGATCTTTTAAATTCAGAGAAATAAAAGACCATGGCAATACCGAAAAATAATGGAATTGCTGAAAAAACAAAAAATAAGGAGATATGAAAAAATGGAAGAATTAATTGAATTACTGGAAGAGATCCAGCCGGATGCAGATTTTGAAAACTGTGATACTTTGATTGACGATGGAATTCTTGATTCCTTTGCAATCCTGTCTATTGTAAGTGAACTGCAGGATACTTATGACATTACTATCACTCCGGCAGATATTATCCCGGAGAATTTTAACTCTGCAAAAGCACTGTGGGATATGGTGTGCAGACTGAAAGGTTGATTTATACAAAGCAGACAACTGGAATTATAATCCGGTTGTCTGCTTTTCAGTTGAGAGATCAGAAATATTATGTCATGGAAAATGAAGTGAATAGTAATAATATGGTATATAATTGACAAAGTGATATGAGGTCGTGAAAAAACATGAAGAAGATAAAAATATTATTAGGTATAGCGATGGTTGTCAGTGTATTAACAATTCCTGTACATGGCGCTGAGGGAGATACAGCAATACCAGTCATATCAGAGATTCCTCAAATAACACCAGTGGAAACGCCAGTGCGAGAATTGCATGTGGAAGGAAATAAAATATTTTATTACTATAAAGGGAAAATGGTAAGAAATAAATGGAAACGATATGAGGGATATAAATATTATTTTGGTGAAGATGGATATGCATGTATAGGTGGCAGTAAGATTGGAAATAAAGCATATGTTTTTGATGAGAATGGACATCTTTTGGAAAATCAGAAGGGAAAGATGCGGACTGTTCTGAATAAAAAGTATTGTATCGCTTCAGATAATGGTCAACCGAAAACAGGATATTTTATTTATCATAATGATTTATATTATGCGGATTCTAAAGGAAGATGTTATCAGAATCGTACACGGGAAGATGGACAGTTATATTTTACATCAAGTGGAAAAGCGCGAAAGGATACAAATGCATTGTTGAAGATGCGGGTAATGAATTTGGTTTCCAGACTTACAACTTCTGAAATGAGTAAAAATCAGAAATTACATGTCTGTTGGGAATACATTGTAGATGACGCCGGTTTTCAGTATGGTGGATCAGATCCTGATTTAAAAAAAGCAGGATGGTGCAGAAAGACAGCTTTGTCGATGCTTAATACCAAAGTTGGAAATTGCTATGGATTTGCCAGCACATTGGCAGCATTTGCAAAAGAACTGGGATATAAAAAGATAGAATTAATTGATGGCAGAACACCGGGAACCAGAGATCATGCGCCGGATGGATTTACGGGGCATTGTTGGGTAAGGATTGATAATAGATATTATGATCCGGAAGCTGACTGGGCTGGCTGGATGACGGGGGTGTATGGATATAACTCATATCCGATTAGACATTATGTTAAAAAGATATATAATTTCATGAGATAGAGGGGAAGAAGAGCTAAGCCCCGCAAGATCAGCTAAAAGCATTTACCGATCTTGCGGGGCTTAGATTTTCTAAAGATCCTGCAAATGTCGCTCGATAGGAATTATTGGGCTTTGCTGGCAATTGGCTGTGACTGGGCGGCTGAGGGATGGAATCCAGGTGTCAGATGGGATGAATGTCTGATGTGGACTGGGTGGATCCTGGAGTGTGTTTGAAACACACTCTAAGGTGGAAATAAAAAAGTTTGTCAAATTATGAAATTAACTGTTGACAGGGTGAACTTTCAGTGTTATATTAGTTGAGCTGTCGGAAATAATTGTTTCTTAGAAAGAGACAATTTAAAGTGATTTCTGAAAGAAAAAAGAAATTAAAAAAAGTGCTTGACAACTTAAAACAAATATGTTAAAGTAATCAAGTCGCTTGAACAGAGCCGACAATCACAGATCAGAAGAACAGTTCCGAAATCCGGAAGAGTTCGAAAAACTTTGAAAAAACTTGAAAAAAGTTCTTGACAAAGAAAAAGAGATGTGATAAAGTAAACAAGCTGTCGCAAGACAGACAACCTTGATAACTAAACAGTGAAACACATACGATTCTCGAAAATTCTTTACATTTTTAAGAACGGTTTGAAAAACCAAAAACAGTAAAACGAGAGATAGCTAGTTGTTATCTTGAGTGAATCAAACATTTAATCAGAGAGTTTGATCCTGGCTCAGGATGAACGCTGGCGGCGTGCTTAACACATGCAAGTCGAACGGGAAATATTTCATTGAGACTTCGGTGGATTTGATCTATTTCTAGTGGCGGACGGGTGAGTAACGCGTGGGTAACCTGCCTTATACAGGGGGATAACAGTCAGAAATGGCTGCTAATACCGCATAAGCGCACAGAGCTGCATGGCTCAGTGTGAAAAACTCCGGTGGTATAAGATGGACCCGCGTTGGATTAGCTGGTTGGTGGGGTAACGGCCCACCAAGGCGACGATCCATAGCCGGCCTGAGAGGGTGAACGGCCACATTGGGACTGAGACACGGCCCAGACTCCTACGGGAGGCAGCAGT
>ERZ1027046.961-NODE-961-length-11420-cov-4.339639_pt1 | contig 11420 bp, 8 predicted proteins | sample MGYA00519431_ERZ1027046 | MGnify/ENA primary metagenome ERZ1027046 (study PRJEB26926, sample SAMN06164587) | human gut metagenome | biome: ENVO:00009003; feature: ENVO:2100002; material: ENVO:00002003 | host: Homo sapiens | place: USA | collected 2012 ...
GTGGGCTCGGAGATGTGTATAAGAGACAGGGATATGACCATGGGAAGTGACATGGAAAGCACCAGCGGCAGGATTTTTCTTGTTTTCATGTACTCCTGATTCATACAAACTCCTCTTTTCTGCCGGATGTTCTGCAAAAAAAGACTATAGACCGACGGTTTGAATCAGAAACCGTAAAATCTATAGTCTTTTTCAGACATCCTGTTTTGTGTATCTTATCTTACTTCAATTGGTCTGTTTTTGCAAGTCTTTTCTAAAATAAAGAGGTGTCAGTATCTTTCCGGGATTTGTGGAGCCGTAAGGAAACAGACGTATTTCTATGTACAATACCGGAATGTCCGGTCGGTCAGAATTCTTGCAAAGATCAGACCAAGCGGCAGTGCCACAATAATTAAAATTGCAGAAGCAAACCAGGATGCAGAGGTATTCAAAGACATCGCACCCAGATTGTAAACTGCCCGGTACAGATACAGTCCCGGTACCATAATGACAATCGACGGAACCGTAAGTGAAATCCTTGGATATCCCGCCTGGTTTTTGATCAATGATGCAAGGATTCCTGCCAAAAGTGCTCCCACAAAAGCAGCCGCAGCCGGAGGAAATGAAGCAAGATCCACCAGCTCCAGCCGGAGGGTGTTGGCCACTGCTCCGATCAGTGCTGCCGTTGCCGCCAGTTTCCACGGACTGTTAAACATAATCGAAAATCCGAACACGCCGCAGAAACTGAAGACCAGACGCAGTATGATATGCATGGGAACGGACATAGAAAGCGCCGGAAAATCCACCGGATGCAGATGCAAAAGCAGTGCCATCAGCCATGCCGTAATGGTCGCAACAACAATGATAATGATCGCATAGGTCAGCCTCTCCAGCCCGGAACGCATATCCAGCTTGGCAAGGTCAATTCCGCTTGTAATAAACGGAAAGCCCGGAATGATAAAAAGCATGGAACAGATATATCCCGCCTCATGCTGCAGGGAAACCCCGGCAATCAGCTCTGCGATCCGAAGCAGAATGGTATAGGTAACGCACGCCGAGGCAACGGATGCCACAATCCCGAGAAACAGTGTCAGATGATGCTTTGTCAGTTTGCAGCGGACAAAGTTTCCAAGTCCTGCCCCGCAAAAAGCAAACAGCATTTCCACGGGTCCTCCGCCAAGCAAAAATGTGAATGCGCCGCATGCCAGTGCCGCGGCAAATCCCAAAGCCACCGGGGAATAGAGTCCATGAATCCGGTCGATCTCATCCAGATGATCATGGAGCTGTTCGCCCGTCATGGTTTTCCCTACGGTTGAAAATTCACCGATAAAACGCTCCAGCCGGTTCAGTTTTGATGTGTTGACTCCGGTATTGGTCAGGCAAAGAGACTGGGAAAATCCACTCGTTCCATCAAAACAGGTATATTCAATCGACATCAGACCGATATCTGTCGAACATGTAATTCCGAGATTTTGTGAAATCGTATTCATGGAACTGCGGACACGCCAGGCTCCCGTTCCACAGGATAACAGCATTAGGCCGACACGGCCGACGATTGAAGCTTTTTCGGTCAGGTCTGCCTCTGTAATCGGACAATTTCCGTGACCGCTGTACTCATGCCATGGGATATCCATGTGATTTTTAGGTATTGCAGTGGTTTGCATGAATCATCATCCTCTTTCTTAATGCATCAATACAATTTTGTTTGCAATATCAATGTTTTTCTCCAATGCCTTCCGAAAATGGTACATCGGCAAAAACACCCCAAGTGCATCGTAACGGTTTCCCTTATTTTCCATGGAATCCTGTCCGTAATAAACGACCGAACGTGGCAGGGATTTCTGCAGATCCATCAGGATATCCCAGATGATCGCATATGCCTGCGCTTCTGTCTCCTGCATTTTTACCGTATCCGGCATTTCATAGACAAGCAGCACTCCGATATGCTCTCCCATACGGATTTCCTGTGCTTCCATGGTATCTCTGTCATAACAATGCCGTTTACGGAATCCGTATGCCAGATACATCTTCACCTGTTCACTCTTTTGAAATACCTTAAAAAACTGCTCATAATTTTTGTCACTGACATGAAATTTGATATCCGGAATTAATTTTCCATCCTCATCCGTCAGGATATAGGGATTTGTCTGACCATTGGCATTAAAACGAAACGGAGCCAGAAACGAATTCCGCAGCAGATCAAACATACTGTTCTGGCAGATTGCCATCAGAAACGCCGTCAGATCCTTTTCCTCATAAGAACGAAACAGTGCGGTTGCGAACTGCTCCGCAGAAAGACCGTTGCCCTCATAATCATCGCCCACTCCGAGCGCATCATAAAACGTTTCCATCAGGCGCTCACATGCCTGCGGATTCTCTTTAATCTTTTCAAAAAGCATTTTTGCCTTCTGTTCCCTTGGAAAAATTGTTGCCATAAAAATACACTTCCTTTTCTCAATCTCGCTATCTTTTATTATAAAGAATATTTTTAAAAAGGATAACGTATTTTCTATATAAGTTTCATATTAAATTGACATATTAAAATGCGGTGAAAATAATCCTTTCACCGCACATAATACTTACTGCTCTGTCTTTTCAATCTGCGTATCCATCTTTAAAATATGATTGATCAGCCATCCGCCAAGGAACTCGATCAGCTCATGCAGATATTCCTGCTGGTTGTCATCAATTTCTTCCAGCTTATCCAGATCGATACTCATCAGCTTGTCCACAAATGCCTGATGCGCCCTCTTTTGCGCTTCCAGCATCGGGCTGTTGATTTTCTGCATATAGGCCTCTTCATCTTCAAAATGAAACTTGGTATATTCCCGGAGTTCATCCAGCAGACGTACAATTTCATCGTATTTGTCATGAAGCAGGTCGTTATGGATCAGTGCATTTACCTCTCCGATAATCTCAAACAGCTTCCGGTGTTCCCTGTCTACCAGTTCAATTCCCGTATAATATTTCGCGGTAAACACAAACGGATCTTCTTTCTGCATTTTTCCGATCATCATGTCACTGCTTAAAATATGCCGGTACAGCCAGCGTACCAGATAGGTCAGAATCTCATCGAGCATCGCCGATGCATTCTCCCCGGTGAGTGGCTGCTTTTCCAGAAGTTTTACGTGATCGGCAAATGCCTGATGCTCTTTTTTCTGCAACGGCAGTTCCGGATCGTTCTGTGCCTCCATATAGGCTTCTTCGTGTGCAAAATGGTTTACGGCATAATCACTTAAATGTTCCAGTATATTTTTTACCGTCTGTGGTGTGCGTGCTTCTTTCGGCAGTTCAACCGCTTCATTGATCAGCGAAAACAGTTTTCGGTGCTCTTCATCGATCTGGTCGATGCCCGTCAGACAATCCTGCGTAAATTCGTACATTATTACGTTCCTCCCTCAGTGTATTTTCTCTGTGAAAACAAAAGTTCTTTTCTGCCACTATATAATCATTTTTTGGAATTGTCAAATACGAATTACTTCTATCATACGCTGTGCCGTTACACCATTAAGTATCCGTGCAGACATTTCTCCATAATACCAGAGTACTCCAAACTTTTTTGCATCCATAAAAAAATTCCTCCTATATCTTTCTGGTTCTAAGCTTAGAAAATATAGGAGGAAACGTCAATCTACGATTCCTTTATATCGCCTGATTCCGGCGTATTCTGCCCCACAGCCGCGGGGTATACAGTGTCAGAATCTTATTTACCTGATTTACTACCTTTGGATTAACAAGCAGGTAAATCACGCAGATACTCAGACAAATCAGAACAAACAGCGCAAACCATCCCCAGTCTCCGAGATAGTCATAGATTCCCGCAAACATCAGGATATCCCGCAGGATCCGGTGCAGCATATATACCGGCATCGTATTCTGTCCAATCACTGACAGACAGGTTTTCCCACGCGGCACAAAAAACATAATCGCCCACGAAATCAGAAACGCGGCAATCATCAGTGCCAGACGAACAAACGGCCCTTCCCACACATCATCCAGTTCATAATAGGAAATGTTTTCATAGACCATGCCAAGCTCATCTTTTAACTTTGAGCCAAACGCCAGAATTCCCGCACAGATTGCCACAGCAGCCGGTACAACAACTCTCCGGTAAACCGGTCGCAATGCCCGTTCAAGCACCGGTTGTTCCATATAATATCCCAGATAAAAGAACGGACCAAATACCAGAATACGGGACATGCACAAAAAATCGCCGATATTTTTGAAATATCCGGCGATCAGGGCCAGCGCAACCGTCACGATTAATACCGGTATCTCTTTGTACTTCCGGATGACAGGAATGGTAAGATACCACACAATCATGGCAAACAGATACCACGGCGCCCCACTCTGCGAGAAAAAATTAATCTCTGAGAAATCCCGGAATCCACACAGTGCATATACTATCTGAATTGCAATAACAAATATGATGTACGCCTTGATCAGATACAATATTTTTTTAAAATTATACTGCCCGTTTTTATATATTTTCTTTGCAAAATAACCTGACACAAATACAAAAAGCGGCATATGAAATACATAGATCAGGCGCTTTACCACCACAAGAACACTTTCTCCGTGGATAGGGAGCAAAAAATGTCCCAGCACGACTAAGAATATCAATACCGCTTTCAAATTATCAAAAAAATAATCTCTCTCTTTATTCATTCGACACATCCTCTATTACCGAGAATGTATTATAGAACTTTTGCCGAAAAAGTCAAGAACTATTACGCTTTTTGTTGAAACATTCCGTAAAATACCGCATCGGTATGTTTACGGATTTCCCCAAAATCATGGTATGGCACTTTCATGTTCCAGAAACACAGATGAGTGGAATGATTAATTTCCTCCATCACAGACAAAACTCCCGGCTGATCGGATTTCGTGATATAAAAAATCACGGAATCGAGAATCTTTTTTTCACTGTAACTATATTCAATTTTCTTACGCGTATAGCGAAATTCCGGTGTACAATCGTATTGTCTGAGTTTCAACTCAATCAATGCCCGGATTCCCTGCATGGTATAAATAGAATACGGAGCTTCAAATCCAAACCAGAAACCTTCTTTCTGGTAGAAACTCAGTTCCGTAACATCCGGCCGCATATATTCTTCCCGCGCAACAACACGGATTCCGTCTGTATAATAAAATGTTTCTTCCGTATACACCATGATCGACGGCATAAAATCACCTCATCTGTACAATGTGCCAGTCATCTGTTCGTATCTTATTTGCGAAGAACAAAATCAGATACCATCTCATCCAGACTTTCAGCAGATGCAGAAAGTTCTTCACTGGTTGCAGATACTTCTTCAGAAGTAGCAGAATTAGACTGCACAACCCCGTTTACCTGCTCAACAGCAGCGGAAATCTGCTTTACCGATTCTGCCTGCTGATCAGAAATCTGACGGATCTTAGCCACCTCCATAACAACCGCATCCAGCTGTTCGATCATTTCCGACATAAACTTGGAAGTCTCATCTGCAACAGAGCTTCCGACACCCACCTGATTCAGACTGTTTGTCAGCATGACACGGGTTTCTTCTGCCGAAGAAGCACTCTCTTCCGCAAGGTTTTTAATCTGTTCTGCAACAACCGCAAATCCTTTTCCTGCTTCACCGGCACGCGCAGCCTCAATGGATGCATTTAAAGACAACAGGTTTGTCTGGCTGGCAATGCTTTCAATCTTTCCGATGACAACCTGGATATCATTGGTGGTCTCTGAAATATGCTGCATGGCTTCGACCAGTTCTTTCATCTTTGCACTTCCGCTGTCTGCCTTGATTGCAACCCGCTTTGCCTGGTCATGTACACTGTCTGTAGACTTTGTATTTTCTTCGATATGTGTAGCAACCTCGGCAACCGAAGATGTCAGCTGCTGTACTGCCGCTGCCTGATCGGTAGCTCCCTCTGCCAGTCCCTGCGCACTCTGTGCCAGCTGGTCAGCTCCTGCGGATACCTGATTGGAAGATTCCTGTACATTTTTGATCGTCTGGCTCAGATTATTTTCTGTCGCTTCCAGTTTCTTTAAAATTTCACCGAAATTTCCCTGATAGGCTTCAATATCATGGGATCTCGCATCAAAGTTTCCTTTTGCAAACTCTGTAAGGAGCTGATTGATATCGTCCACAACACCCCTTAAATAAAAAGATGTATTGCGGAAACTTTCTGCAAGCTTTCCCAGTTCATCTTCCCCCTGATAAGAAATATCAATTTCGAGATTTCCGTGTGCCATGTCATCTGCGGCCTTTTCTATCTGGTCTAACGGTTCAAGAATATTTTCTGTCAGTTCCTGAATGATCATTTTGGAAAGCAATGGCATACCAACTACTGCAATGACAGGAATGATAATCCATACCGGATGTCCAAATACAAGCATTAAAATTGCAAACAGAATATTGTTCACCAGTAAAATTGCAAAAATTGCTTTCATAATCATTTTCAGCTTATCCGCAATTTTCACATCTTGAAAGTAATTCTTACGCATACGTTTCCTCCTATGTATCGTATACTATTTGTCTATAATTCTACATCGAAATGTACATAATAGCAAGCAGAATTATCCAAAAATTATACAAGTCTGTCCAAAACTGCTTGAGATCTGCAGTTCCACACGCGGAGCATCCGGATCACTGCTGCCCTGACCTTTACATTCCACATGTCCGCCTGCATTGCTGTGTTCAAAGTATCATGTGCATTTTGCTTGCCACCAGATATACCGCAATAAAAATAAGAATAACTGCGTGAAGCCCACAAGAGGTAAAAAAGGAGCCATCTGTTTCAGATGACTCCCAAAAATCATATGGCTATGCACCAGCCATAAGTCTCTATTTTACTGTACGGACAGATAAGAATATCCCATCAGACTTGTATCCACGTCATGTGCCACCTCACGGCCCTCACGAATTGCCCAGACAACCAGTGACTGTCCTCTGTGCATATCTCCCGCAACAAATACGTTCTTTACATTTGTTGCATATGTTCCAGGCTCTGTAGCTACATTTGTTCTCTGGTTCAGCTCTACACCGAATGCCTTTGCAATGTATTCCTCTGTTCCAAGGAATCCTGCAGCAATCAGTACCAGTTCGGCCGGAATCTTCTTCTCGGAACCGGAAACCTCCACCATATTTCTGCGTCCGGTCTTCTCATCCACCTTGCTCTCAAGTCTGACGATTGTCAGACCATTCAGCTTGCCGTTCTTATCCTTATGGAATTCCTTTACGGTTGTCTGATAGATTCGTGGATCTGTACCGAAACATGCAATCGCTTCTTCCTGGCCATAGTCGGTCTTTAACACCTTCGGCCACTCCGGCCATGGGTTATTTGCTGCCCGCTCTGCCGGTGGACATGGCATCATCTCCAGCTGGGTTACAGACTTTGCACCCTGACGGATAGCCGTTCCCACACAGTCATTTCCGGTATCACCGCCACCGATGATCACAACATTTTTTCCCTTTGCGGAAATAAATTTGTTATCCTTAAAATTGGAATCCAAAAGGCTCTTTGTGTTGCGTGACAGATAATCGACTGCAAAATAGATTCCTTCTGCATCACGACCTGCTGCCTTGATATCACGCGCATGCTTTGCTCCACAGCAGAGGATGACTCTGTCATACTCTTTTAACAGCTCTGCACTCTTGACATCCACACCGACATTACAGCCTGTGATAAACTTCACGCCCTCTTCTTTCATAACATTGATCTTACGGTCAATGATCTGCTTTTCGAGCTTCATATTCGGAATACCATACCGCAGCAGACCGCCCGGCTTGTCTTCCCGTTCAAATACCGTCACCTGATGTCCTCTCTGATTCAGAAGATCTGCGGCAGCAAGTCCGGACGGACCGGATCCGATCACTGCAACTTTCTTTCCGGTTCTTACTTTCGGTGGATTTGCCTTGGCATAACCCATCTCATAAGCATTTTCAATGATGGCATATTCATTGCTCTTTGATGCCACTGCCTCCTGGTTCAGTCCACAGGTGCAGGCATTCTCACACAGTGCCGGACATACACGGGAGGTGAACTCCGGGAAATTATTTGTCTTCTTCAGACGCAGATAGGCTTCTTTCCAGTTTCCGTTATAAATCAGATCATTCCATTCCGGTACCAGATTGTGAAGCGGGCATCCGCTTGCCATTCCCATCAGCATCTGACCGGACTGGCAGAACGGCACGCCACATGCCATACATCTGGCTCCCTGCAGCTCCTGTTCTTCTTTTGACAGAGGTGTATGAAACTCTTTAAAATGCTTAATTCGCTCTTTTGGATCTTCAGCCATCTTATCCTGCCTGTCATAATCCATAAATCCTGTTGCTTTTCCCACTGTTCTTACCCCCTATCTTCCTTCTTTGATCGCATAAAATGCTTCTGTCTTTGCCTGTTCACTGCTCATGCCCTGTTCTTCCATCTGAAGGATGGTTGTCAGCATACGTTCATAATCAATCGGAATAATCTTCTTGAATTTCGGAAGATATTCAGTGAAGTTATCCAGAATCTTCTTACCAAGTTCCGAATTGGTATTGGCAACATGTTCTTCGATCATGCTCTTTAATTCTCCGACATCGATCTTGGTTGTCACATGTTCAATATGAACCATCTCTTTATTGACTCTTGTATAAAGATCATTTTCCATATCCAGTACATAAGCAACTCCACCGCTCATACCGGCTGCGAAGTTCTTACCTGTTCCGCCAAGGACTGCTACGCGTCCGCCTGTCATATATTCACAACCATGGTCGCCAGTACCTTCAACAACTGCTGTTGCACCAGAGTTACGTACACAGAATCTCTCACCTGCTACACCATTGATAAATGCCTTGCCACTTGTTGCTCCATAGAGTGCTACGTTACCGATGATGATATTCTCATCTTCCTTATAAGATACACCTGTTGGTGGATATACAATAAGCTTACCACCTGAAAGACCTTTTCCGAAGTAATCGTTGCTGTCACCGACAAGTTCAAGTGTAAGTCCCTTAGGGATAAATGCACCGAAGCTCTGTCCGCCAGCACCTGTACATTTAACTGTATAAGTATCTTCTGCAAGGCTCTCACCAAATCTTCTTGTTATCTCTGCACCAAGAAGTGTTCCTAATGCTCTATCTGTATTAGTTACATCAACCTCAACACTTCTCTTCTGCTTCTTATCCATAGCATCCGAAAGCTTCTTAATAAGAATCTTCTCATCTACTGTCTTCTCAAGTTCAAAGTCATATACATTCTTCTTATCATACTTAATTGAAGAAGCTTCCTTAACATAAGGATTGTTAAGTATATTAGAAAGGTCAACCTTTGAAGCTCTTCCGCTTCCCTCTACATCTTCTCTTGCTTCAAGGAAATCTGTTCTTCCTACAAGTTCATCAACAGTCTTAACACCAAGCTTTGCCATATATTCACGAAGCTCCTGTGCGATAAATCTCATAAAGTTGACAACATATTCAGGCTTGCCTGCAAATCTCTTTCTAAGCTCAGGATTCTGTGTAGCAATACCAACTGGACAAGTATCAAGGTTACATACTCTCATCATTACACAGCCCATTGTTACAAGTGGAGCTGTTGCAAAACCGAATTCTTCTGCACCAAGCATAGCTGCTATTGCAACATCACGTCCGCTCATAAGCTTACCATCTGTCTCGATTATAACCTTATTACGAAGTCCGTTCATTGTAAGTGTCTGATGAGCTTCTGCAAGTCCTAATTCCCAAGGAAGTCCTGCATTATGTATAGAACTTCTTGGAGCTGCACCAGTACCTCCATCATAACCTGATATAAGGATAACCTGTGCACCTGCCTTGGCAACACCAGAAGCTATAGTACCAACACCTGCTTCTGATACAAGCTTAACTGATATTCTTGCATTCTTGTTGGCATTCTTTAAATCATATATAAGCTGTGCTAAATCTTCGATAGAATAAATGTCGTGATGAGGTGGTGGTGATATAAGTGATACACCTGGTGTTGAAAGACGTGTCTTTGCAATCCAAGGATATACCTTCTTTCCTGGAAGATGTCCACCTTCACCTGGCTTAGCACCCTGTGCCATCTTAATCTGGATTTCCTTAGCACTTACAAGATACTTGCTTGTAACACCAAAACGTCCTGAAGCTACCTGCTTGATAGCTGAACATCTGTTAAGTCCGTCAGCACCTACTGTAAGTCTGTCTTCATCTTCTCCACCTTCACCTGAGTTAGACTTGCCGTGAAGCATATTCATAGCAATAGCCATAGTCTCGTGTGCTTCCTTAGAGATGGAACCGTATGACATGGCACCGGTCTTAAATCTCTTAACGATAGAATCAACACTCTCTACCTGATCTATATTTATTCCCTTCTTAGGGAACTTGATATCCATAAGTCCTCTTAAGTTCTTAACGCCCTCTTCTTTATTAACAAGAGCTGTATATTCCTTAAATGTATTATAATCACCTGTACGTGCTGCAAGCTGTAAAAGATGTATTGTCTGTGGATTGTAAAGATGTTCTTCTTTTCCACTTCTCATCTTATGAGCGCCCTCACTGTCAAGAGTTGTATCTGTTGAAAGTCCAAGTGGATCAAATGCCTTAGAATGAAGTGTTTCCACATCTTCCTGAATATCCTTAAGTCCGATTCCTTCAATTCTTGATACAGTACCAGTGAAGTACTTATTAATTACATCTGAGTTAATACCAATTGCCTCAAATATCTTAGCACCCTGATATGACTGGATTGTTGAAATACCCATTTTAGCTGCAATCTTAACAATACCACTTATAATAGCATTGTTGTAGTCATCAACTGCTGCATAGTAATCCTTGTCAAGCATATTAAGGTCGATAAGCTCCTGTATGCTCTCCTGTGCAAGATATGGGTTGATAGCTGATGCACCATATCCTAAAAGTGTTGCAAAATGATGTACATCTCTTGGCTCACCACTTTCAAGTATAACTGCCATACTTGTTCTCTTCTTAGTCTGTACAAGGTAATGCTGTACAGCACCTACTGCAAGAAGTGATGGAATTGCAACGTGATTCTCATCAACACCCCTGTCTGAAAGGATAATGATGTTAGCGCCTTCTCTGTGTGCCCTGTCAACCTCTACGAATATATGGTCAATAGCCTTTTCAATTGATGTATTCTTATAATATGTAATAGGAATTGTCTCTACCTTAAAGCCTTCAACTTTCATATTCTTAATCTTTAAAAGATCTGTATTAGTAAGAATAGGATTGTTAATCTTTAAGTTCTTACAGTTCTCTGGCTTTTCCTCAAGCACATTTCCATCTTTACCAAGATATACAGTAGTTGAAGTTACAATCTTTTCTCTTATCGAATCAATAGGTGGATTAGTAACCTGTGCAAATAACTGCTTAAAATAGTTAAATAAAGGCTGGTGTCTGTTAGAAAGCACCGCAAGTGGTGTATCTATACCCATAGCTCCAATTGACTCTGCTCCATTA
>ERZ1027046.974-NODE-974-length-11359-cov-4.336164_pt1 | contig 11359 bp, 13 predicted proteins | sample MGYA00519431_ERZ1027046 | MGnify/ENA primary metagenome ERZ1027046 (study PRJEB26926, sample SAMN06164587) | human gut metagenome | biome: ENVO:00009003; feature: ENVO:2100002; material: ENVO:00002003 | host: Homo sapiens | place: USA | collected 2012 ...
CGATAGGAGCGTCCGTAGTCACCAGAGGCACGGCCTGACGCATCATGTTCGAACCCATCAGGGCGCGGTTGGCGTCATCGTGTTCGAGGAACGGGATAAGGCTCGCGGCGATCGAAGCGATCTGGTTCGGAGCCACGTCCATCAGATTCACCTCCTCGGCGGTAACCACCGGGAAGTCGGCGCCTTCGCGCGCCTTGATACGGTCGGGCTGCAGGAAGTGGCCTTCGTCGTCGATCGGCATGTTCGCCTGCGCGACGATCTTGCCCTCCTCCTCTTCGGCCGAGTAGTAGCGGATGTCGTCGTTGTTCATGTCGATCTGTCCGTTCTCGACCTTCCGGTAGGGAGTCTCGATGAATCCCATCGGCGAAATCTTCGCATAAACGCAGAGCGACGAAATCAGACCGATGTTCGGGCCTTCCGGCGACTCGATCGGGCAGAGACGGCCGTAATGCGTGTAGTGTACGTCTCGCACCTCGAAACCGGCGCGGTCACGCGACAGACCGCCGGGGCCGAGGGCCGACAGACGGCGCTTGTGCGTAATTTCGGCCAGCGGGTTGATCTGGTCCATGAACTGCGAGAGCTGCGAAGTGCCGAAGAACGAGTTGATCACCGAAGACAACGTCTTGGCGTTGATCAGATCCACCGGCGTAAACACCTCGTTGTCACGCACGTTCATACGCTCGCGGATCGTACGCGCCATGCGCACGAAACCTACCGAGAACTGATTCGACAGCTGTTCGCCCACGGTGCGCACGCGGCGGTTCGACAGGTGGTCGATATCGTCCACGTCGGCCTTGGAGTTGATCAGCTGGATCAGGTATTTGATAATGGCGATGATGTCCTCGCGCGTCAACGTGCGAATGGCCGGATCGGTATCCAGATCCAGCTTCTTGTTGATGCGGTAGCGGCCCACGTCGCCCAAGTCGTAGCGCTTGTCCGAGAAGAACAGCTTCTCGATGACATCGCGCGCCGTCGCCTCATCGGGCGGCTCCGAAGCGCGCAGCTGCCGGTAGATGTAAACGACAGCCTCCTTCTCGGAGTTGCAGGGGTCTTTCTGCAGGGTATTGTATATGATCGAGAAATCGATGCCCGACAGGCTCTCCTTATGCAGGAGGATCGTCTTGGCGCCGCTTTCGAGAATCTGGTCCACATGTTCCTCTTCGAGGACCGTCTCGCGGTCCACGATAACGTTGTTGCGCTCGATGGAAACCACCTCGCCCGTATCTTCGTCCACGAAGTCCTCGACCCACGTCGAAAGCACACGTGCGGCGAGCTTGCGGCCCACGGCCTTCTTGAGGTTGGCCTTCGTGACCTTCACTTCGTCCGCCAGATCGAAGATTTCGAGAATCTGCTGGTCCGCCTCGTAGCCGATGGCGCGCAGCAGCGTGGTGACGGGAAGCTTCTTCTTACGGTCGATGTAGGCATACATCACGTTGTTGATGTCCGTTGCAAATTCGATCCACGAACCCTTGAAAGGAATGATACGCGCCGAATAGAGCTTCGTGCCGTTGGTGTGCATGCTCTGTCCGAAGAACACGCCCGGCGAACGGTGCAGCTGGGATACGATGACACGCTCCGCACCGTTGATGACGAACGTACCGCGTTCGGTCATATAGGGAATCGTACCGAAGTACACATCCTGAACGACGACACCGAAATCTTCGTGCTCGTCGTCCGTGCAGTAAAGCTTGAGTTTGGCTTTCAGGGGAACGCTGTACGTCAGCCCGCGCTCCAGACACTCCTCGATCGAGTAGCGCGGCGGGTCGATATAGTAGTCGATGAACTCCAGAACGAAATTGTTCCGGGTATCCGTAATGGGGAAATTCTCCTGAAACACCTTATACAGCCCCTCGTTTTTACGATTTTCGGCCGTGGTGTCCATCTGGAAAAAGTCCCGGAATGATTTAAGCTGTACCTCCAGCAGATCGGGATAAGGCACCCGGTTCTTGACTGTCGAAAAGCTAATTCTTTGTTGTGTTTTTGCTGTGGACATCGTAAAATCCAAATTATGTTGAAGTGTAATTCTGGTGGGTTACGCTCCCCCGCGTTGCCGGGTATTTATTATCCCGCCAATGCCCCCGTTTGCAGGCGTATTTCGCCCCGGGAGCATCCTTTCTTCCAAAGAGTGGACACAGCTCCTGCTCGGCACTTCCAGTCTTTAGACCAAGAAAAGGCATAGAGCTTACACGCCGGTAAGCCCTATACCTGAATCGTCTGAAACGACTTAAGCAGCAATGCTACTTAAGCTCAACTTCAGCACCAGCCTCCTCAAGCTGAGCCTTGATCGACTCGGCCTCTTCCTTGGAGACACCCTCTTTAACAGCCTTGGGAGCGCCGTCAACGAGAGCTTTAGCGTCGCCCAGCGAAAGACCAGCGAGGTCCTTAACGACCTTGATAACCTGAAGTTTTGCCTGACCGGCGGTCTTCAGAATCACGTCGAAAGTCGACTTCTCGGCGGCAGCAGCCTCGCCTGCGCCAGCAGCGGGAGCTGCAACGGCAACAGCGGCAGCAGCCGGTTCAATGCCATACTCCTCCTTGAGGATGGTAGCCAATTCGTTTACCTCGGTAACCTTGAGGTTTACCAGTTCTTCAGCAAGTTTCTTTACGTCTGCCATAGTTGTAAGCTTATTAAATTTTGTTTAATTCTTGATTGTGATTAGTTGTTTCTCGATTCGAGCGTCTTCACGATGCCCGCAATCTTTTGGCCTGCATTAGCCTGCAATGCAGAAATAACATTCTTCGCAGGAGACTGGAGCAGTGCGATGATATCGCCGATAAGCTCCTCCTTCGACTTGATGTTACACAGAGCGTCCAGCTGATCGTCGCCCACGTAAACGCATCCCTCGGCGAAAGCCGCTTTCAGAACGGGTTTGTCGGACTTCTTGCGGAATTCCTTGATCAGGACCGCAGGAGCCTTCGCAACGTTGGCGAACATAATCGAGGTCGGACCCTCCAATACTTTTACCAGATCAGCGTCAGCCTTCTCCACCTTCTCCAGCGCCTTGCCCAGCAGCGTGTTCTTCACGACTACCAGTTTGACGTCGTTTTCGAAGCACTTGCGGCGCAGGGCAGCGGTCTGCTCTGCGTCAAGCGCCGCGATGTCGGCGATATAGAAGTGAGGATAAGCTTGGAGCTGCTCGGCAATGGCGTTAATAACGACCAGTTTTTCTTCCTTTGTCATCTCTTCTCTCCTCCTTCTTATTTGGTTTCTACTGATTTGGAATCAATCTGCAAGCCGGGACTCATCGTGGTCGAGAGATAAATACTCTTCACATAAGAACCTTTCGCAGCAGCCGGTTTCAGTTTGAGAATCATGTTCAGCACCTCTTTCGCGTTGTCCACGATCTGATCGGCCGAGAACGAAACCTTACCTACCGAAGTGTGAATGATACCGAATTTGTCGACCTTGAAGTCGATCTTACCCGATTTCACTTCCTGAACGGCTTTGCCCACCTCCATCGTAACCGTACCGGTCTTGGGGTTAGGCATCAGGCCGCGGGGACCCAGAATACGGCCCAGCGCACCAACCTTGCCCATTACGTTCGGCGTGCAGATGATAACGTCAACGTCGGTCCAGCCGCCCTTGATCTTATCAACAAACTCGTCCAAACCTACGTAATCGGCGCCGGCAGCCTGAGCCTCAGCCTCCTTCTCAGGAGTACAGAGCACCAGCACGCGCACCTGCTTACCCGTACCGTGGGGCAGCGTCACAACGCCGCGGACCATCTGATTGGCCTTGCGGGGATCGACTCCCAGACGCACGTCGATATCAACCGAAGCGTCGAATTTCGTGAACGTAATCTCCTTCAGAAGAGCGGCAGCCTCCGAGAGCTTGTAAGCCTTATTGGCTTCCACCTTGGCGTAGGCGATCTTTTGATTTTTTGTCAACTTACTCATCTTCGATTACATATTAGGAAATTCACCGACGACGTTGATACCCATACTGCGAGCGGTACCAGCGATCATACGCATAGCAGCCTCTAAGGTAAAGCAGTTCATGTCAGGCATTTTGTCCTGAGCGATCTCGCGCACCTGATCCCACGTCACCTGACCGACCTTGTCGCGGTTAGGCTGTGCGGAACCCTTCTGCACTTTGGCTGCTTCCTTGAGCTGAATAGCTACAGGCGGCTGTTTTACAACAAAGTCGAACGACTTATCGCTGTAAACCGTGATGATGACCGGGAGAACCTTCCCTGCCTTGTCCTGGGTACGCGCATTGAACTGCTTACAGAAGTCCATGATATTGACTCCCTTAGAACCCAATGCGGGACCAACCGGGGGCGAAGGATTGGCGGCACCACCTTTGATCTGCAATTTAATAAATGCAGCAACCTCTTTTGCCATAGTTTTCCTTGGTTAATTATTCTTTTTCTACTTGTGTGAAACCCAACTCCATAGGAGTCTTGCGCCCGAATATCTTCACCGATACCGTGAGTTTCTTGCGCTCGTTGTCGACGGCCTCGATGGTACCCTGGAAGCTTGAGAAAGGGCCATCGGTGACCTTGACGGTCTCGCCGACAAAGAATGGTATTTCGTTCTCCTCCTCCATGGCGTTCATCTCATCGACGCGGCCGAGGATGCGGGCCACCTCCTGCGGACGCAGCGGCGTGGCATTCATCTTGCGACTGTCTTCCTTGGTATCGCCGAGGAAACCCAGCACATTGGGAGTGTTACGAATTATAATCGGAATCTGACCTACAAACGCGGCCTCCACCAATACGTAGCCCGGATAAGAAACCTTCTCCTTGGAGACTTTCTTTCCGTTGCGGATGGTGTATACCTTTTCGGTGGGAATCAGCACCTGAGATATGTACTCCTCCAGATTATTATGGCGGATTTCGGCCTCGATATACTCTTTGACCTTGTTTTCCTTACCGCCGATAGCCCGGACGACATACCACTGCTTCTTAATCTCGCTCATCGTTTCAGCAACAATTAACGGCCAAGATTACCCAGTGTCTTGTAAATGACGGCCATCAGGTTCTCGAACGTCAGGTCCATAGCCAGCACGACAATGGCGAAAATGACCGAAGCCACCATCACGACGATCGTAGAGCTTTGGAGCTGGGGAAACGTGGGCCACGTCACCTTGTTTACAAGCTCGTTGTAGGATTCTTTAACGTAATTGAACATACTTTTTTTCTTTTACTCTTTGGCAGGAGCAGAGAGATTCGAACTCCCATCAACGGTTTTGGAGACCGCTATTCTACCCTTGAACTATGCTCCTAAAAGCGGGAAGCGGTGCGGAACACCGCTTCCCTATGGGTTGTGAAAATTATTTCACGATCTTCAGGATCTGACCTGCACCTACCGTACGGCCACCCTCGCGGATTGCGAAACGCAGACCTTCGTTGATAGCTACCGGGTAGATCAGCTTCACGGTGATGGTCACGTGGTCGCCGGGCATAACCATGTCTACGCCTGCGGGCAGGTGAACCTCACCGGTCACGTCCATCGTACGCAGATAGAACTGGGGACGATAGTTGTTGTGGAACGGCGTGTGACGGCCACCCTCTTCCTTCTTCAGGATGTAGACCTCAGCCTCGAACTCGGTGTGCGGGGTGATCGAGCCGGGTTTAGCGACTACCATACCGCGCTTAACCTCTTTCTTGTCGATACCGCGGAGCAGCAGACCTACGTTGTCGCCGGCCTCGCCCTCGTCGAGCAGCTTGCGGAACATCTCGACGCCCGTACAGGTCGAAGTCAGGGTCTTCTCCTCAAGACCTACGATCTCGACGGGATCGCCTACGTGGATGATACCGGTCTCGATACGGCCCGTTACAACGGTACCGCGGCCGGTGATCGAGAACACGTCCTCGACAGGCATCAGGAACGGCTTCTCGTTCTCACGCTGCGGGATCGGAATATACTCGTCAACAGCGTTCATCAGCTCCATGATCTTGTCCTCCCATGCCGGCTCGCCGTTCAGGCCGCCGAGTGCGGAACCGCGGATAACGGGAGCGTTGTCGCCGTCATATTCGTATTTCGAAAGCAGGTCGCGAACCTCCATCTCGACGAGGTCGAGCATTTCGGGGTCGTCCACCATGTCGCACTTGTTCAGGAAAACAACGATGCGGGGAACGTTCACCTGACGGGCGAGCAGCACGTGCTCGTTGGTCTGGGGCATCGGGCCGTCCGTTGCGGCAACTACCAGAATGGCACCGTCCATCTGAGCGGCACCGGTAACCATGTTCTTCACATAGTCGGCGTGTCCGGGGCAGTCTACGTGAGCATAGTGGCGGTTGGCCGTCTGGTACTCAACGTGCGAGGTGTTGATCGTGATACCACGCTCTTTCTCCTCAGGAGCGTTGTCGATGGAGTCGAACGAACGAAGCTCCGACAGACCTTTCTTAGCCAGAACGGTCGTGATAGCAGCGGTAAGGGTGGTCTTACCGTGGTCAACGTGTCCGATGGTACCGATGTTCACATGCGGTTTCGAACGGTCGAATTTTTCTTTTGCCATAGTATTAAGTATTTAAAGTATTGTTAAAAATTGCTTTAAAGTTTTAAAAATTCATTTCGCAGAACGAGCGGGCGACACAAACTCCCCTATCAACCGATAGGAGACGTCCGTATCACACGCTTCTGCGTCTTGAGCGGAAGACGAGGCTCAAACTCGCGACCCTCAGCTTGGAAGGCTGATGCTCTATCAACTGAGCTACTTCCGCAAAAATATACCGTATCAGAGTCTACCCTTTCCTCCGCGCCGTCCGTCGATCGGACACCGCCGAAGATCTTGCAACTCCAACCGGCACTCTTTCTTAGTGGGAAGTGATGGATTCGAACCACCGAAGGCGTAAGCCAGCAGATTTACAGTCTGCCCCATTTGGCCACTCTGGTAACTTCCCAAGTTGTCTGCCCCTGAAAGATCGGCTCGCTTTTTGCGCGGGTCTTCCCCGTGAGGCTTTCGTTGCGCCGCTGCTCGTGTTCCGGAAGACCTTCGTCTTTCCGCTTCTCTTGCATCGGCTGTCCGAGCCGATGGAGGGATTCGAACCCCCGACCAGCTGATTACAAATCAGCTGCTCTGGCCAACTGAGCTACATCGGCAAAATCAACCGTTTTGGATTGCAAAAGTAGGCATAAAAAATTTACCGGCCAAATTATTTCCAATAAATTTTTCACTTTTTTACTCTTCTCAAAGAACGTCGGTCTACCGCCTTTTTTACAGGGGTGAAATCGGGTGCAAAGATAGGAAAAGTTTTATATTTTACAACAGCTTCTGCAAAAAATATCACCCTCCGCACCCAAGGTTATTACCGTTCCGCCCCTGCACGCTCCGAAACCGCAGTTCCTGCGGGTGCAAAACGCTCCGACACCTATTTAATATATAAAAAAACAGCTTCCCCGATTTTTCACTACCTTTGCAGCCAAAACCGGCATATACCATGAAAACGATTCCACTGTTCGACGACTTCTCGCTGCGTTCGCTGCGCAGCGGGGACGCCCCTGCGATTTTCGGCGCCATAGACACCCAGCGCGAACACCTCGGACGCTGGCTCCCGTTCGTGGCGGCGACGCACCGCGTGGAGCAAACACAGGAGGTCGTCGCAGGGATGCTGAACGACACGGCAAACCCGGTCTTCACGATCCGGAGCGGAGATGCGTTCGCAGGACTGATCGGCTTCAAATCGGCGGACAGCACGACGCGCACCATCGAAATCGGCTACTGGCTCCGCAGCGAGTTTCAGGGCCGGGGGATCATGACGTCCGCCGTGCAGGCGCTCTGCCGGCTCGCTTTCGAAGAGATGGGCATGGAACGCATCGAAATACGCTGCGCACTGGGCAACTACCGTAGCAACCGCATTCCCCAGCGGCTCGGATTCGCGCTCGACCGGGTGGAAGTCCGGGGAGAACGACTTGCCGACGGGGAGTTCGTCGATCTGAACGTCTACCTGCTGGAGCGCTGAAAAAGAAGCGGAGAAGCCCACAGCCTCTCCGTTTCCACAATCCGACAACAAACCCAAGCTGCCGGCATATGCTCTCCGTCTGCGGACGGTACGGGACAAATCCCCTACTACCCCTCCTTTATGGATGCGATCAGCTGCGCGGGCGTCGCCTGCAGGTAATTCTTGCAGAACCGGCTGAACTGCGTATAATGGCGGAATCCATACTTGTTCATCAGCACCTTCGTGCTGTCCTCGCCGTCGCGGATATCCGTAAAGATCTTCAGCGCCTTCTGGCGCATCATCCAATGATAGACGCTGTCGTTGAAGTGCTCGGCGAAGCGGCGCTTGAAGACCGAAAGGCTCATGCCCGCAAGCGCGGCCAGCTCCGCCACGCCCTGCGCCTTGTCGTAATTGTTGCACACGAACACGCGGAAGTTATCCTGCGGCTGAATCATCGACTGGAAGAAATAAGCATGCTCCGTCGGGGTATACAGCACCTTGATCATCATGAAAAGCTCCGTAGCCTTCATTTTGTGGTAACGGGCGCACTCGCTCAGCTCCGGAACGGCGAACAGATCGCAGAGCAGGCGTTCGATCGTAGGATGCATCGAAAGCCGCGGCACTGCTTCGGTCGGGATGACCGTATCGTAGGGCATCACCTTATCGAAGATATCCTGTTCGCAGAACTCGATGCGGTGAATCAGCGATAGCACGACGACATGGGCGTCGTCCTGCGCCGTGGTGACGAAACGTTCGCCCCTCGCCAGACATACGTATTGTTTCGACGTCACAAGCCGCACCGTATCCCCATGCTCCATCATCAGCGAACCCGACATCACGAAAAGAATGCGCACCATGCGGTCTGCGGGAAAAGTCACCCCTTCTCCTGCTGAAAAAGAAATTTGCGCGAAACGGCAGTAATTCGAATCGCCTATGCGGCGAAACGGCGCAGGAAACGTAGGACAACTACTACAATCCGCAGGGCAATTCTCTTTCAAACCGGCCTCCACAAACTGCGGTTTGATTTGATAATCCATATTACAACTATGTATATTTTTTATTGTCCAAATGTACGTAAAAAAAATAAAAATGACAAAACAGAACACCGCGCATCGCAAATAACGGTTCGTCTCCATTCCGATCCGAATCAAAAAACGTGTCCGGCATGCCATACACCGCCCGTCTCTGACAAAATACATCCATTATCCGCCCCATCTCGGTTTCCTTGCTGAACTCACTCGCTCGCCAAACGAGAGAGGCATCCCGGAATATTCCGGGATGCCTCTCTCATTGCCGCGCGGCGCCGGATCATCCGGCCCGCCGCCCGTTATTTATAGCTTATGATCAGAATCTTCGACGACTCCCAAAAACGGACGGGATCGGTGATGAGCAGTTTCAACACGACCTTGTCGGCATCCGTCACCAACTCGTACGACTCTTCGGGATGCGTCGTCACGACCGAAACCTTTTTCTGCCCGATCGGCACCTCCGACAGCAGCCGCGAATCGGTCTTGGTGAAGCTGTCCAGATTATTGGTCTTATTGACCGTCAGCGTACGCCCGATGAAACCCTGCTTGTTGATGATCTGCGCCTCACGCAGCTCTTTCTCGGTCCCGACGATGTAATACACCGTATTCAGCTGGTTCTCCAGCTCGACCTTCTCGGTATTCAGGGTTTCGACCTGCTCGCTCCGCACAGCCACCTGCTCGGTCAGGGTCTCCACCTCGACCCCCATCTGGGTGAGATTCTCCCGCAGCCGGGCAATTTCGTTTTTCTTCTCGGCAAGCTGCGCGCTCATGTCCCGAATCATCTTCTCCAGTCCGTCGAGGCGCAGATTGGCTTTGCGCAACTGCGCGACAGCGCTTTGCAGCGAAGCGATCTTGACTTTGTTTTCCCGCAGCAGCCGGTCGATGGCGGCGATATCGTTGTTGATCTCCTCCACGGGACGGCGGCCGCCTTCGGCGTCGCCCGCCACCGAGAGCAGATTCTCACGCGTCCTGATCAGCGCAAGATTCTCGGAAATAGAACTGATGTCCTCGAAAACAGCACTGATCAGCGAATCCTTCGCGCTGACGACCACCGAAAGCGAATCGCGCTGCTCCTCGACCTTGACGACCGTCCCTTTGCTCACACACGACGCCAGAGCCAGCGCAGCCCCCAGCGCCATGACAATTACATGCTTCATAACTTTCTAACGTTTAAGTCATTGTTTGCCTTACGGCGGCAAATATATACATAAAAACGATATCGTGTACAAAAAAATCGGCCCCAGAACGAAAATTCCGGCCGCACCGCCGGTCCTTCCCCGGCATATCCGCACCCCGGCCGCAGAAACGTTCCTACAACCGCCAAACACGCCCTCAACCGCAGGACCGTTCCTCCACGCAGACATTCCCTCGACCGCAAAATAGCTCTCTCTGCAACAAAACGCACCAAAAACAAACGGGCCGCACACAAGTGCAGCCCGTTGTCTCTCAATGCGGAAAGCGCCTATTTCGCGCCTTTCTTATCGTAGCGTTTTGCGTAACGGCTCATAAACTTATCGACGCGACCGGCGGTGTCTACCAACTTCATCTTACCGGTGTAAAACGGGTGCGACGTGTTGGAAATTTCCATCTTATACACGGGATAGGTTTCGCCGTTCACTTCGATGGTCTCTTTTGTCGAAACGGCGGACCGACACAAAAACACGTGGTCGTTGGACATGTCCTTGAACGCCACCAAACGATAATTCTCCGGATGAATACCCTTTTTCATTTCGTTGTTTTTGTTTTAATTGATTGCTTAAGCGGGACAAAGGTACGAATTTATTTGCAACAAACAATACTCCGCCCGATTTTCCGCGAAACTTTTTATCTCCGCATTACCTCCGCAGCGAGAACGCCCCGTGCCGAAGGCCGCGCCGGACGGATAAAAACAGCCCGCAGAAAGGCTCCCAAAGGCCCGCGACAAAATATCCCGAAAATTTCCCGCCGCCGGATAGGTGTTTCGCCCCGCAGCACGGTATTATATTATGACAAGCTTCCGCGCCGCGCAAGGGGCGGAGAGACAAAACAACAAAACACCTTAAAACATGAAGAGACTCCTTCTCATCGCGGCCTTCGCCGCACTGACGTCCGCTCAGGGCGCCTTCGCATGGGGCAGGCTGGGACACGCCGCCGTCGCCCGTCTGGCCGAGCAACACCTGACGAAAAAGGCCAAAGCCAATCTGGACAAACTGCTCGACGGCCGCTCGATCGTCTATTACGCTTCGTGGATGGACGATTACAAGCCCCAAATGCTCGTCGATCTGGGCTATACGCCCACCAACGGTCCCCGCATGCACATGCTGCCCCACACCTTCTCGGTGGACGAAAGCGGCGAGGTAATCCGCGGTAACCGGCTGCCCGGCGACAAATATCTGGCCAACTGCCTCTATTACGTCTGTCTCTTATACACATCTGACGCTGCCGACGAACTCTAGGGTGTAGATC
>ERZ1027046.985-NODE-985-length-11271-cov-5.146041_pt1 | contig 11271 bp, 8 predicted proteins | sample MGYA00519431_ERZ1027046 | MGnify/ENA primary metagenome ERZ1027046 (study PRJEB26926, sample SAMN06164587) | human gut metagenome | biome: ENVO:00009003; feature: ENVO:2100002; material: ENVO:00002003 | host: Homo sapiens | place: USA | collected 2012 ...
GAGATTAGCGAGTGTCTCGTGGGCTCGGAGATGTGTATAAGAGACAGGTATCATCTACAATATCAATAATTGTTCCATAGAAACCGGATGTAGTAAGAACGGTGTCTCCCACAGCTACTTCGGAAAGCATCAGATCTTTTTTCTTCTGCTCCTTCTTCTGTGGACGAATCATCAGAAAATACATAAATCCGAAGATTACTACCAGCCAGATAATCATACCAAACATGCCCATTCCGCCGGAAGCGGAAGCGCTGCTATTTGCTAAAATTGCGCTCATCAATGTTTCCTCCTATATTCAAATACTAAAACCCATTCTACACAACTTCCGTTCTTTGGGCAAGCCTTTTTGGCTTTTTTAGACATTTTTTATACTTGACTGTCCCATCCGGTACAGTTTTTCTTCTTTGTAGGAAGCAAAATTTCCGGCATCGAGAGCATCCCGGATCTCTTCCATCATGGTATTGTAAAAATACAGGTTATGAAGAACACACAGGCGCATGCCAAGCATTTCCTTTGCTTTTAACAGATGCCGGATATAGGCTCTGCTGTAGTGCCGGCATGCCGGACACTGGCAGCCCTCCTCAATCGGACGCATGTCTTTTTCGTATTTCTGGTTAAACAGATTCAACTTTCCTTCGTTGGTATATACATGTCCGTGGCGTCCGTTTCTGCTCGGATATACACAGTCAAAGAAATCGATTCCGCGCTCTACCCCCTCGAGAATATTGGCAGGTGTTCCCACGCCCATCAGATACGTCGGCTTGTTTTTCGGAAGATACGGAACGGTCTCCTCTATGATCTGATACATCTGTTCATGGGTTTCTCCCACTGCAAGTCCGCCAATTGCATACCCATCCAGATCCAGTTCCGAAATTCTCTTTGCATGGTCCGTCCGGATATCCGAAAAAATTGCTCCCTGGTTAATTCCAAACAACAGCTGCTCTTTATTAATCGTATCTTCCAGACTGTTCAGACGCTGCATTTCTTTTTTGCACCGCTCCAGCCAGCGGGTCGTACGCGCAACAGAATCTTCGACATATCTGCGCTCTGCCACACTCGATGGACACTCGTCAAATGCCATGGCAATCGTCGATCCGAGGTTTGACTGGATCTGCATGCTCTCTTCCGGTCCCATAAAAATCTTTGCGCCATCTACATGGGAATGGAAATATACACCCTCCTCCTTAATTTTTCGGAGTCCTGCCAGGGAAAACACCTGAAATCCACCGGAATCTGTCAGAATCGGACGATCCCAGACCATAAACTTATGCAGTCCACCCATTTCTTTGATCAGCTTGTCTCCTGGACGCACATGCAGATGATAGGTATTGGACAGTTCCACCTGACATTTGATCTCTTTGAGATCCATTGTTGAAACAGCACCCTTGATTGCGGCCACCGTTCCCACATTCATAAACACCGGCGTCTGGATATCTCCGTGCACCGTATGAAACACCGCACGTTTCGCACTGCCTTCCTGTTTTAACAACTCATATGTAGCCATTTTCTGTTATTCCTCTTTCTTTTTATTTACTTTCGAATTCTGCGGATCAAAATACCGTTGGACAAAAGTGTGGAATCTATGTAATGTCGTTCAAGCAGAATTTCTCCCTGCGGCACTACCTCGACATCTTCCTCACAGCAGTTAATCAGCACTTCCACATAACAATCCGGAAAATCCACTTTCTGAAACTGGATCACACGCCTGTACGCTGCATAATCATTCGGAAAATGAAAATTACGGCTTTTTAAGAGCGGTTCCTGCCGACGCAGATGAATCAGTGTAGATATGATCCTGCTGCGCTCTGCATACTTTCCGGCCTCAATATCCGACCACGGCATACATCTGCGGCAGTCCGGATCATAGCTTCCTTCCATGGCAATTTCTGTTCCGTAGTAAATGCACGGACTTCCCGGCATTGCAAAAAGTACAGCAATCTGTGCAAAATATTCATCCAGATTCTTCACATCCGAGCGAAGCCGCTTGGTATCATGCGAATCGAGCAGATTAAACAGCACATCATTGGTCTGCTGCATATAGCTTGTATAGCAGCGGTTGATTGTATACTCAAAGTCTTCATTCGTCAGGCTCTTATCAATCCAGAAATCCTTGATACTTTGTCCAAGCGGATAATTCATTACCGCATCAAACTCATCTCCGCGCAGCCACGGAAGCGCGTTGTGCCAGATTTCTCCGAGAATATAGATATCCGGGTTGATCTCCTTGACCCGCGCATGCAGTTCTTTGCAGAACCTGTGGGAAACTTCATTTGCCACATCCAGACGGATTCCATCGATTCCGTAATTTTCCACCCAGTTGGCACAAATATCTACAAAATATTTGCGTACTTTCGGATTGTTTGTATTGATCTTTGGCATGGAATCAAAAAAGGCAAATGTATAATACTGTTTCTTCTTTGCCGCCTGCCCGTTTTTATCAAACGGCCATTCATTGATCATAAACCAGTCATAATATTCCGACTCCGGTCCCTTTGCAAGCACATCCTGCCACGGTGCGAAATAATATCCGGAATGATTGAACACACCGTCAAGCATTACGCGGATGCCCCGCTTATGCGCTTCCTTCACAAGGTGTTTAAAGGTTTCCTCATCGCCAAAACGCGGATCAATCTTCGTATAATCCGTGGTATCGTATTTGTGATTTGACGGAGCTTCGTTGATCGGTGTCAGATACAGACCGTTGATTCCCAGATTCTGCAGATAATCCAGCTTGTCTGTAATCCCCGCCAGATCTCCTCCGAAACATTCCTCATTGGTCACGCTTCCATGCTCTCTCCACAAAACCACATTCTCAGGATCATTGGAAGGATCTCCGTTGCAGAAACGATCCGGGAAAATCTGATACCATACGGTATCATTGACCCATGCCGGGGTACGCGGTACATCACAGGGATTCATCCACGGGAAAACAAAGCACTGACGGCTTCTGCCCTCCAGATGCATCTGTTCGCTGCTGACAAACCCGTCTTCAAAATAAAACCAGCTTTCCTCCTCTGTCTGAAGTTCAAAATAATACTTCAGACGCTTGTACTCCGGACGCACGGTTGTGGTCCACCAGATCTGATTTTTTAACCGCTTTTTATATATGATCGGCTCCTTTTTTCCATCCCAGTGCTCCCCACCGCCTAATATTCCCGCGGCAAACGGATCTCCGAGTATAATGGATACCGATTTTACATCGTAGCCCGTTTTTATATTGATAATCAGCTCATCCTCATTCATCGGATAACAGTAATTGTCACTCGCCTGATGATATACTGCGTTAAATTCCATATGTTCCCCCTCTCTTTTTTATGTCTATTTCCTTTAAATATTACCATATCTCTCTTGACTATTCAATGCGATGTTTTTTATAATATCCCTTAGAATATTAACGTTTTTAAGGAGGCATTTATGGCAGGCTCATCATTTGGCAATTTATTTCGTATCACCACATGGGGGGAATCTCACGGCAAAGGCATCGGTGTTGTTGTGGATGGCTGTCCTGCCGGACTCAGCCTCTGTGAAGAAGATATCCAGAAATTTTTAGACCGGCGTAAACCCGGCCAGTCCAAATTTACCACACAGCGCAGGGAAAGTGACACGGTAGAAATCTTATCCGGTGTCTTTGAGGGAAAAACAACCGGTACCCCGATTTCCATGATGGTCTGGAACAAGGACCAGCACTCTGCCGATTACAGTGAAATTGCCTCCTACTACCGGCCGGGACATGCTGATTTCTGTTTTGACGAAAAATACGGATTTCGTGATTACCGCGGCGGCGGACGCTCCTCGGGGCGCGAAACGATCGGACGCGTTGCCGGCGGTGCAATTGCGATCAAAATTTTAGAGCAGATGAACATCTCCATACTTGCCTACAGTCAGGCAATCGGTCCGGTGTCCATTGATCCTGCCCGGTTTGATCCCGCAGAAATTTCAAAAAACAAGCTGTATATGCCGGATGCAACAGCCGCAGCAAAAGCCAGCGCATATCTCGAAAAATGTTTACAGGAACAAAACTCCAGCGGTGGCATCATCGAATGTCAGATTTTTGGGCTTCCCGTCGGACTCGGTGATCCCGTTTTTGAAAAACTCGATGCGAATCTGGCAAAAGCAATCCTCTCGATCGGTGCCGTAAAGGGCTTTGAAATCGGAGCCGGATTTGGTGCAGCTACCGCTACCGGACTAACCAACAACGATGCATTTTGCATGGAGAATGGACACATCTCCAAGAGAACCAATTATTCCGGTGGCACGCTCGGTGGCATGAGTGATGGCTCTCTGTTATTTTTCCGCGCAGCTGTCAAACCGACACCGTCCATTGCAGCAACACAGCAGACCGTCAACAAAGACGGAAAAGAAATTGAGATCAGTATCAAAGGACGACACGATCCGATTATCGTTCCGCGTGCAGTAGTCGTTGTTGAGGCAATGACAGCTATCACAATTTTAGATGCGCTCCTTTCCAACATGACCGCAAGGCTTGACCGGATTATTGATTTTTACAGACAATAACGTTTAATCACAATAAAAATTGGCAGTGAGGCTACGATGCAACAGCTTCACTGCCAATTTTTTCTTGTTTATTTTTCGTAAAGAAATTCTTCCGGCAATGTAACGTTAAAATCTTTTGCCAGATCCCGGAAATTGTCCGGAGTGATCGTCTGAAGCTTATCCGGTCTCATGGATAACATCTTCACAAGAATTTCTGCCGATTTCTCAGCGGTGTGCATCAGACCGAATGTCAGATCAAAATCTTCGCCTGCTGCGAACATTCCGTGATGTGCCCAAATGGCCAGATCATACTTTTTCATCAGTTCACTTGTTGCAACCGCGATCTCTCTTCCTCCCGGAACCATCCACGGAACAACACCGACACCGTCCGGAAAAACAACCGGACACTCCGTTGCCATCTCCCACAGTTCTCTCGTAAACACTTTATCTTCGAGTGGAAGTACAAATGTGAGTGCGATAATATTGGTGGTATGTGCATGATAGACCACGCGGTAATTTGGATTTTGAAGTTTTTTTACTTCGAGATTCATCAAATGACTCGGAAGCTCGGAAGTCGGTCTGCCTCCATTGACCAGCCCCCAGACAATACGGTAATTTTCACCTTTTTCGTCCAGTTCAATCATGCAGATGGAATCTTCCGGCTTAATGATCACATTGCGGAAATACTTACCGCTTCCCGTAACCAGAAAAAACTCGCCGGCAAGATTCGGTACACTTGTGCCAATTGGCTGCCATTCCTTCGCCTTAAAATTCTCTTTTATCAATTCTACTTCTTCCGGTTTTACACGATAAGAAAGGTTTCCACCATTTCTCTCATGCCATCCCTGCTCCCATCCGTCATTCGCCATGCGGATAAATTCCTGTACAAATTCTGCATCTAAAAAATTCATAATTATAATTCCTCTTTTCTATTCTTTTTTAATTTCTCTTTTCCAATACTTCGTTCTCATACTTTTCGATTTCATCATAGAAATGAAGATCATCAACGACGCCCTCACGTCTTAAGTACTCATCCCATATCTCACCGATCGGCAACATCTTCACCGCCTCATTCATAACCATAAGTTTGCTCATCTGATTCGTATCCTGAAGCGCTTTGAGCATTGCATTCGGTGTACATAAAGCTATAAGAAGGGCTTTCTGCCAGCTTCGAAATCCTGTTGCAAGTGCCGAAACACGGTTGATACTTGCATCAAAATAGTCCAAAGCCATATAGACACGGTCAAGCGCATTATCTCTTACAATTTCTTTTGCCATCTCCTTCGTCTCATCATCAAGAATCAGCACATGATCGGAATCCCAGCGCACACCTCTTGTGATATGCAATGCAAATTCCGGATAAAAGCAGAGCATTGCCGGAATCTTGTCAGATACATACTCCAGTGGATGATAATGTCCGTTGTCCATAAGTGGCATACAGCCGTCATGTAAAGCAGCAAAACTAAGTGTAAACTCAGCCGATCCGACTGTGTAAGACTCCACACCTATACCGAAAACTTTTGACTCCACACAAGGCTTTACGAGGTTATGATCGTATGGCTCCGATAAGATCTGCTCGATGGAATCCTTGTATCGCATACGAGGTCCCATACGGTCTGCCGGAACATCTTTAAATCCATCACCGGTCCAGATGTTCATAACGCAAGGCATTCCGGTCTCTTTTGCAAAATATTCCGAGATGCGGATGCATGCCTTTCCGTGATTGATCCAGAAACGTCTTGTCTCCTCGTCCGGACTCGAAAGTGTCTGACCGTCCTTTACTTTCTCGTGTGAGAAAAAGGTCGGATTAAAATCGATACCCATATGATGCTTCTTGGCAAATTCTACCCATTTAGCAAAATGCTTTGGTTCAAGCGCATCTCTGTCTGCAAATTCCCCCGGTGCAAAGATTGCATAAGATGCATGTATGTTTAATTTTGCGGTTCCCGGCATCAGTCTCATCGCTTCTTCCATATCTGCCATCAACTGTTCCGGCGTTCTAGCACGGCCCATATAATTACCGGTCGTTTGAATGCCTCCAGTAAGTCCTCCGTCATTGTCAAAACCGATCACATCATCCAGCTGCCAGCAGTGAAGCGATACCGGAACTTTCTTTAATGTCTCGATCGCCTTGTCGGTATCCACACCGAGTGCTGCATATTTTTCTCTTGCTGCTTCGTAATTTGTCATGTCTCTTCTCCTTTACTTTTCGTATTTATGAATTGGGAAGGAAGCATAAACACATTGTCTTGCCTCCTTTAAGTTTTCTAATTCTCCCGCTGCGATCATCTGCGCACAGAGATTACCGATCGCAGTCGCTTCCGTCGGTCCTGCATAGATTGTCTTCTTCGTGAAAAATGCGGTCAGTTTGTTCAGATAATCCGCATTGGCACCGCCACCAACGATCTGAATACAGTCGTATGTTTTTCCGGTCAGTTTCTCAATCTCCTTTGCTGTATCGGCATAGCATTTTGCGAGACTGTTGTAGATCACACAGGCAACTTCCGCAATGCCATGTGGCACCTGCTGTCCACTCTCTTTACAGGCTTTCTGCACCTCGCTCGTCATATGCTCCGGCGCAAGAAATCTCGGATCGTTGGCATCAACGAAAGAAGGAATCGTCTGCTTTGACGCAAGTTCGCTGATCTCTCCAAAACCAAGTTCCGGGGCTATCTCCTTTCGCACCGACTGGATCATCCAGAGTCCCATAATATTCTTAAGATAGCGGAAGCGATAATCGTATCCGCCCTCATTCGTCATGTTATGCTTTCTGCTTTGCTCATCACAGGCAGCTTCTTTCAATTCGGTTCCCATCAATGACCATGTTCCGGAACTGATATAAAGTGGCTGTTCCTCTTTGGATGGAACTGCCATCACTGCAGAAGCTGTATCATGCGTTGCCGGCAAGACTACTTTGCATTCAAAACCTACCTGTTTCTGAATAGAATCCGCCAAGTTTCCGACAATGCTTCCCGCCATCATAATTGTCTGAAAGAGGGTTCTCGGATATCCCAGCCGATCAATCAATGCCCAGTTCCAGTCATTGGCTTTCGGATCAACCAGCTGTGTTGTTGTCGCGTTTGTATATTCCTGTAACTTATTTCCCGTCAAAAGAAAGTTAAAATAATCCGGAATCATAAGCATACTTTGTGCCCTATCCAGGCTTTCCGGATTCTGCTGCTTAAGCGCCATTAGCTGATAGATCGTATTAAACTTCTGCTTTTGAATACCCGTAATTTCATACAAATCATTTTCCGAAATAATCTCATATACCTGCTTGTCCATCCCATCCGTTCTCGCATCACGATATGCCACGGCATCACCAATTCTTTGTCCCTGATCATCCAACAATACAAAATCTACAGCCCAGGTATCGATTCCCATACTATACGGAATCTTTCCTATATCCGCACATTTCTTCATTCCGGTTTGAATTTCCCCAAAAAGCTGATCCACATTCCACACTTTATGTCCGTTATGTTCCTGCATTCCGTTTGGAAACCGATAGATCTCCTCTAAGACAATTCGCCCGTCTTTCTTATGCGCAAGAATATGGCGTCCACTCGACGCTCCGATATCAATCGCCAGATAATATCTGTTTTCCATTGTCTGCCCCCTTTTTCTCTTATCTGATACACCAAAAAGATAACAAAAATAAGGACAGCTTTTTAGCCTCTGATTAGACTAAAAAACTGTCCTTATTTTCTGAATAGCCTTTATTATCTTCTCATATGTTTTTCTTTCTTTTCTTCATACATGCGCTTGTCCGCCGATTCGATCAACTGATTTAAATCATCAATCTCGTCAGATGCATGTACGGAACATCCGATACTGGCAGACAATTGGTAGATTCTCTTCTCGTTTTGATTTTCTTTTTCCATTGTATTTTTTATCTTACTTACGATCATCTGCATCCGCTTGGCATTCGTACAACTCCCAAACACCACAAATTCATCACCTCCATAACGCATTACCAGACAATCCTTCGGAACTGATGCCTTTATCACATCTGCCATCTCGCGTATGAAAGCATCGCCGACCTCATGCCCTAACCCATCATTGACACTCTTTAGACCGTCAATATCCAAAAAAATCATAAATGCCCGCCGATGTTGTCCTTTAATCCGTTCAACAACCGCATTTGCGGAATAAAAAAAGCCACTCCGATTGAACACCTGTGTCAGCATGTCATACTTCCACATACGGTTGATCTTCTCATTCATCTGATTGATCCATTTCCATTTGCGAATATTTTCGAGTGCCATACTGATATTAACCGTCCATAAATATGCAAGCTCACTTTTTAACGCAAAGACACTTCCATCCGAGACACAATATCCATAACATATTTTTTGATAATAAATTGGTGTCACTATGTAGAATGTTTTCTGTAATTTATTTCTCATTTCATAAGGCAAAATTTCCTTTGACGGAAATTTTCCATAGGAGTCAAACTTTCTATCATGATAGGCAAGCGGTATATGAACCTTTTGGGTATAGTGCTCACAAATCGCTTGTTCTCTGATATTAGTTTTTATGTCATCATACGCAAACAACTTTTTTTCATCACACAGGCAAAGATAAAACTCTTTCATATCTGATCGGATAACATATTTTTTTAACCGCGAACACAATTCTTCCACACTCTCAAGCCCGGTCAGATCGAGTTCCATACTTTTTAACGCATCTAGTGCCTCCTCATAGCTTAAGCATTGGTTCTGATATTCCACTCGAAGATCCCGGATCGACTTTGGTGTCCGGCAGTTACATCCGCAGCTTTCCCGATACAGAATCTGGGTTTCCAATTTCACAGATGTATGACTTTGTGCATCAAAAAGCAGATCGACCGCCTTTTCCCCGAGCATTTCCTGTCTGCGATCAACGGTCGTCAAAGACGGAATATAAAATGCGGACAGCTCATCATTGTCAAAACCGGTTACTACGATATCTTTTGGGATTTCATAACCATACTGCTGCAAGCGCTCCATTCCGCCGATCGCCATCGCATCATTTGCAAATACAATTGCCTGCGGCGTCTGGTTTTTCATAAAATATTCGATGGCTTTTCTTCCGCTTTCACGATTATAATTTCCGCAGTAAACCTGACAATCACAAACAGGAATGCCATGCTCTTCCATAGCATCCCTATATGCCCGATAACGTTCCATTCCTTCTTTGCCCTGCAGAATACCGCACACATAATTGATTTTTGTCAGATGATGTTTCTTTATCAGATGTTCTACAATACGTTTCTGGCTATTGTAATCCGATATTCCGACATTATGCATTCCATCAATATATTCATCAACACTTACCGCTGGAATCCTGCTCTCTTTTATCCGGTTCATCAACGAGTTGGAAGCCGGTTCATATTGTATTGAATTTTTCATAACGATCACACCATCGTAGGTAGTAAGATCCGGAAGTTCCATAATTTGAAATGCTCCGACTTTGTTTTCTTCCGACTCATCATAGTTCACAAAGCATGTAAAAATAAATACATCCGTATCGAATTCCGCAGCACGTCTTAATACACCGTCGATCACACGATTCTGATTATCAAAACTGATTGCACCTGCAAGAAACGCAATTTTTTTTCTCATGTTTCCCATCTTTCCCTGAATCTGATCCTAAATTTTCTGAAAACGATTCATTTCTTCCATAAGATGTTTTGAAGAGTCAACGTTTTCCGTTGCTTGTTGTCGAATGTTCGTGATAGAATTTGCAAGATCAGACACATTTTCTGTTGCACTGCTAATTCCCTGTGCATTTTCTTCCACAACCGTTGATATGTTGGTGATTCCATTATTCATCTCAGCCATAACCTTATGTAATGCCGAAATATTATCGTTAAAAACAGCCATAACAGAATCCATATGCTCTGCCTTCTCATAATACGTATCCGTAGCACCTTCAAATCCAACGTAATCACTCATAATCCGATTTTGTACAAAGTACATAAGATTTTGTGCATTCTCCATAAGTTGATTTACTGCCGATATCACTTCTACACTAATACTCTGAATATCATTTGCAGTATTTTTACTGTTTTCAGCCAATTGTCGAATTTCTTCAGCCACAACAGCAAAACCTTTCCCTACTTCTCCGGCACGCGCAGCTTCAATAGATGCATTTAAAGCCAGAAGATTTGTCTGACTTGCAATATCAAGAATATCATTGGTTAAATTATTTATATTTGTAATCTGCCTGCTCGCCTCTATCGAAGAAAATAAAGCATTCTGTTTTTCATTAATAAGATTTGAAATTTCATTTTTCTTCTTTTCAGTTTCTTCTTTTACGCCAATTGCCAAAGCTTTAATATCGGAAGAAATGGAAACACATTCCTTCGTCTGATCACCTACATTATTAACAAACTCCAATATCTCATGTGTATTCTTCATAAGCCCTTCAATTGAAGATGCTATTTCTTCCATACTTGCCGTAATTTCTTCCATCGTCGTAGCAATATAATTTACATTTTCGCTGGAACTGTTCACTTCTGTATTCATCACCCCAAGAGAATTCTGCATTGACTCCGATTGGTGGTGAACTTTACGAATAACCATCTGTAATTGAATAATAAAATTATTAATACCTTCTGACAATTGACCGATTTCATCATGTGAACGGACTGTAATGCGTTTTGTAAGATCTCCTTTTTTCTTGTTAATATCATCAATAATATGATCTAACTGACAACTGGCTGCACTTGCCGGTTTGCTTACTGTTCTCCTCATAATCAAAAGACTGTCTCTTATACACATCTCCGAGCCCACG
>ERZ1027046.991-NODE-991-length-11231-cov-6.744184_pt1 | contig 11231 bp, 9 predicted proteins | sample MGYA00519431_ERZ1027046 | MGnify/ENA primary metagenome ERZ1027046 (study PRJEB26926, sample SAMN06164587) | human gut metagenome | biome: ENVO:00009003; feature: ENVO:2100002; material: ENVO:00002003 | host: Homo sapiens | place: USA | collected 2012 ...
AGCGCGGCGAAAAATTTGAAGAGCTGCCCGTGGAGCGGTTCGAGACCCACACCCGCGCGTTTATCAAGGTGGAGGACGGCTGCAACCGTCAGTGCGCCTACTGCGTCATCCCCCGCGCCCGCGGCCCGGTGCGCAGCCGCGCCGAGGACAGCATCCTGAAGGAGCTGCGTCAGCTGGCCGCCTCCGGCTACCGCGAGGTCGTGCTCAGCGCCATTTCCCTGCCCAGCTACGGTCTGGACACCGGGACCAATCTGGTGGAGCTGGTGGAAAAATGCGCTCAGGTGGAGGGCATCGAGCGGATCCGTCTGGGCAGCCTCGACCCCGATATGCTGACGCCCGAGTCCATCACCCGGCTGGCTGCGGTGGACAAGCTCTGCCCCCAGTACCATCTGAGCCTGCAGAGCGGCTGCAGCGCCACCCTGCGCCGGATGCGCCGCGTCTATACCGCCGAGCAGTACGCCGAGGTGGTCCGCCAGCTCCGCGCCGCCTACGGTGACCGCCCGGTCAGCTTCACCACCGACTGCATCTGCGGTTTCCCCGGCGAGACGGAGGAAGATTTCCGGGAGAGCTGCGCGTTCCTGAAGGAGATCGGCTTCCTGAAAGTCCACGTCTTCCCCTACTCCCGCCGCAGCGGCACCCCCGCCTACGACTTCCCCGATCAGGTGCACGAGCGGGAGAAGCAGGCCCGCAGCCGGGAGATGAACGCCATCGCCGAGGACATCCGCCGCGAGGTGCTGGCCGCCTACGAGGGCAGCGAGGACGACGTGCTGCTGGAAACGCCCCTGTCCGGCACCCTCTTCACCGGCTACACCCGGCTGTACATCCCCGTCGTGGTGTCGGCCCCGGGCCGCAAGAGCGGCGAGATCGTCCATGTCCGGCTGGGCCGTTACGATGGCGAGCGCGTCCGGGCAGAGCTGGCCTGAGTTTTCGCCGTTTCTTTGCTATTTTGTACAAATCCAAATATTCGCATTTGTGCAAGATGTACCAGTTGTGAATTTCATAACGAATTTTGGACTTTCCCCTTTTCATCCCGAAAGGTTTATGCTACAATAAAAGTGGATCATTCGGGGCATCGGGCTGTTTGCAGCAGCCCAGTACCGACCCGCCCCGGATAAAGCCGCGTACCGGCGGCCTTTTGTTCTGTTGTTTCAAAGCAAGGAGAGATTGGAATGAGTTTCAGAGGAATCAATACCACGGTCATCCAGATCCGCCGTCAGGTGTTCACCGAGGTGGCACGCATGGCTTACGCCAACGTCAAGGGCGAGCAGGCCAACCACCTGATGCGCAAGATCCCCTACACCATCATCCCCGGCGAGGAAGGCAAGCTGCGCAAGGACATCTTCCTGGAGCGCGCCATCGTTGAGGAGCGCGTGCGTCTGGCCATGGGCCTGCCCACCCGCCGCATGGACGAGCACAACAGTGTCGTCTCCGGTCTGGAGGATGCTTCCATCGCCGATAAGTATTATGATCCCCCGCTGGTGAACGTGATCAAGTTTGCCTGCAACCGCTGCCCGGAAAAGCTGGTCAAGGTCTCCGACCTGTGTCAGGGCTGCCTTGCCCACCCCTGTATGGAAGTGTGCCCCAAGAAGGCCATCACATGGGAGAGCGGCCGTTCCATCATCGATCAGGACAAGTGCATCAAGTGCGGCCGCTGCGTCGGCGTGTGCCCCTACAACGCCATCGTCAAGACCGAGCGTCCCTGCGCTGCAGCCTGCGGCATGGGTGCCATCCACTCCGATGAGCTGGGCCGTGCCGAGATCGATTACAGCAAGTGCGTTTCCTGCGGCCAGTGTCTGGTCAACTGCCCCTTCGGTGCCATTGCCGACAAGGGCCAGATCTATCAGCTGATCCAGGGCTTCAACCGCGGCGACCGCATCTACGCGCTGGTGGCTCCCGCCTTCATCAACCAGTTCCCGGGTCTGGCTTCCACCGGCAAGCTCAAGGCCGCCCTGAAGGCCGTCGGCTTCTACGATGTGGTGGAGGTTGCCATTGGTGCCGACCTGTGCACCGTGGACGAAGCACACGACTTCCTGGAGGAAGTGCCCGAGAAGCTCAATTTCATGGCAACTTCCTGCTGCCCGGCATGGAGCATGATGGCAAAGACCGCTTTCCCGGATCTTGCCAAGAATATCTCCATGACCATGACCCCCATGGTGTTCACCGCCCGCATGATGAAGCAGAAGGACCCTGAGGCCCGTATGTGCTTCATTGGACCCTGCGCCGCAAAGAAGCTGGAAGCTTCCCGCCGCACCGTCCGCTCCGATGTGGACTTCGTGCTCACCTTTGAAGAGCTGGCCGGTATCATCGAGGCCAAGGATGTGGACACCAGCCTGCTGGAAGTGGACGAGGCCGAAGCTCTGCACGCTGCATCCGCAGCAGGCCGCGGCTTTGCACAGTCCGGCGGCGTTGCCAAGGCTGTTGCCGATAAGATCAAGGAATGGCACCCGGATATGGATGTCAAGATCGCATCCGCACAGGGCCTTGCCGAGTGCAAGAAGCTGCTCATGCTGGCCAAGGCTGGCAAGTACAACGGCTACCTGCTGGAAGGCATGGGCTGCCCGGGCGGCTGCATCGGCGGCGCAGGCACCATTGCCGACCCCGCACGCACGGCCATCCAGCTGAATAAGTACGTCAAGGAAGCTCCCTTCGCCGACCCGGAGCAGAGCCCCTTTATGAGCGAGATCCATGTTCTGAAGGACGACCCCGACTTTGAACTTTAAGCGCTGATTTTTCAAGAACCGCTTCTCCTGCCGGAGGGGCGGTTCTTCGTTATCTTCGCCTACCATATTTTATCAATGTGCAACATTTCTGTGAAAGCTTCACGAAGCGGATTGACAACTTTGCACAGCCATGCTATTTTAGCATTGACAAACCGGTATTACCGCAATTGTTCAACGCCGCCTCTGTGGCAGGAAAGGCAGATCATTCATGACGAACACTTATAAGCGCGTAAGCGCCGCCCTGCTCTCGGTGCTGCTGCTGTGCATGTTCACCTTTGGTGCAAGCGCTGCTTCCAGCCTGAACGTAGGCATTAAATTCTGGAAAGAAAGATCCGATAAGGAATCCATGGCCAACACCGGCATCGATGCCAGCCGTGATGTCACCCTCACCCGCCAGTCCAACGGCACCTACACGCTCACCCTGCCCATCCAGCAGGTAAGCAAGATGGGTGTCACCGGCTATCTGTCCGGCCTGACCATTGGTGATGTGACCTATACCGGCACCGTCTCCGGCGATGTTGCCAAGGGCACCGGCGTGCTCACCATCAAGAACATGCCCGCCTCGGTGCTGACCGGCAGCGATGTGAACAAGGCACTCACCGTTACCTGCAACATTCAGATGGATCTGAGCGTGCTGGGCGAGATCAACACCGCGGCCCGCATGTGCATCTGGAACAAGTAAGTTTTTTCAAGCAAAGAACGGCGTTCCCCACCGGAACGCCGTTCTTTGCTTTTATCACTCCATGTGCTTTTCCACAAAGTCGCCAACCATTTTGTCCAGCTGCAGCACAGCGTTCTCGGCACCCTTCATCACCTTGCGGGTGGTGCGGCGCAGCTGGCGCTGGTTCTGGGTGGCGGCCATCACGCCCACGGCACCCAGTGCCGCCCCCGCGGCCATGCCAAGCAGCATCCCGGAAGAACTGGTGGATTCATGTTTCATAGTAAAACTCCTTTCGGTGAAAAAGATCCGGTCTCCGGCGTTATTATTTCCTGTAAACTATCTGGTATCCGCTTTTTTTATGCAGAAATTTGTGGTATACTGTTCTACGATGTTTTAATGGGCGGGTGTGCCCGGCTAAAAAGCGCACTGCTCATTCCGCATACTGGTAAGGAGGTTCCTTATTTGATACACCCTGTTGAACCCAAAAAAGTCCTTTGCATCCACGATCTTTCCGGCATGGGCCGCTGCAGCCTTGCAGTGATCCTGCCGGTGCTGTCGGTCATGGGCGTGCAGCCGGTAGCCCTGCCCACGGTGGTGCTTTCCACCCACACAGGCGGGCTTGGCACACCTGCACGGCTGGACGGCTGCGCCTACGGCGAACAGGCGCTGGAGCATTACCATACGCTTGGCGTGGAGTTTGACTGCATCTATACCGGCTATCTGGGCGGTGAGGATCAGGTGGCACTGGCCGAAAAAGCCTTTACCCTCTGGCCCGCAGCCAAAAAGATCGTTGACCCGGTCATGGGCGACAACGGCAAGGCTTACTCCACCGTAACGCCTGCTTTGATCGACCGCATCCGTGCACTGTGCGGTGCTGCCGATCTGATCCTGCCCAACTACACCGAGGCACAGATCCTGCTGCAGCGCCAGCCGCAGACCGAGCTGCTCACCGATGAAGCCGCACAGGCTCTGGCTGACGAGCTGACCGCTCTGGCCCCCGGGGCTGTCGTCACCGGCCTGCCGCTGGGCAAATACATCGGCTGTGCAGGCAGCGGAAAAGACCGCTTCCTCATCAAAAAGCTGCACATCAGCCGCAGCTTTCCCGGCACCGGCGACCTGTACGGTGCGGTGCTCATCGGCTCGCTGCTGCAGGGCAACGCCCTGAGTGCCGCCGCCGACAACGCTGCCGAGTTCGTGGCGCTTTCCATCCAGAGCACGCCCGCCGCGCAGGATACCCGCTACGGGGTCTGGTTCGAGCCGCTTCTGCCGCGCCTGTGCCCGGCAAGCTCGGCAGAATAAGGGGAGGTACACCGATGAACGAAAAGCCAACCTTGAACATCGTTCTGGTGGAGCCGCGCATCCCGCAGAACACCGGCAATGTGGCCCGCACCTGTGCCTGCACTGCCTGTCGGCTGCATCTGGTAGGCCCCATGGGCTTTGCCATCGATGATAAAAAGCTCAAGCATGCGGGTCTGGATTACTGGCACTACCTCGACATCAGCTATTACGACAGTCTGGACGAGTTCTTTGCCAAAAACAGCGGCCCCTATTACTATTTTACCACCAAGGCACCGCAGCGCTACACCGATGTGAGCTACCCGGACGGTGCATACCTCGTGTTCGGACGCGAGGATGCCGGCCTGCCCGAAGCCTTGCTTGCCGCCAATCAGGAGCACTGCATCCGAATGCCCATGCGCGACACCTGCCGCAGCCTGAACCTTTCCAACAGCGTGGCCGTGGGCGTGTATGAAGTGCTGCGCCAGTGGGACTTTCCGGAGCTTTTGGACCACGGACACTTACGAGACTACGAATGGAAATGAGGGACATTATGAGCAAGATTGCGATCCTGACCGATTCCTCCTGCGATATCCCGCAGGAGATGGCCGAAAAATACGGCATCGACATCATGAGCTTCCACATCCTGCTGGACGATGTGGACTACGTGGAGCGTGAAAGCTGCACCAACACCGAATTTTACGATAAGATGCGTGCCGCTAAGGGCGTGCCCTCCACTGCCGCCATCACCCCCATCCAGTTCTGCGAAAAATACTGCCAGTACGTGGACGAGGGCTATACGGATGTCATTCATGTACCCATCAACAAATCCGGCTCTTCCACCTACAATAACGCCCTCATGGCACAGGGGATGCTGCGGGAAGAGCGCCCGGAGCACCACTTGAAGATCCATCTGCTGGACCCCCACACCTATTCCATGGTGTTCGGCTGGTATCTGTGCGAAATGGCCCGCAAGCTGAAGAACGGTGCAGAGATCAGCCATGTGATCCGGGAGTTTGAAAAGCAGATGGACTGCATGGAGATCGTTCTGGGCCCCTACAGCCTGAAGCAGATGAAAAAGAGCGGACGCATCTCTGCCGCTGCTGCTGTTATGGGCGAGCTGATGGGCATTCGTCCCATCATCACCCTGATCGACGGCAAAACCAAGGTGGAAGCCAAGGTACGCGGCGATGACAAGGTGGTGCCCGCCATGGTGGAGCTGTGCAAACAGCGCAGCGAAGGCGTGGAGAACTTTGATTATATGATCGGCCACACCAACATCCCGCAGACCGCCGATCTGGAAAAGGCCTGCCGCAAGGCCTTTGGCAAGCCGCCACTGCTGGTGTTTGAGCTGGGCGGCGTCGTTTCCGCCAACACCGGCCCCGACACGGTGGCTCTGGTATACACCGGACACCCCAGAGGGTAACACACGATTTTAATAGCCTCCGCTTTCGCTCTGGCTATTTCAGCGGTAATTTTATTTTTATTTTGAGGTTCCGAAAAGCCTGCGGGCTTTTCGGAACCTCTTTTTTCACCGGAAGGGTCCAAACCAAAAACTGCATCTGTACCTGATTCTGCGAAAATTCGTTGCAATCTGCCAAAAATTATGCTATACTGCCTTTTGCTGTGCTTTTTGTGCGGCATCCTTTCAGAGCAACTTAGGATTTTAGGCTCCCCGGCGTGTCTCGAACTATGCCGGGCCAAACCCACAGGGGCTGGCGGCCCTGTGCGGTCAAAATCATCCCGCTGGAGTATTATCATGAATCAGAATCCTTCCGTCCGTAAACTGGTGCGCTGCGGCGTGGTCGCAGCCATTTATGTTGTTCTCTGCATGGCCCTGCAGCCGCTCTCCTATGGTGCGGTACAGGTGCGTGTGGCTGAGGCGCTCTGCCTGCTGCCGGTGTTCGGTGCCGAGTACATTGCCGGTGTGGTACTGGGCTGCTTTTTGGCAAACCTGCTGGGCTCCACCATCGTGGATGTCATCTTTGGCACCCTTGCCACCCTGCTGGCCTGCCTTGTCACCTACAAGCTGCGGAACATCCGCATCAAGGGTCTGGCTGTGGCGGCTTCCCTGCCGCCGGTGCTGTTCAATGCCGTGATCATCGGCATTGAGATTGCCGTCATGTTCCCGGACCCCACCTCCAGCGCTCCCATCTGGCTGGCCTGCATCACCAACGGCATCTCCGTAGGTATCGGCGAGCTCATCAGCTGCACCGTTCTGGGTGTGCTGCTGGTGAAGATCATCGAGAGCAGCAAGGCCCTGCGCAAAATTTTTGCAGCTTAATGACCGCAAGGAGGTTTCCATGCAGGCAAACGGTATGATCTTCTGGGACTGGAACGGCACTTTGATGGATGATGTTGATTTCACCCACAGCTGTCTCAACTGGATGCTGGAGACCCACGGTTATCCGCAGCGGTACGATCTTGCCGCTTACCGGGAAATTTTCGGTTTTCCCATTGAGGAATACTACATCCGCGCCGGTTTCAACTTTGCAAAGCACCCTTATGCAGAGCTGGCCGAGCGCTTTATGGAACATTATAACGCAGGCGTGGATGCCTGTCCCCCCTCTGCACACGCTGCCGAGACGCTGGCCGAGCTTTCGCGCCGGGGCTGGCGGCAGAGCGTGCTTTCCGCCTCCCGCCGGGACTACCTGATCGAGCAGGTAGCCGCACGGGGCCTGCAGGGCTATTTTACTGAGTTGCTCGGCCTTGCAGACATCTATGGCGTAAGCAAAGTGCAGGTGGGCAAACAGTGGCTTGCACAAAGCGGCATCGCCCCTGCTGCCTGCGTGATGGTGGGCGACACCCAGCACGATGCCGAAGTTGCAAAGGCCCTTGGCACAAAATGCGTGCTCTACACCGGCGGCCACCAGTCCCGCGCGCGGCTCGAGGCTGTGTGCCCGAATGTCATCGACGATCTGGCACAGCTGCCGCAGCTGCTGGAAACCTTATAATGTACATCTGACCACTTCTGATTTGCAAAAATCAGAGGTGGTTTTTGTTTTAGCTGGCTCACCCTCTCAGTCTCGCATTCGCTCGCCAGCTCCCCCAAAGGGGGAGCCTCTGGCGAAACCGGAAACTTTGCGTGGATTGCCAAGGCCTCCCACTTTGGGGGAGGTGGATGCGACCAACGGGAGCAGACGGAGAGGGCGAGGCTGTTCGCCTCCACCACATATCTTTTCCTTTTATGAACCCCCTTCCAGCGCAAATTTACAGAAAATTCATTCAAAAACCGGCTAAAATAACCTTGCAGGTTTGACGCGTCTGCCGCTTTGGTGTATCATATATGTGTGTATTTATGTCTATCTCCGGGAAGCATTTTCCCGAATTTGATCTATGAGGTGTTACCAATGTCCCTTGTTGAAAAACTCTTTGGCAGCTTCTCGGACCGGGAGCTGAAAAAGATCAACCCCATTGCCAAGCAGGTGCTGGCTCTGGAAGAAAAATATGCCGCCATGCCGGATGCCGACCTGCAGGCACAGACCGCTGTGTTCAAGCAGCAGCTGGCCGACGGCAAGACCACCGATGATATCCTGCCCGATGCCTTTGCCGTCTGCCGCGAAGCCGCATGGCGCGTGCTGGGCATGAAGCACTTCCCTGTGCAGGTCATCGGCGGCATTGCCCTGCACCGCGGCGATATTTCCGAGATGCAGACCGGTGAAGGCAAGACTCTTGTGGCTACCCTGCCCGCCTACCTGAATGCCCTCACCGGTGAGGGCGTGCATGTTGTCACCGTCAACGATTACCTTGCCAAGCGCGACAGCGAGTGGATGGGCAAGCTCTACCGCTGGCTGGGCCTTTCTGTCGGCCTGATCGCACAGGGCATGGACGGTGATGCACGCCGCGCCGCCTATGCTGCCGACATCACCTACGGTACCAACAACGAGTTCGGCTTCGACTACCTGCGCGACAACATGGTGACCTATAAGGCCAACATGGTGCAGCGCGGCCACGCCTATGCCATCGTCGATGAAGTGGACTCCATCCTGATCGATGAAGCCCGCACGCCCCTGATCATTTCCGGCCGCGGCGAGGATTCCTCCAGCCTGTACACACAGGTGGACCGCTTTGTGCGCACCCTGCGCAAGAGCGTGGTGGTAGAGCTGGAAGATAAGGTCTCTACCGACGAGCAGACCGACGGTGATTACGTCGTGGACGAAAAGCACAAAACCTGTACCCTGACTGCCAGCGGCATCAAGAAAGCGGAAGCCTACTTTAAGGTCGAGAACCTTGCCGCCGCCGAGAACATGACCCTTGCCCATCACATCGATCAGGCCATCAAGGCTTACGGCGTGATGCAGCGGGACATCGATTACGTGGTCAAGGATGGTCAGGTCATCATCGTGGACGAGTTCACCGGCCGTCTGATGATCGGCCGCCGCTACAACGAAGGCCTGCATCAGGCCATCGAAGCCAAGGAGGGCGTGAAGATCGCCGCCGAGAGCAAGACGCTGGCGACCATCACCTTCCAGAACTACTTCCGCATGTACAAGAAGCTGTCCGGTATGACCGGTACCGCCAAGACAGAAGCCACCGAGTTCACCGAGATCTACGGCCTGAACATCGTTACGGTGCCCACCAACCGCCCCCGTCAGCGCATCGATTATCCGGATGCCATCTACAAGACGGTCAACGGCAAATACAATGCCGTTATCCAGCAGGTGCTGGAATGCCACCAGAAGGGCCAGCCCGTACTGGTGGGTACGGTCAGCGTGGAAAAGAGTGAGACCCTTGCCAAGATGCTGCAGAAATACACCCGCGACTTCAACGTGCTGAACGCAAAGAACCACGAGCGTGAAGCCGAGATCGTGGCGCAGGCCGGCAAAAAGGGTGCCATTACCATTGCCACCAACATGGCAGGCCGTGGTACCGATATCATGCTGGGCGGCAACGCCGAGTTCATGGCCAAGGCCCAGATGCGCAAGGAACACTTCTGCGAAAACCTGCTGAACCCGGAAAAGCCCGAGGATGCCGACCCGGCTGCAGTGGAAATGCTGCTGACCGAAGCCAACGGCCACGGCGATACCGAGGATGCCAACATCCTTGCTGCCCGCAAGCGCTTCGATGAGCTGTACGCCCAGTGCAAGCCCCAGATCGATGCCGAAGCTGAGCAGGTGCGCGCTGCAGGCGGCCTGTTCATCATCGGCACCGAACGCCACGAGAGCCGCCGCATCGACAACCAGCTGCGCGGCCGTGCCGGCCGTCAGGGCGACCCGGGTGCTTCCCGCTTCTACCTGAGTCTGGAAGATGACCTGATGCGCCTGTTCGGCGGCGACCGCGTCTCCAGCCTGATGGATACCCTCAAGATCGATGAGGACACTCCCATCGAGAACCGCATGATCACCAACACGCTGGAAAGCGCCCAGAAAAAGCTGGAAGGCCGCAACTTCGAGATCCGCAAGAACGTGCTGAAGTACGACGACGTGATGAACCAGCAGCGCGAGATCATCTATGGTCAGCGCCGCAAGGTGCTGGATGGCGAGGATATCAGCACCGAAATGCACAAGATGCTGCGCGAGAACATCGATTCCAGCTGCGACCAGTTCCTGGCCGGTGATGTGAAGGACGACTGGGACTTTGGTGCCCTGCGCCGCCACTATCTGGGCTGGCTGACCACCGAGGAAGACCTCCACTACACCGTGGCCGACTTTGACGCTATCTCCCGCAAGGGCATTGCCGACCAGCTCTATGACCGCGGCATGAAGATCCTCTCCGACAAGGAGCAGCGCTACGGTACTCCCATCATGCGTGAGCTGGAGCGCATCTGCCTGCTCAAGTGCGTGGACCGCATGTGGATGGACCACATCGACAACATGGACCAGCTGCGTCAGGGCATTGCGCTGCGCGGCTACGGCCAGAAGGACCCCGTTGTGGAGTACCGCATCGAGGGCTTTGACATGTTCGACCAGATGGTGGATTCCATCCGTGAGTCCAGTGTGAAGATGCTGCTGACCATCGAGATCCGTCAGGCCGGTGCTGCCCCCAAGCGTGAGCAGGTGGCAAAGCCCACCGGCGAAGGCTTTGTGCCCGGCAACGGTGCACCCGGTGCCAAGGGTGCACCCCACGGCCAGTCTGTGCGTGTCATCAAAATTGGCCGCAACGACCCCTGCCCCTGCGGCAGCGGCCTGAAGTGGAAAAAGTGCACCTGCGCCAAATACCACCCGGAAGGCACATCGACGAACGAAAACTAAGTAAAAAACCTCTCAGGCTCTGCCATAAGGCAGGGTCTGGGAGGTTTTTGATAAAATAGAGGGAGTTGATTTTGGAATGATCACACCAGAAAAACTGCTCGAATCCGCAAAGGAGCTGGAAACCCAGCTGCGCACATGGCGGCGCACCCTGCACCGCCACCCGGAGGTAGGCTTTGACCTGCCCGAGACAAAAGCGCTGGTCAAAAAAGCCCTGACCGAGATGGGCTACACCCCGCAGGACTGCGGCAGGTGCGGCGTACTTGCGCTAGCGGGCGGCAAGCGCCCCGGCAAGACCATCTTGCTGCGCGGTGACATGGATGCTTTGCCCATTCACTGTCTCTTATACACATCTGACGCTGCCGACGAACTCTAGGGTGTAGATCT
>ERZ1027046.1002-NODE-1002-length-11126-cov-7.613495_pt1 | contig 11126 bp, 10 predicted proteins | sample MGYA00519431_ERZ1027046 | MGnify/ENA primary metagenome ERZ1027046 (study PRJEB26926, sample SAMN06164587) | human gut metagenome | biome: ENVO:00009003; feature: ENVO:2100002; material: ENVO:00002003 | host: Homo sapiens | place: USA | collected 2012 ...
TTGCCGCAGCCGTACTCGGGGCCGCGGTCAAAGTAGATCTCGGAGCAGGGGCCGCACGGGCCGGAGCCATGCTCCCAGAAGTTGTCTTCCTTGCCCAGACGCACCATGTGGTCGGGGGCGATGCCCACCTTCTTGGTCCAGATATCGTAAGCCTCGTCGTCCTCTTCGTACACAGAGATGTGCAGGCGGTCCTTCGGAATGGCCATCCACTCGTCGGAAGTCAGGAACTCCCATGCCCAGGGAATGACCTCCTCTTTGAAGTAATCCTGGAAGGAGAAGTTGCCCAGCATTTCAAAGAAGGTGCCATGGCGGGCAGTGATGCCAACACGCTCGATATCCGGGGTGCGGATGCACTTCTGGCAGGTGGTCACGCGGTGACGGGGCGGCTCTTCCTGAGCCAGAAACCACTTTTTCATGGGGGCCATGCCGCTGTTGATGAGCAGCAGGCTGGGGTCGTTCTTGGGCACCAGCGGGAAGCTGTCCAGACGCAGGTGGCCCTTGCTCTCAAAGAAGCTCAGGTACTTTTCACGCAGTTCATTCAAACCGGTCCATTGCATAGGTTTTCTCTCCTCAATCGTCTTTGGCGCTTGTGCGCCGTTTTTATGCTGTTATGGCAGAGGGGCGGCACGGTGAAAAAACAAAAAACAGCCCTCATCCCAAAAGGGACGAAGGCTGCTTGTGCATCAAACTCCGTGGTACCACCCAAATTGCAAAGGATAAAATGTGTCCCCTGCCGCTTTCGGCGCGTTAACGCTGCGCTGCGTCCGACTTGTGTCGCCGGAAGCTCCGGGGCGGCGCAAAATGGAACCGGCCGGAACGCCTTGCAGCTGGAAGCGCTCTCTCTGAACGGCGGTGTGCATTTCTGACCCCATCATTGCCATCTGTCATAATTTTACATTTCGCAAAGCAGACACAATATCCCTTTGCGTACAGCTAAATTATAGCATACGCAAAACGTTTGTCAACGGTTTTGAGCAAAATTTACGGCACCCAGATGCGGACGATGCTGCTGATGGTGCCATCCTCGGTAAAGACCAGGGTGTTGTTGGGCATCCAGCCGTCCGGCTCGGCGTTGACGGCCTCGGCCACGGCATCGGCGCCGTCCGTCTCCACGGCGGAAGCCTGCGGGTCGGCCGAGCTGTCGCTCAGGGTCACGCCCCCGGCCAGAGGCAGGGTCACCTCGCCCATCTCATAGTAGACGGGGTAATCGTCAAAGGTCACGGTGCGGTACACATCGTGGTCCAGCGTCAGCTCCACGCCGCCCGCTTCGATGCCGCCGTTGATGGTCACATAGCCGTTGTCGGCATCCCTGTCGATGCTGGTCACAGTCAGCTTGGTCACGGTGGTGTCGCCCTGGTCGTGGATCCGAAGCACGCTGCCCTCCTGCAAGGCGTCGATGTCCTCGGGCAGGTAGCTGTCGTAGCCGTATACGCTCAGGGTCGCCTGGCCGTCGGCCACCTTGGTGATGCTGGCTGCAAACTTGTAGGAACCCGTCTTGATCTCGTTCAGATCCCCGACGTCGATGGGCAGCACATCGCCCATCTCACCGGCTGCTTCGGACGAAGCCGCACTGCTTTCCACGCCGGAAGCCGGTGCGCTTGCCGCGCTGCCTGCGGTGCTGTTGCTGCTGCCGCAGCCTGCCAGAATGCCCACTGCCAGAATGGCCGTAACGGCCAGCACCTTTTTATTCAGTTTCATATTCTATACCTTCTTCTGTTGTTGTCGGGGCGGTGTTTTCCGCACCTGTCTCGGTATCATACGTCACCCGCGCGGAAAAGTCAACATTTCCTTTTCTCTGCGCTTGACGCGCGGTTTTTGTTCCGCTACAATAAAAACGAATCAAGAACCCATTCTATTGCAACTGATTTTAAGATAGAGAGGAATTTCCCGTGAAAATTTTAAAAGTAAAGTGTCTTGCCCCCACCCGGCTGGACAACTACCTGATGCAGCAGTACCCGGCACTGAACCCGGGCCGCCTGAACAAGGCCCTGCGGGAGAACAAGATCAAGCTGAACGGCAAAAAGCAGCCGCTTTCCACCCGCGTGATGGCCGGTGATGAGATCAAGCTGTTCATTCTGGATGAAGTTCTGGATGCGGACCGCCGTGTGGAAGGCCCGGCGTGGAAGAATGCCCGCGGCCCGGCACAGGTGGTGTATGACTGCCCGCAGATCGTCATTGTGAATAAGCCCGCCGGTCTTGCCGTGGACGGCCCGGAGGACGACACGCTGCTGAACCGTACCCTGCTCTACCTGAACCAGCAGGGCGAGTACAAGGAGAACGACCTGTACACCCCGGCGCTGTGCCACCGGCTGGACACCGGCACCAGCGGCCTTGTCATCGTTGCCAAGACCCCGGAAGCCGAGGAGCTGTTCCTTGCAGCCATCAAGAACCGCGAAGTGAAAAAGACCTACCTCTGCGTCACCTTCGGCCGTCCGATGCCGCCGGATGCCACTCTGGGCGGCTATCTGCTCAAGGACGCGGACCGCGGCATCGTGAAGATCGTGGAAGAAAAGCAGCCCGGTGCCAAGGAAGTGGAGACCCGGTACGAGACCATCGCCGTCTCCGGTCGTCTGGCCCTGCTGAAGGTGCAGCTGATCACCGGCCGCACCCATCAGATCCGCGCCCACATGGCCAGCATCGGCTGTCCCATTCTGGGCGACAGCAAATACGGCAACAACACCGCCAACCGCGAGCTGAAGCTCAAGTATCAGGCCCTGTGCGCATGGGAACTCACCATGCCCCGCTTCACCCAGCCGGATTTCGAGTTCCTCAGCGGCAAGACCTTCCGCGCACCAAAGCCCTGGTATTACAGTCAGGTACTGGACGGAACCCTGAAATAAGCTTTTTTACAACAAATTACAGCAAAAAAAGAAATCCCGGAAGTGTATTCCGGGACTTCTTTTTTGTCGTATTTTACTGGAATAGACCGCCAAACCAGCCCAGAGTGGACTCAGTTGCATTTGCAAAGGCATCCTGAACTTCCTGAATGCTGTCCAGCAGCTTGGTGCCCTCGGTATCCTTCACCGACCAGTAAACGCCGCTGCTTGCCGAGCCATCCGAAACCGTGAAGTCACTGGTAAAGCAGAGGTTATCGCCCTGAGAATCGGTCACGACCACCATGTAGGTGTAATTGCCTGCGGGCAGTTCACCAAAGCGGATGGAGCTGTCCAGCGACTTGAAGGAGAAGATTGCCGTATTGGGTGCTGCCTGTGCAGTGAACACCGTCTGGTCGTTCTCGTCCAGCACTGCCAACTGCACATTGGTCAGGGTGGTGCCCAGCGCAGCATTTGCAGTGCCGGTCAGCGCCATGCCCTTGCCCGCACGGACATTGATGGGGTAGCTCATGCCTTCCAGACGCAGGCCGTCAGCCTCTGCAGCAATGAAGTTGTGATCTGATGCCACATACCAGTAGCAGGAGGACCTATTGACCGAAACGCTGGAGTTTTCCAGCGGGATGCGTCCGGAAGAGATGTTGCCTGCCGGATCGGAGCAATAGAAGTTGCCGTTGGTGTAGTCGGTGAGCAGCACTGCATGGGGCTGGCTGCGGTCATACAGCACGATGCCCTCCGGGTGCTGCGAAAGCAGGGTGATCAGGGTCTGCACTTTTTCCTGTTTGCGGGAGGGCAGTGTGCCGTAGCCCACCTGCATCTCCTTATATGTAAAGCTGTGGGAAAGCCCGTTGGACCATGCTGTGGAACGGACACTGTTCTCGGTCACAGTGGACCAGTCGGTCAGGCCGTCAAAATAGGCACGACGGCGCAGCATCATGGCTGCGGATGCCAGTGTGCAGGTGCCGCCGCGGCTCTGCTTGAAGTAGAAGCCTGCGTCCACGTTCAGATCAACCGCCAAGGCCGCCGGCAGGCAGGTGAGCATAAACACCAGTGTCAGCACAAGGCTCAGCAGTTTTTTACGGGACGGTGCAGCGGTATTCACGGGTAGGTTCTCCTTTCAGCTTCCATGGCTTGTTACGTTTACCACCATAAAGTATACCAACCTGTTACCCTTTTGTAAACGTTTGTGAAGCTTTTTTCTCAATATCAACACGTTTGGGCAGTTTTTGTTGGAGAGAATGCACAGTTTCCGGCAAGATATTCTACATTTTTTACAAAAATCCCGTCCTGACATTTTTCAAGCGCACCGCATTTTGCATTCTTTTTTCATTTTCTGACCACGCTGTGGGCAAACAAAAAAGCTCCACAGACGAACAAATTCGTCTGTGGAGCTTTTGGTCCAGCAGAACTGGACAAATCCGAACTTGTCGGGGCAAGGCCCCTCCATCTTGCTTGCGCAAGACCGTTCTGTTGCTCAAAAGCCCCACTGGGGCTTTCGTTGCTTCGCAAACGCAAACTTTTTTCTCCGCAATCAGCGGTCAAAGTGTCCTCAAATCGGACGATTTGGGTGCCATCCTTGTAGTTGAACGTGAGCAGCATCCGATCATCGTACAGAAAAATGGCATTTACAAAAATTTCAATCAGTGCTTTCCGCTGCTTTTTCTGCGAAATATCGAACTTTCTAAATTTCATCAGCCAGAATCGGATGAAATCCTCATTGAAGCTGGGCTTCTTCAATTTTTCATCTGCGATTTTTGCAGTCAGTTCATCTTTCTGGATTTCCAGCGCTTCCAGACGCTCTTTCGTTGTCCGGGTGTACAAGCCGTCCTCGATAGCCTTCATCAGGTTGTCCAGCTTTTTGTTGACCTCTCGCAGTTGCTTTTCCAGCAGCGGGATCGTGGTGTTCTCCTGATTCTGGACATCCATGACGAGCTGAACGATCTTGTCGATCACCGCATCGTCCTGAATCAGCTTCATGGTCTCCCGGACGACCAGATCTTCCAGCCAGTCCTTCTGCACGGTCTTTTTGTTGCAGCCCCTGCGCCGCTTGACGTTAGCGCATTTATAATAATAGTAGGTGCGCCCGGTTGCACTGGTTCCGCTTTCGCCGAACATCAGCGCACCACACTTGCCGCAGAACAGCTTGGTGGTCAGCAGATATTCCTCATCTGCCTTGCCACAGGCAGGGGCACGCTTGTTCTTATCCAGACGCTTCTGCACCCGGTCAAACAGGTCTTTCGGAACAATAACCGGAATTGCATCCGGCACAACGATATCCCGGAAAGACAGTTCGCCAATGTACCGACGGTTCTTCAGCATGGTATTCACGCTGCTGTGGGTCATTTTGCCGCCCAGCATATTGCGGACACCCTTGTCGTTGAGAAAGTTTACGATCTCCACCATCTTATCGCCATTGTCATACCGCTGAAATGCTTCCAACACCAGCGGAGCGGTCAGCGGGTCAAGATGATAAAACTTGTCATCGTCGATTTTATAGCCGATGGTTCCCGTACCGCCAGTGCACTTACCCTTCAGGGCGTTCTCGGTCTGACCACGGATCACCTTTTCGGACAGCTCTGCGGAATAGTATTCCGCCATACCTTCCAACAGTGTTTCCACCAGAATGCCCTGTGAGCCCTCGGCAATGGGTTCCATGACGGAAATCAGATGGACGCCGTTCTTTTTCAGGATCATCTTATAGTTTGCGCTATCAAAACGATTCCGGGCAAAGCGGTCAAATTTCCAGACGAGAACAACATCAAACAACTTCTTGCCGCTGTCTTTGATCATCTGCTGGAACTCCGGGCGATTGTCCGTTTTGGCAGAGAATGCACGGTCAATGTAGTGTTTGATGACCGTGATACCGTTCTTTTCCGCATAGGCCGTGCATTCCCGAATCTGCCCCTCGATAGATTCTTCACGCTGGTTATCGCTGGAATAGCGGGCGTAGATTACGGCGGTCATATTTCACATCTCCTGTTGTCTATTTTTCGATATAATGTTGGAATGTAGAATACGGAAATAGTGATGGCTCATCCTTTTTCGATTTGTGTTTCGGATTTCCAAATGGTGCAATCTGTTCGCGCCCAAGTAAAATTCTATATCCGCTATCTTCTTTGATTGAAGGAAAGAAGTTTTTCTGTTGAACCAATTCTCCGTTACCTAACATTCTATCAACCAAATCGACTTGCATTCTAAGTACGCATGACACATTCCGGCTTAAGTCGCCATCTCTGGACAACTTTTTTACTATCCAACCGTGTTGCGCACATGGTCTCAAAATCACTGACGGAAGAGCTTTTCTTAAATCTATCGTCATCGTTTCCGTTCCCGCATACACACCTCTAAAACACTCTCCTTGTGTGTCCGCAACATATAAGATAAGATATGCATATGAAATATTTGAGCACTTGTCTCGTTCATATTGCAATTGTGCCTCGTTATTCCTTAGCTTTATACTTTGCTTCTGCTTTTCCCAGTTTTCTCTTTTCCGTTCGTTTCTGCTCTTTATTCCGGTTATTCTAACTTGTCGCGCATGTTCAAGTTTTTTCTCCTTTTCATCGGAATTTTCAATTTTAATTAGATTTTTATATGCATTGCTCTTTTCAAATTCAGGATCAGTTTCATCTTCATAATCCGGTTCATCTGGCAACTGTACTTTTTTTACCGCATCAAGTTCCAAACAAGCTGGTTTCGGACATTTTTTGTTTAAAAAAGGCTTTCTTTTTTGATAGTAATAATTATAATAATCTGTTTTCTTACTTTGGTCTTTTTCCCGTTCTTTCTTTAATTCATATAAAGAGAACCATAATGCAGTCCAGTGGTTATCAACAAAGTCATGGCAGTATGTTCTTACACCGTAGTGTTGTAGCATTGCCTCAACTACAATTTTCTTATAATTAGCTCGTTCCACAAGATCATCTCCGAAGTGGAGTGTTCCTTGCATTAGGGCATCACTTAGAATATTTTTCACATATAAATTGACTTCTTTTTCTCGTCTTTTTCTTTCCTCTCTATCAGGATTTCCATGTAAAATACTCGGTATCAATTTAGGATGTAGTTCTGTTTGCCCTCTATACAGAACGGTACCATACGCTGCATTATTGTGTTTTACACACCCAACAATTGCATTTAATCCTTGCATTGTAAACACATCATACACTGGAACTATACCATTCCATCTTCCCAAAAATCTTGTTCCATCTATTGATAAATTTTCAGGTCTATACATTTTGCATTTTCCTCTCAGTTTGCCATCTGATAGTTTTTCGCATATTTATAAATTTGCCGTGCACAGTCGAGGCTCATTTTGCTGGAATCGTTGTGTTTGAGCCATGCATTCACATTGCCCGGATTCAGCCTCAAGTCTGTGTAGATACGATAATTCGTCAATTTCTTTTCTTGCTGAAGTTCCAATACCCGGCGATGGATCAACTCTTTTGTGTCATTGTCTGCAAGGACGGCATCCCGCACCGAACAATAGCTGCGCCAGACTTTCCGATAGCCTTCTGGCAGTTCAGGTGACTGTTTTTCCAGAAGTAGAAGCATTTGCGCCAGCGAGTAGCGATTGGAAAGCTGCTCATATTCCGCAGCAATCGTGCTGTTTGCGGTGTAGCGGAGCAGCAGTTCTACTTTATTAAAGGCCAGCGCATAGAGAAACAGCGGTTCTTTCAGGCGGGGATTTTCAGCCATACGATCTGCCAGCTTATGGACGCTTGCCGTCTGCACCCCGGCAAGCTCTGCCACATACTGCTTCAAGAAACCTTCAAATGTCAGTTTTCGCATGGTCTCCACCTCTCCACATACGCCTGATAGCGGATATAAAAATCCCGATATCGCCAGTCGTTCAAGATGCTGGCTCTCAACTCATCCTCATCCGTTGCAAGGTGTTCCAGCAAATCCCAATCCAACGAATTCCGCACAGCCTCGCTCTCTACGTCTGCCTTGTCGGTGTCCCGGAAAGAGCACAGCTTTGCAATCACAAAGTCCTCCAGACTGGGTGTGTAGAACTGAACCTTTGTGCCATCGAAGGGTAGTGGCTGCAGCCGGTCTTGGAAGTTATACGGGAAATTGTCGATCATCAGGTCTGCGTCTTCGTCCAGACGTTCCAGACGCTTGCGGAGGTCATCTAAGATCATCTTTCCCATAAAATAGCCTTTCTTATTTTCAATAATAGTATTTTCTAAAATTATTTTATAGAAAACGAATCCGATTGTCAAGCACAAATCAACGACATTTCATACAATTCATACTATCATGTTGTCAGTCCACATCTCACACTGGCTAATGACCGTGCTGATTGCCGTATCATAATCTTCCGGTGGATACTTATATTTTTTCAGCAAGTGCTTCACCATCTTACGCATACTCGCACGGGCAGTTTCTTTTTTCTGCAGGTCTATTACGCTCGCATTACTGAATTTCTGCGTTTCCAGCCATCTCCATTGCAGCGTTCGATTGACACAGGTTGAGTTATCGGCAGATACAGCAAACACAACGGGCGGCTCTGGTAACAGAGCTGCCCGTTGTGTTCGTTTATGAAAAGGAGAACTTAGATCTCATACCACTTGATCTCGTTGGCATCCAGATGCAGAGCAAAGCTGCTGCCGTCTGTGGTGTAAACGGTGGTGTCCTGCGGCTCGTACGTATTGTTCACCACACAATACTTGCCGTTCTTGACGTAGGCGTGAACTTCTACATTATAATTGGAGCTGAACCATGTATGCAGTTCCTCCTCGCTGTGGGCACTCCACAGGATAGCGCGGTAAAGGGTGCGGCTGTTGGCAAAACTGTAAGGCACACCGCTGATGTACACGGCACGACCCTTGCCGAAGTCGTGTGCCGCCATCTGCACTTCTTTGTTTCGCTGCACCAGCACTTCGGTGCCTTCCAGCGCATAAATATTCCTCTTGCCCTCGCCAAAGTCCACGGGTTGGTCGGCGTCCTGCAGGATAAAGTGGTCGGGGTGCTCCTCCCAATTGTATTTGTCGTAGTTCAGGGTGAAGCCGTTTTCCTCCTCCACGCCCAACACAGTGGCAAGCTGGAAAATGTGCCCCTGATACGGGTGACCGGAGGGCTCGCCCACGCCGATAAAGCCGCCGCCGTTCCAGACGAACTTGCGGATAGCGGAGGAGATCTCCGGGTCTTCCCACCAGATACCGCCGGTGTGTGCGGTGTCGGCATCGCCGACATTGATAATGACCTCCAACGAATCCAGCAGATGCGGGTCGTTCTTGATATCCTCAAAGCTGATAAACTTCACGTCAAAGGGCGCACCGGACAGCATCTCAATGACACCGGCATAGCTGTAGTTCTGCTTGTAATAGAGGGCGTGATGCACCATGTGACAGCCCCAAGCCCGCATTTTACCCCAACAGTTCAGCACGGCCACTCGCTTGACACAGTAGGGTGTGGTGCCCTTGATGTTCTCGTACAGTTCGCGGAACTCGTTGCAGACGCTCTCCACGTAGTCCACGAACTCCGGGAACTGCAAGGCCAGTTTCAGATAGCCGCCATAGCCGATGCGGTCGATGGGCTTGCGCAGGATAGCGCGGCGGGCTGTAACCCAGTTCTCCTTGGCTTCCCGCACCGGGTCGCCACCCTCGTGGAAGGTGTCGGGGAAGAAGTAGGGCAGGAAACGGCCCTCGGTGTACTTCACGCCCTCAATGTCAGAGATCAGGCGCAGGGTGGAGCCGTTGCCCACGCTGCCCACTACGGCATCCAGTCCGATGGTTTTGAACTCCGGCATGAAAGGTTCGGTGCCGATCCAGTGATCGCCGAGGAACATCATGGCTTCGCACCCGCACGCGTGGGTGATATCCACCATCTCCTTGGCAAGCTTTGCCACCTCGCGGCGCTGGAAGGCCTGAAAATCCCGAAATTCCTTGCTGGGCACCCGGTACTGGTTGTTATAGTAGCCCTGATCGATGATGTACTCCGGGCGGAACTTGTAGCCCACTTCCTGTTCAAACTGGTTGAGGATATAAGGGCTGACCGAAGCAGAGTATCCATACCAGTCCACGAACTTCTCCCGCTTCAGCTCGTCGAAGATCAGGGTGAACTGGTGGAAGAAGGTGGTGTAGCGGATGACGTTAACATAGGGGTGCTCTGCAATGAACTTGCGCAGGCGCTCCATGGAATACTTGTGGGTCTTGGGCTGACGCACGTCAAAGGTGATCTGGTGCTCAAAATTCGTCCAGCCGTTGGTGGTAGCGTTGTACATATGCACCGGGTCCCAGATGAGGTAAGCCAGAAAACTGACGGTATACTCATGGAACGGTACGGCCTGTACGGTCACACTGCCGTCGGCGTAGCTCCACTGCTCCGGCGGCACGGGCTGACCGGTGGTTCGATCCATGACCTCCCACCAGCGGGTGATGTCGTCGTTGGTGTTCACCTGCATCAGCTCCGGGCTGATGCCCTTCATCAGCGGGATGGTCACGGTGTCGCCGGGGGCGGTGTAGAAGCCGGTCATGATGTAGCACTGCTGCACCTCGTCCGGGTTTGCCTTTGCCCATGCGTTGTCCTTGCGGGTGGTATAGTAGGTGGAGTAGATCTTGGCGTCCGCATCCTTGAGCTGCTGCGGGAAGTCGGTGCCGTCGCAGTCGCGGATGGCATCAGCACCCCACTTTTTTAAGATCTCCAGCGTTTCGGGCACAACGTCCAGGTCTGTGGGAATGGTCACGCGCCCGGTCTTTCTTATTTCATCCATGGGAAACTCTCCTTTTGCCTCTCTTTGAATCGTAGGGGGTCAATCGTAGGCGGCGTTATACAGCGCCAGCACAGCCAGCAGCAGCGCTACGCCCACCAGCATGATGCCAAGCCCTGCCAGCTGCCCGGTCATTTTCCAGCCGGACACCACCAGCACCAGTGCCAGTACGAACAGCACCAGCATCAGGATCATGCGCAGGGCGGGATGGTTTTTCCAATATGCTTTCATCGTCTGTCACCTTACCCTTTCAGACCGCCCACGGTCATGCCCTGCGTTAGCTGCCGCTGCACGCAGATATACAAGATCAGGGTGGGTAGCATCACCAGCACTAAACCGGCATACATGGTGCCGTACTGCGCCGCACTCTGCTGGGCCTGCATCAGGTTCAGCAGGCCGACCGGCAGGGTGCGGGGTGCGCTGGTAGAACTCATGAGGGTCATGGAAATGATATACTCGTTCCAGAAGGACAGGAAGTTGAACAGGATAATGGTGATGATGGACGGCTTTGCCATGGGGAAGATGATGCGGGTCATGGTCTGTCTCTTATACACATCTCCGAGCCCACGAGACACTCGCTAATCTCG
>ERZ1027046.1005-NODE-1005-length-11104-cov-4.556068_pt1 | contig 11104 bp, 4 predicted proteins | sample MGYA00519431_ERZ1027046 | MGnify/ENA primary metagenome ERZ1027046 (study PRJEB26926, sample SAMN06164587) | human gut metagenome | biome: ENVO:00009003; feature: ENVO:2100002; material: ENVO:00002003 | host: Homo sapiens | place: USA | collected 2012 ...
TATAAGAGACAGGCTGTATTCTCTACTGTGAAAGTAATACTTTCTGCAGTGACATATCCATCTGCCGGTTTTGTCTCTGTCATGGTGTATTCCTTACCAACAACCAGTTCTTTGATCACATGGGATTCTTCCGTAGAAGTCCATTCATCTACTGTATTGCCATCTGAATCCGTTACTTTCAGGTGTGCACCTGGAAGTTCTTTGCCTGTGGTCAGGTCTGTTTTTGTCAGTTCCACTGTGGTCGGCTGATTTTCAAACGTAAAATCATAGCTTACTTCTGCCTGATCTTCTCCGGCATATTCAAAGGTAAACTCCTGCACTTCTTCCGTTGTCACAAATCCGTCCGGTGCACTGTTCTCTTTTACATAATATTTTCCATCTACTGGAAGATCTGCCGCAAAAGTGATCTGTCCTTTCTCATCGGTTGCTTTCTGCTCGATGAGGGAATCTTTCTCAAGCAACACATCTCCGTTTACATTTTTGATATCTTCACTGGTATAAAGGCCGAAGACGCCGCCTGCAAGAACACGGTCTGTATCTTTTTCTTTCTTCAGAACAGTAACCTTTACTTTCTGACGGGTATTCTGCCATTTTTCATCATAAGTGATTACCGGTGTGTCCTGATCACGGTAGGAAAGATCAACATATCTCGGTTCTCCATCCAATACATAGCCATGGGCAGTTTTAACTTCTTTCACATAGTATTTGCCTGCCGGGAGATTATCCATCTGTGCAATACCATTGGAATCTGTAGTAATAGTTCCTACTTTTTCATCTGCTTTGTAATAATCTTTGCTGACACCATCTGCCGCTTTGATATCTTCCGCAGCAAATACATCGAAAGTCACATCTGTAAGGCTTCCGGTTACATATTCGAAGAGATGCTCCACAGTGCCTTTTACATTGTCCAGAAGTGTCACTTTATCCAAAAATTCTCCATTTTTGTTGATGATTAAAAGTCCTGTCGGCACTTCATCTTTCATCTCTACCTTCTGAATCTCTGCGGTATCTTCCAGTGTGAACTTCACATCCGTTGCTTTCAGATATCCATACGGTGCGATTTCTTCACGAAGGGTATATTCCTCCCCAACGGTCAGTCGTTTAATCACATGTGGCTGGTCTTTTACAGAAGTCCACTGATCTACGACATTCCCCTCTCTATCAAGAACGGTGAGTTTTGCTCCATCCAGTTCCACACCTGTTGTCACATCTGATTTTGTAATTTCAACCGTTGTCGGCTGATTCTTCTTCACTGTTTTCAGTTTTACTGTCTTCACGTCCTGTCCCTGATAAGAAGCATCCAGATTCAGAACTTCATCGGAAGAAACGAATCCTGCCGGTGCCTTTAACTCTTTTACATAATACTGTCCGAGTGGCAGATCCAGCGTACAGGAAGCAATTCCATCTTTATCAGAAGTCATTTCCTGTAACAGGGTATCAGCGTTGACAATGACTTTGCCTTCTGCTTTGATATCATCTTTGTTATAAATGCCAAAGACTGCACCTTCTACCGTTGCTCCGTTTTCTGCATCCTGTTTTTCTACCTGGATTGCAACTTTCTGTCTGTCATCACCAACAGTCACTTCCTGTTCGATCACAGGTGTATCCTGATCTGCATAGACAAATGCTACATCCGATCTGTCATGGTTCAGAACAAATCCTTCCGGTGCTGTTTTTTCTACCACATAGTAAGAACCAAGCGGCAGGTTATCTGCAACTGCTTTTCCGTCTTCCCCGGTCGTTACCGTTGTTACCAGTGCATCTTTTGCATAGATCAGCTGTCTGTTTCCGTTTTCATCTTTCTGATAATCCGGTGTATAGATATTTTCAGCTGCATAGACATGAAATGATGCACCCTTCAGGTATCTTTCTTCATAAACAAAATCCTTTTTGAATCCACTCAGCATCTCACCTTTTTTATAGATCGTCAGCTTTCCTTTTACCGGATGATTCTCGTAATCAACTGTGATAATGGCATCGCCGCTTTCTGAATCCATCTGATAAGCAGTGTTTGCATCAACAGCAATCTCCATATAATTCTTGTTGATTGTGTACCCTTCCGGTGCGTTGACTTCCTCAATCCGGTAATGTCCGATTTTCAGGTTCTTTGGCATGATCAGATAACCCTGACTGTCTGTAAAATAGGACTTGTGTGTGGTTGTCACAGGATAAGTAGTTACCTGCTCCACGTATTTTTTGTTATCCAGGTCATATACCTTAAATTCTGTTCCTGCAATCAGGACGGATTTCTTTGTTTCATCGTCTTTTTTCACAATTTTCAATTTTGCCTTGAACTCTTTGTCCAGAAGCACACGCCAGATCTGTGGCTCATTCGGATGGTTCTCTGTGATATTCACTTCAAAATCATCGACTGGCTTGTAATTGTGTGGTGTTGTTGTTTCACGGACAATATAGCTTCCAAATGGTAATGGAATACTGCAGGCATACCCTTTTTCATCTGTGAAAATCTCAGTTGCTCCATTTTCTCCACTCACTACTGGTTTTGCAGAATCAAAATCATAGCTTCCATCTGCTTTCTTTGTAAGGGAAGATTTCAGATAAACTGTAAATCCGGCTCCGGATAACAGATCTGCATCGGTCTTTCCATTGTTGGCTGCTTTGATAATCTGGAACGGCTGCTTGATCACCTGTTCACTGGAAATGCATTCTCTTTTTACTTCTGCAGTCATATCACCTTCATAACTACATTCAAGATCATGTTCTTCTGTATCTGCCAGGTATCCGGTCGGTGGTGTGATCTCCTTGACGTAATATTTGCCAAGATATAAGCCATCTACAGAAGCCTGTCCTTTTTCATCCGTTGTAAGAGAAGCCACCTGTTCCCCTGCTTTATAAATCACACCGGTTGCTCCATCCGGATGCACGATATCTTCACGGGCATATAATCCGTAGACTGCACCTTTCAGTGTTGCATCGCCCTGCGGAACGGCTTTTCCTGTTTCTTTATCAACTTTGAATAAATTGATTTTTGCTGTCACACGGTCATTGCTGAAGGTATGGGCGAAAGATACGGTTGCTTCTTTATCATTGGTGTAAGAGAACTTGAACGTATACACGTCTTCTGTATTTCTTACATAGCCTTCTGGTGCCTGGTCTTCTTTTACGGAATAGGAATGATTGATAGGCAGATCTGCTGTGAATTTTGCCTTTCCATCCTCACCGGTAGTGGCTTTCTCAATCAGGGTGCCTTTCTTTACAACAACTACACCATCTGCATTTTTGATATCGTCTGCCGCATACAGGGCGAAAATACCACCTTCCAGCGGTTTCTTTGTATCTTTATCCTGTTTTACTACAGTGACTTCTGCTTTCTGACGCTCATTGTTGAAGGTGACATCCGCAAATACAACTTCTTTATTCTGTCCGGCATAAGTCAGCGTCACTGTCTTTTCTTCGCCGCCATTATAGAAGTTGTCCGGTGCTTTTGCTTCTTTTACCACATAAGTTCCTAGATGGAGATTCTTCAGGGTAACAGAGCCATTCTCACCTGTTGTCAGATTTTCTTTCACCAGATCACCTTTGCTGTACACTTTTGTACCATACGCAGTCACAATATCTGCTCCGGCATACACGTTGTAAACAGCATTTTTTTGTCTGCGGTTCTCATAATGGAATACGGTTCCACTCTCACTGACTTCTGCTCCGGTAAGCACCTGACCTTCTTTATAAACAGTAAGCTCTGCAAGCTGCTCCTTATTTTCCACGGTTACAGCTGAGGTCTTACTTGCTACCAGTTTTACATTTGTTGCCGTTGCATTTACTACATATCCCTGTGGTGCTGTGATTTCTTTCAGATAAACGGTATCCTGTGTCTTGATAATCGTAACAGAGGATTTTCCATTCTTATCTGTTGCAGGCATCTGAGTGATCAGCTTTGTACAAGCCTCATCGCTGTAAACGCCAAATACTGCACCTGCAAGATTGACATTCGCTGTATCGTCTTTCTTTACGATTTCGATCGTAGCCTGTTCAATCCATGACACCTTTAAGCTTACATATTTTTCATCAGCAACACCTTCTCCAAATACAAATGCCAGATCCTGAACACTTGCATTCGTAGTCAATTTATATGCTGAATAATCTTTTGTAATACTTCCCTTCATTTTTGCAGAAAAAGTATCACTTACATCTCTTGTCTGTGTCAGAGGAGCTGAGAGATAAAACGTGGTTCCTCCTCCAATTGTTACGCTTGCACCTGCCGCACTTACGGTTCCAGTAGATACATTATGGAGCTTTACTCCTTTTGGTAAGTCCATTGTGATTTTCTGCTGGGAAGATGCGTTGAACTTAATGTTCTCCGTTCTCTGAACATTTCTATCTACATAAGCTTTTACATCCGGCTTTGAAAATGACATCGCTACATCTGGTATTTCCGGCTTATTCACACAATAATTATAGAGTTCTTTTGCCAAAGCCTCTCCTGTAGCATTGGTTCCATAAAATGCATCACTGCTTCCGTTGGCATATGATGCAGCCATGTGAATGATGATGAATCTTTTTCCTTCTGAAAAATCCGTGTGTTTATTCGCAAAAAAGCTTTCGCTCCCTGCGGCATCTGTGCCGTAATAACACACTTTTGCTAACGCCTGATTGTCTCCAATCTTTGTAATTGTATAATTTCCAGATCCAGGTCCTGGCTTTGCTGGCTGTACACAATACGCAATTGCTCTGACGTTTCCGTAGCTGATATAGTACGGCTCTGTCAGATAGGTTCCAAGATTATAATCTGCATATCTATACAGTGGTCCTTTTTCAATTGTTACCTGCTGTGTACTTCTTGCTGAATAAGCTGAAACTGCTTCAAATGTTGCAATCTCTCCCTCTTCCATAGCATCAAGATCCACACCTTCGTCTCCTGCCTGTTCCAAAACATCATGAAGCTCTAACCCTGATTCTTCATCATAGGTATCCTGATTCTGTGCCTGCTCTACTAAATCATCAAATTCATCAGCGTCAATATCGGTAATCTCCGAGTCTGCTTCTGAATCCTCCGCTTCCTCTGTCTGCTGTTCACTGCCAGCGGTTTCTGATTCGGTCACTGCTTCACTCCCTGCAGTTTCAGTCTGAGCTTCTGTTGCTTTCTCACGCACAATCAGTTTTCGGCTGATCTGGTACTTCGGATGCTCTTGATTTACCGGTTCCACATAATAGACCGCTTTGTAAGTGTCCGCATGATCTGTCGTAAAATCCTCATCCTTGTCATTCTTTGCTTCCTCAAATGTGACTTTGACCTTGTTATCATCCTTGATTTCCAGTCCCGTGTAATCTGATTTCACATCAAATACACTGCCTGTTTCAATTTCATAATCTTTGGCAGTCACCACCTCATCTTCATCCAGAAGGTCTTTCACTTCCTCATAAAGTGGAGGTTTTTCCTCTGGCTGGATCTCCGCTGCATATGCCGTCATCGGAGACAGCACTGTACTAAGCATTGTCATGCCTGCCAGCAAGCCAGATACTACTTTTCTAAAATTACCTTTTTTCTTCATGCTAAGGTCCTCTCTTTCATAATATTTGTATTAAAACAGACAGTCCTTAGACTGCCTGCAATACACTACTTATCGTTGTGGAAAAATAAGATTGAACTGTACATTTCCCTCTCCGGGATCGACCATCTCCACAGTTGCTTCATACTGTCTCCCTGTTTTTCTTGATACCAGATCCTTATAATGGATTTTTCCTTTAGACAGGAACTTCTTTGCTGCCACCTTATCCATCTTTTTTCCCTGGCTTGCAAGAAATTTATCATTTTTCCATAAGGTAAAAGCACATTTCCGGTCAGAACAGTAAAAATTTACTTTTCCTTCCCTGACATCTGCTCCACAGCGGGGACATTTGCCAATGACTTCTCCTTTTGCCTTTCCCTGAAACTGATTTTTCTTCTCTTCTGAAATCCCCTGATACCTGGCAACCAGTTCCTGCATCAGCTCTGTAATCCCATTTAGGAATTCATCTGCTGTCTCTGTATTCTGGGCAATATGATTCAATGCCATTTCCCACTCTGCGGTCATCTTCGGAGATTTAATCTCATCCGGTAGAACCGTAATCAGCACATTTCCATCATCTGTCGGCACCAGATTTTTCTTTTCCCTTTTCACAAAGCCAGACTGAATCAGTTTTTCAATGATTGCTGCCCTTGTTGCAGGAGTACCAAGTCCTTTCTTTTCTGTATCGGTCAGCTCTTCATTCCCTGCACGTTCCATCGCAGAAAGCAGGGTATCTTCTGTGTACTGTTTCGGTGGCTGTGTAAAATGCTCCGATACAAAAGAATCACAAGGACCGTAATGCTTGCCATCCCAGATATCCAGCTCCGGCTCTTCTTTTTCACTCTTTACGCCAAAGAACTGTTTCAATTTATTTTCGATCGCCTTGAATCCTTCCTGCTTTGTTTTCTTTGCTGTGAGATAAAACGTATGATAATTACAGGTAATCTGGCATTTATGGCTTTCATAAATATAAGGATCTGCGGTTGCTGTCAGTACCCTGGCACTGATCAGATACAAAATCTTGCAGTTTCGTTCTTTCAGTTTACCTATATCTGCCTTTGCTACTTCCATGGTCGGGATAATTGCATGGTGATCAGATACTTTCTTTGAATTTAATACCTTACTCACGTCCGGTTGATATTCCAGACCTTCAGCATAAGGCATTTTCCCAAATAACATCTGAATCAGAGTTTCTGTACTTTCTCCCATCTCATCTGTCAGATACTGGCTGTCTGTTCTCGGATAAGTGACAAGCTTCTGCTCATACATCTCCTGCACAGCATCCAATGTCTGCTGTGCGGTATAGCCAAACATTCTGTTAGCTTCCCTCTGCAGGGTGGTCAGATCATAAAGCTTCGGAGGGCGGACCGTTTTCTCTTTCACATCATCCTTCTCCACTTCGCACATGCGCTCCTGACACTCTGCAGCCACTTTATCTGCATCTTCTTTTTTCTGAAAATGCTCTGTGACCGCATCCATATCGTCAAACTTGATATGAGCCATATAATATTTTTCTTTGGTAAATTCCTTGATCTTCTGATTTCGATCCACGATCATGGCAAGTGTTGGTGTCTGTACTCTTCCAACTTTCAGATTCTGGTTATACAGAACAGAAAAAAGACGGCTCGCATTGATTCCCACCAGCCAGTCAGCCTTTGCCCTGCAAAGAGCTGACTGATAGAGACTGTCATAACACGAACCGTCTTTTAATGACGCAAATCCATCTTTAATTGCCTGTTCTTCCATAGAAGAGATCCAGAGCCGCTTCATCGGCTTTTTGCATCCTGCCTGCTCATACACCAGACGGAAGATCAGCTCACCTTCACGTCCTGCATCAGTGGCACAGATCACTTCATCTACTTTGGAATCTCTCATAAGTTTCTTTAAGATTCCAAACTGCTTTTTCGTACCTTCCAATACCTTATGTTTCCAACATTCTGGCACAATCGGCAGATCATCATATCTCCATTTTTTATATTTTTCATCGTATTCCGATGCATCACATAATCCAACTAGATGTCCTACGCACCAGGAAACGATATAACCGTTTCCCTCCACGTAGCCATCTTTTCTTGTTCTGGCTCCAAGCACGGAAGCCAGTGCCATCGCAACCGATGGCTTTTCTGCAATCACTAATTTCATTTACTCCTGCTCCTCTTCTTCATCTTCTAGTACCTCATCATTGAAATCTTCATCTTTCAAAACTTCTGTCCCTGCATTTTCCTGTTCTTCCTGCTCATCTGCATCGTCTACTTCCCGTTTTTCTGACTCTGAATCTTCGGATTCATTTTCATCCTCTTCCATCTCATCTTCATCATCATATTCATGTTTCGGTTTGTAGACTTTCAAGTAATAACCACCTGCCGCAGCTCCAACAGCAACCAATCCGATCAGTAGATAAGTCCCTGCCAAACTTTTGTCTTCTGGCATCTGAATTTCATCCTCTACCTTATCTTTCTCATCTGTCTCTGTCGTTTCCGGCTTTTCTTCTTCAGCCTGTTTCTCTGGTTCTGCATAAACAATATCTACTTCCGGAAGTGTCACAGAATCAGAAAGTGTGAAGTTCATCAGGTCTTTCTCACTGACTTCGGTAAGGAAATACACATTATCCTGAGATTTTGAATTGTCGATGATCAGATAAAAAATCTTACCACTCTTAGTTGAAATGGTATAAAACTCTTTTGTGCCTTCCGTAGCTGTTTTGGTAACAGAATCTGCTGTCTCGCCTTCTTTATTAAGCTGTTCCTCAATACCTGTCACTGTCCGATCATCCACAGTTCCTTTTGCATCTGTTGGCTCAGAAGCCTGTGCATCCTGCGGAAGTGGTGAAGTCGTTGTTTTCTCAGTCCCAGTTGCATCTGCACTGGTCGTGGTTGCCATCGCACCATTGCTGTCACCTGAAGTTTTCTGTTTCTCTGCCTGCTTCTTTGCCCATTCATAATAAGGATTCTGCAACACATACTTTTCAGAAGTATTTCCGGCACCATCCGTTACCGTGATTTCAATCTGTTTTGTTGTAAAATCTTTCTGTGTCAGTTGCACTCTCAGCATTCCATCCTTCAGATCTGTATAAGTGGTGCCATTAACTGTCACAGAAGTAATGCCGGAAACGGTATCATTTCCCTGAATCGTCAGTACACCATCTGTCAGAGATGCAGAAAGCGTAGGCTTTTCTGTGTCATAACATTTAATAGAGCGATTCTGCTCATAGACCTTCCCCTCACCATCTGTCACACGCACATACACTGTCTGATTTCCAGTGATCGTGATACTTCCGCTTCCGGTTACATCCTGCCAGCTTCCATCTTTTCCTGCTTTTGCTTCAATCTTTGCTATTGAGAAACCTTCCGGCATATGGCTAGCATCTACCGTAACAGCAATGGTTGTTTCTCCCTGTTTCCAGCCATCCGGTTTCTCAATCGTGATTGCAGGTGTGGTATTCTCAGCTGCATAAGCAGTCTGTGTCTGGAGCAAAGGTGTTGTCAGGCAAAGAAATGTCGTTGCTGCAAGCAGGCTCTTTTTTACCCTGCTTTTAGTAATTGTTCTCTTCTTCTGTTTCATTTTTTCCAGATTCATCATCGGCTTTTGTTTCCTCCTTCTGTATTTCTACCCTGCCGGGCAGTTCATTTTTCATTCTCTTTTTGAAAGCTTCCAGCTCTGGAATGCTCATATCCATTGCACGGATAATTTTTACAATTTCCAGATTTTCCGCTTCTGTTTTTGCTATCTCCGCAGCCTTGAAACGCTTTAAATCTGCTTCATATCTGGCTTTGGATGCTTCCATTTTTTCCTTGGCTTTCTCATAATCTGCCGTTGCTTTTTCAAGACTTTTCATCGCTTCTCCTTTCCGGACGGCTGTTACACCGCCCTTTTCCTTACCATCGTCCGAATCCATAGAAATGACTCTGCCAGTATGGAGAGTTGATGGACGTATACTGCACCGGATGCCCACAATGGATCATCTGACCATTGCCCACATAGATTCCGATATGCGTTACCGGAACTCCTGCATCGTAAGTACCTGTAAAGAAGATCAGATCTCCTGGCTGTGCTTCTGACTGAGATACCGGCGTACAAATGTCATACAATCCCTGTGCCGTTAATCTTCCTGTATTCCTTACACCTGAATGTGTCAGGCAGTAACTTACGAATCCAGAACAGTCAAATCCACTTGGCGAATATCCACCCCACACATACGGTGTCCCAAGATATCTCGCTGCTTCATTTAACAAACGCTGTGCTGCTTCACTGGTATATTCATTGCCGCCAAAGCCTGCTCCTTCTCCAGTTTCCAGATAAAAGATCGGGTTTAACCGCTCTCCATTTTTCAGAAGTTCAATATGAAGATGGCTTCCTGTGGAATTACCAGTATTTCCTACAAGACCTATCTCATCACCTTTCGTGACGGATGCTCCTGCAGATACACTCCGGCTGCTTAAATGTGCATACCGCAGTTCATAGCCTTTACTGTCCTTGATCACAACATAATTGCCATAGCTGTCGTTATAAGCAGAAGTTGTAACCGTTCCGGTCAGCCCTGCCATTACTTTTGTCCCTTCCGGTGCTCCGATATCCATACCATTATGAAGCTGATTTGCTCCTGATATTGGATGAATCCTGTATCCATAATAGCTGGTCACACTGGAATACCAGTTAAAATCAACCGGTGTTGCAAACATCTGCAAGTTGCCTTTTGTATCGTTGTAGGCACTGAACAGTTCTTTCTGGAAAAATCCCAACCTGTCCTGACAGATTGACATCAGGTTTCCACTATTTAAGGTGACATTCAGCACATCTACATCTCTTGTCCTGGTCACTTCCACTTCATTGCTTCCATTATCATCTGCCAGATAACATTCCCATGTTTGATGTCCATGTGCAGATGCTGCCGCATGACTGTCATAATAGACATCAAACTGTACACCGTATCTTGCGAAAGCTCCGGTATCTTCTACAGTATATTCGACACCATTCATAACTACCTTTGTTCCCATTGGTACAAACGGATTGGAAGCATCTACCGCTAAGGTATGATTGGCAGTTGGATATGCTCCACTGGCAGTCGGTCCTCCGCTCCAAATACCACAACAAATTGGGCAGTTACAATACCCACTGGTCACAACCTGTCCCAAAGATTCTCCAACTCTTACAGTTGCTGTCTCTGTCACAGTCTCATTGACTGCTTCTGTTTCTAACCGATACTGCAATGCAAAAAGAGCATCCAGTTCTGGCTTTACCTGTTCAAAGGTAAATTCTTCATACTTTGCTGACAGATAACTGATCAGGATAAACGGATCATGCTCAATAGGTCCGATGTTATATCGGTATTCCTCATGTCCCGGTTCTTCAGATTCCATGTTGTTGATCCGCTCCTGCAGATTAGCTTCCAGCTGTGTATAATACAGTTCCGCTTCCCGGATTGCCTGATCCGATGACAGATAACTGGTCCCTGTGTAAGTGATTACATTTTGTAAAAACACTGCAGAACATGACGTGACATTCGTTATGATCAGAAACATCAATCCGATCAGAACTGCTACACTGATATACACCTGTCTCTTATACACATCTGACGCTGCCGACGAACTCTAGGGTGT
>ERZ1027046.1018-NODE-1018-length-11039-cov-4.019210_pt1 | contig 11039 bp, 9 predicted proteins | sample MGYA00519431_ERZ1027046 | MGnify/ENA primary metagenome ERZ1027046 (study PRJEB26926, sample SAMN06164587) | human gut metagenome | biome: ENVO:00009003; feature: ENVO:2100002; material: ENVO:00002003 | host: Homo sapiens | place: USA | collected 2012 ...
CCGGCGTGAACCAGAGATGCCAGCTCCACACGATCTCCCCCGCGGCATCCGCAAGCGCGATGACGGCATTGCCCTTCGCGGCGCCTGCCGCCGTAAAGAAGATGCGGCCTTTTCCGGCATCGAGCGAAACGGCCGAAATTTCCTGTTCCAGCCCTTTCGTCACCCAAAGCCAGTCGGCTTTCATGCCGTCGGCAAGCGCGATCGCGGCATCGTCTCCGCTGCCGTTGCCGCGCACCGTAGCGTCGAACATATACTCGCCGGCCTCGCTGACGATATAGCAGTTGGCGGTTCCGTCCCGGCTCAGGTCGATGGCCGTCACCGGCGCCTACACGGCCGTCAATGTCGGCGTAGTCGCACTCCACGGCTTGCCGTTGCGGTCGGTGACGGCGCGGGCGTCGGAGAGCGTCGCCAGCGACAGGTCGGGCGTCAGCAGCGCACGGGTGAAGTGTTGGATGGTCGCTGTCATGGCTATTCGGTTTTGACGCTGATGGAACCTATGTTGAGCATGGTGACCAGCTGGGCCGCCGATGCGTTGTAGCTCATGCCCCGGAACGGGGGCGCCGCGGCGGGGCCTTTGGCCTCGCGTATGGCTTCGTTGAATACCGCCGGCATTTCGCTCGAACAGTCGTACAGCAGCGCCGCATAGCGGTTCGTGTAGTTGGCTTCGTCGGCTTCGGGAAAGAATACGTGCCGCCCGGCGTCGCCTGCGGCGATGTGGATGTTTATCAGCAGCACGTTGCCGTCGGCGGTCTCCAGCGCCTTGATCTGGTTGCATACCGCACGCAGCTCCTCGTCGTCGCAGTCGGTCGCCTCGCCGTCGGTGATGTTGAATACCACGGGCGGGAAACTCTCGGCGTTGGCCGCGCGTGCTGTCCATTCGGCGGCGATGTCGCGCACTCGGCGCAGCGCTTCGCACATGGGCGTCTGTCCTGCCGCCTGCGGCTCGATCCACGACGGTGCGGGAATCTCGCGCAGGGCGATGCTGCCGTCGGGAAGACGGTGTTCGATCACCTCCGTACGCACCGGCATCTCCCGCGCCGCGAGGGCGCTCACCGGCACCAGCTCTTCGCCGTCGGGCAGCAGCGAGCGCACCTCGTCGTCGCCCGAATAGCCGATCACGGCGATGTCGTAATAGTCGCGTATGCCGTCGCTGCGGCGGGCGCGTTCTACCAGCTCGAACAGCAGGTCGTTGGTGATGCCTGCCACCGCCTCGGCCTTGGTGAGCCTGAGTCCCCGGAAGAGGATGCTTTCGGCCATCGATCCCGAACAGTCTATGGCCAGTATGAATGCCGTGCGGTGGTTGCGTGTGATGCTTTGTGTATACATGTTGCGTCTATTTTAATCCCCGGACCGAGTAATAGTCGTCGCGTACTTCGCGCTCGTCGTCGCTGTCCAGACCGTAGCTGACGGCCATGTCGAGCGAACAGTCGCGCTCGCGGTCGGCGTCGGTCGTGCGGCGCATCGCCTCCCTTGCGTTGCGCCCCGCCTCGATCGCGTCGCCGATCTCTGCCGCGGTGGGCACGCGCCCCAGCAGCGAGGCGTAAATCCCTTCGGCCCAGCTGTGGGCGTAGTCGTCGTAATGCACGAAAAAGACCCTGAAACGGTTGTCCACCTCTTCGGGCGTTGTCAGCTCGCCGCGGTCCACGGCGTCGAGGATCGCTTCGACCTCGCGTTTGGTGACGTACTGCCCCGCCACGTCGAGCCAGCGGCCACTGCCGTCGTAGCGTGAGGCCGATTCGCCGCGGTCGAGCATGGCGCCCAGCGCCGCGACGACGAATTTGTTGTAAAGTCCGATGCCCCGTTTGAGGGCCGCGGCGCGGATGACCGCCTTGCGGTAGACGTACGACGGCGCGTCGGGGTCCTCTTCTGCCAGCGTGTGGAGCGTGTCCACGGCCCTGAGCATCGCTTCGGTTATGTAAGGGTTGTATTCTTCGAAGTTGATGACGTCGCGTTTGCGTTCGCGGCGGTCGCGCGCCGGCCACTTCTCGATGTCGCGCACGGCTCCGTAGCTGGTGAGGTTCGCGCCCGGCATGAGGGTCGTGCGGCCCTCCTTCTCGATCAGGTAGGAGTAGGGAAACGCCGACGTGTCGTGGTGGTACGAGTGGTGCCCCATGATCATCGTGAAGGCCCCTTCGAGCGCCGGTGACATGATGTAGGCCCCGCTGGCGAACTTGCAGCCGCGCAGATGCACCGACTGGTGTACGGCGCCGCTCTTGAAGAGGTGGTTGCTCTGGTTGGAGCCGCTCCCGGCGTTGAAGAACGAGAACATGCCGGCGATCAGCAGCGACGATTTGTGGTGCGAGACGGTGTAGGGACCCGCGAAGATCGAGGCCGCCTCCCCGTTTTCGCAGTGCGAGTTTGCGAAAAAGAGCGACTCGGCCGCCGTGAAGGCCTTGTCCAGCCGGCAGCTCTCGCCCACGAAGCAGCGTTCGACGATCGACCCGTTGTCGATGTGCGCCTTCTCGGCGGCGATGAAGTCGTAGGCCTTGACGTCCACGCCGATATGCGCCCCGTCGCAGACGGTGCCGTTTTCGAGCATCGACGCCCCGTCGATGCACACTTCGTCGCCGATGCGGACTTCGCGGATGAATTTCGCGCCTACGATGCGGGTGTTGCGGCCTACGCTGCCCATCTCCGACGCACCCGCTTCGGCATAGGCCTCCACCATGCGCTCCAGCGCTGCAACGGTCTGCGGCCGGTGGCGGTAGACGGCCATCAGATAGGCTATCTGCGCCGACATCCGGTCGAATATCCTGACCGTGCGGCCCCCGCACTCGTTCATCGTCGCTACGCCCACGCCGTTGCCGAACGTGCTCCGGCGGCGGCATTCGAGAGCCGTGACGCCCTCTATGAGCGCGCCCTCGCCGATCCGGTAGTTGCATACGCGCGATCGGATGATGCGCGCGCCGGAGCCGATCTCGACCGTCCCCTCCAGATGGCTTTGCAGCAGTTGGAAGGGCGTGAAATCTTCGGAGACCCTCACCTGCGACCATGCTTCGGCCGAAGATCCGAGGGATTCGGCGGCGGAAATCTCCGCCGGAGTCATATATCTGAGTTGAGGCATCGGTGTCGTATTAAGCAAATGCAAATATAACGATTTAAGGCTAAATATCAAACTCGCGGCCCTCCCGGTCGATCTCCAGCCGCCTTCCGCCGCGGACGACCGGGGCGCGTCCGTTGCGGAACGGCTTCACGGCTTCGCACCCCGGACAGCTGATCCGGGTCCGGCCCGCGCCGTCGATATAGTGCCATGTCGCTCCGAGCCGCACCGCCGCCAGCCCTTCGGTGAAGTCGAATCCGCAGTCGTAGAGCGGCGGCACGACGACCTGTTCCGGCGTGCGGTAGCCCCACAGGCCGTTTTCGACGAAAAGCTCGGCCGCTTCGGCGACGGCGCCGTCCGTTGGGTCCTCTGTTGGGGCGCCTGTTGTACCGTCTGCCGAGTCGTCCGCTGGGCTGTCTGCTGAGCCGTCCGTTGGACCGCCTGCCGAGCCGGAATTTCCGCCTGCCGTTTCTTCCGCTCCCATTGCCCGCTTTGGTCCTGTTGATCCGGCTGTTTCCCCGGATCCGGTTGTCCCTGTCGTTGCCGTATTCACTGCATTCTTCGTTTCCTCAGGTCCCGTTCTTTCATCCGTTTCCGTCGTTTCCGCCGCCAGAGCCAGCAGTTGCGGCAGTCCCGGCAGCCGGAGCGAAGGCGAACGAAGCAACCGTGCAATCCGGTACTGCGCCGCGAGTCCCCTGCGCTCGAAGAGCGCGAGCACCTCGCAGAGCGCCGCGTCGGTCCCGATCTTCTGCGGCGTGAAGAGCAGCCCGTCGGCATCGGAATAGCGGGCGTACAGCGTCGGGTCGAGCGCCAGCGCATGCAGCGCCGTGGAGATCAGGGCCGCCGGATAGTCGTCGAGCGAAGCGTCGAAATCCCGCACCGTGCGCGCGGGATGCTGGAAAGCCGCCGTGCCCAGCTCCGGGCTGTGCCGGCCTGCGAAGGCGGGCAGAAACATGGCGTCGAAATCGATCAGGTGGAGACGTCCCCGGTTGTCCGCGACGATGTTTTCGGGTTTCAGGTCGCCGTGCGCCCAGTCGTCCGCCGTGAGCGCCGCGGCCATGCGGTCGAATGCGGCGGCGAATCTCCTCAGCCGCGCCGTGTCGCCCGTCTCGGCGGCTGCGGCGACCGCTTCGTGAAGCGTCACGCCTTCGATCCAGTCGCTCAGCACCACATCCACCCAGACGCCGCCTGCGGGCGAGGTGTAGATGAAAAGCTCCTGCGGCAGCAGCTTCTCGCCGTAGATTTCCGCCAGATGGCGCGGATGGTGCATGTAACAGCGCAGCGAGCGGACGCGGCCTTCGCAGCGGATGCGGAATACGACGGCGCTGTTGCCTGCCGAGTAGCATATGCGCCCCTTTCCGTCGCGGCACACCTCGATCTCGCCCAGCGTCCGGGTGAGGCCGTGCGTATCGGCCAGCGTGGTCAGGTATTGGCGCAGTGTGAACACGGCTTTACTGATTGCGTATCTTGTTGCCGAGGATGAAGCCGAAGATACCCGTGAGCAGGATGCCGATCGTCGTCTGGACGACGTTGAGCATGTCCACCAGCGTGCAGCGCTGCATCGGGGCTCCACGCCGACTGCTCGGCGCGGTCGTTCCGGCGGACTCCCGTGCCGGAGGTGTTCCATTCGATCAGAAACCGTCTGTAGGCGTCGAGGTCCTGCTGGAGCAGCCTGCCGCCGGCGATGTTTTCGCGGCGTATGTTCACCCCTTCGCCGAAGTAGGCGTAGTAGAGGCTCGTCTCTCCGATCCGAGCCTTGCGCATGATGACGATTCCGGTGAGCATGGCGCGGTAAAGGTCGCAGAACCGGATTTCGGCCTCTTCGAAAGTGGCCCTTTCGATCTCGCAGTAGCGGAAGTCGCTCCATGCGATCTTCGCCCTGCGGAAGCGGCAGTTGCGCAGCGCGGCCTTGCGGAAGGAGACGCGCTCCATCCCGCAGCCGTCGAAATTGCACTCCGTGAGCGTGCATTCGTCGAATGTCACGTTTTCCACACGGCAGCCTTTGAAATCGATGTTCTTCAATTCGCGGCCCGTCAGGTCGAGGTCCCGTACGGCGCCGCTGCCGATCATTTTCAGCAGTTCGGTCTGGGTCATGGCAGAGTCGGTTTCGGGGTTTTAAAAAAGCGGGGCTTCTGCAAGTCCCGCTTTTCTGTCAGTGGCAGTCGCAGTGCCCTTTTTCGTGGTCGCAACCGCCGCCGCAGTCGTCTCCGCACTCTCCGCACGAGCAGCCGCCCTGCAGGTCTTCGGGCGTTACGTCGCGCACCGATACGATCTCGACGTCGAAGTTGAGCGTCTTGCCGGCCATCGGGTGGTTGAAGTCCATTTTCACGGTCTCCTCGCCGACCTCCTTGACGATGCCCATCATGCGGTTGCCCTGATTGTCGCTCATCGGAACCTGCGAACCCACGAAGAGGATGTCCTCGGCGAGTTTGCCGTCCACCATGAATATGTTTTTGGGCAGGTCTACCACGGCGTCGGCGATCAGTTCGCCGTAACCGTCCTTCGGCTCAAGGGTAAACGAGACGGCTTCGCCGACCTCCTTGCCCAGAATCGCCTCTTCGAATTTGGGGAGCAGCATGCCTGTTCCGAAGATAAATTCGAGCGGCTGGCCCGGACGCGACTGGTCTGCGATCTGTCCGTCGACGGTGAGCTTGTAGTCCACGCCGACCATTTTGTTCTGTTCTACTTTCATAATAATTCGTTAAAAAATGTTTTTTTCGTTTTCGTTGTTCCCGCCGGGTATTTCCGCCCGTTGTTCCCGGTCTGCGTTGCCGCCCGGATTTCCGCCCGGCATTCCCTCCGGCGGTGCTTGGCTCGCGGAACGTTTCCGCGCTCCGTCTGCCTTTGGGGGCTTGTCCGTTTTTGCCGGCGTTTCTGCCTTGCGGCCCTTCTCCGCGTTTCCGTCCGGCATTTCCGCCCGGCGTTTGGGTCTGCGCTACCGCCTGTTATTCCCGGTCTGCGTTCCCGCCCGGCATTTCCCTCCGGCGGGGCTTGGCTCGCGGAGCGTTTCCGCGCTCCGCCTGCCTTTGGGGGCTTGTCCGCTTCTGCACGGCTTGTTTTCTGCATGCGGTTACTTCCGCATACGGCAAAAAACGCGCCTGCCGGAATCCGGACGTTGGCTTGCAGCGCTGCGGCGCCTGCCGCCGGGACCGTTCTTTCGAACCGGCCGGCGGCTCCGTCAGCGGCGGAATCCGCGCCGTACGGGCTGCAAAGTTACATATAATTCCTTAATAATCGCGGCTTTCACGATTTATTCGCAATTCCTGCAGCAGAGGTTGCGGTCTCCGTAGCCGGCGTCGATCTTCGAAACATAGGGGAAGAACTTCGCTTGGCGCACCCATTCGAGCGGGAAGACCGCCTGCTGACGGGTGTAGGGATGCGGCCACTCGCCCGCGATCTCCACGGCCGTGTGGGGCGCATTGACCACCACGTTGTCGGGCTGTCCGACGGCCGCTTCGCATTCGCGCTTGATCGACACGAGGGCTTCGATGAAGCGGTCCATTTCGGCTTTCGGCTCCGATTCGGTCGGCTCGACCATCAGCGTCTCGTGCACGGGGAACGAGAGCGTCGGGGCATGGAATCCGTAGTCCATCAGCCGGTGGGCGATGTCGCCGCAGTCGATGTTGTAGTCCTTCTTGAAGTTGGTCAGGTCGAGGATCATCTCGTGACCCACGCGGCCCGTCTCGCCCGAATAGTAGGTCCTGAACTCCGATGCGAGCGCGGCGGACATGTAGTTGGCGTTGACGATTGCCATTTCCGTGGCGCGGCGCAGTCCGGCTTCACCCAGCATCTTGATATAACCGTAGGTTATGGGCAGCAGCAGTGCGGAGCCCCAAGGAGCCGATGCCACGGCGGTGATGCCTTCGTCGCCGCCCGTCGCCATAACCGAATGCGAGGGGAGGAAGGCTTTGAGGTGCTCGGCGACGCAGATCGGACCCACGCCCGGACCGCCGCCGCCGTGGGGCATGGCGAAGGTCTTGTGCAGGTTGAGGTGGCAGACGTCGGCGCCGATGTAGCCCGGATTGGTCAGGCCCACCTGCGCGTTCATGTTGGCGCCGTCCATGTAGACCTGTCCGCCCGCGTCGTGTACGGCGTCCACGATTTCGCGGATGCGGCTTTCGAACACCCCGTGCGTCGAGGGATAGGTCACCATCAGGCCGCACAACTCCGAACTGTACTCCTTGGCCTTGGCTTCGAGGTCCTCCACGTCGATGTTGCCGTTGGCGTCGCACGCCACGGTGACGATCTTCATGCCCGCCATGGCGGCCGACGCGGGGTTGGTGCCGTGGGCCGACGCCGGGATCAGCACGACGTTGCGGTAGCCCTGTCCGCGGCTCTGGTGGTAGGCGCGGATCACCATCAGCCCCGTGTACTCGCCCGCCGCGCCCGAATTGGGCTGCAGCGACGAGGCCGCGAAGCCCGTGATCGTCGCCAGATCGTTTTCCAACTCCGTGATCAACTGCATGTAACCCTCGGCCTGATCCGCCGGGGCGAAGGGGTGCATGTTCTGGAAGCCGGCCAGCGAAAGGGGCTGCATGAGCGCCGCGGCGTTGAGCTTCATGGTGCACGAACCTAAAGAGATCATCGAGTTGGCCAGCGATATGTCGCGCAGTTCCAGCTGTTTGATGTAGCGCATCAGGGCGCTTTCCGAACGGTAGGCGTTGAAGACCGGTTCGGTCAGGTAGGCCGAACGGCGGCGCAGACCGGCCGGGACGTTGCTTTCGGTGACGGGCTTTACGGCCTTGGCTTTCTTGCCTTTGGCGGCGGCGAAGATGCGGATGACTTCGGCGATCTCCTCCGGAGTCGTGACTTCGTCGAACGACATGCGCACCGAACCTTCGGTCGGGTAGAAGAAGTTGATGCCGCTTTCGAGCGCCAGCGACTGTACGACGGCGGCTTCGGCGGCGACTTCGAGCGTGTCGAAATAGGCCGTTGCGGCGAGTTTGTAGTCCATCGCTTCGAGCGCCTTGGCAACCGTCGCGGCGGCCAGATGGGCCGTGTCGGCGGCGCGCTTCAGCCCTTCGGGACCGTTGTAGACGCAGTAGAAGCCCACCATCGAGGCCATCAGCGCCGAGGCGGTGCAGATGTTCGACGTGGCGCGCTCGCGCTTGATGTGCTGTTCGCGCATCTGGAGCGCCATGCGCAGCGCCCGGTTGCCCAGACGGTCCACCGAGACGCCGATGATGCGGCCCGGCATGTTGCGCTTGAAGGCTTCGCGCGTGGTCATGTAGCCCGCGCTCGGACCGCCCAGCCCCATCGGGGTGCCCAGACGCTGGGTCGAGCCGACGGCGATGTCGGCGCCCCATTCGCCGGGGGCTTTCAGAAGCGCCAGCGCCAGCAGGTCGGCGACGGCCGTGACCAGCGCGCCCTTGGCGTGGGCGGCGGCCGTGAAGTCCGCGTAGTCGCGCACGGCGCCGTTGGCGGCCGGATACTGGACGATGGCGCCGAACTCCTTGCCCGTGAAGCTGTATTCGTCGTATTCGTCGACGATCAGTTCGATGCCGAAGGGTTCGCTGCGGGTGAGCAGCACGTCGAGCGTCTGCGGGAAGATGTTGCGGTCGACGAAGAGCTGGTTGCGGCCCTCCCTGACGGCTTCGCGCGAGCGCAGGGCGAACATCATCAGCATCGCTTCGGCGGCGGCGGTGGCCTCGTCCAGCAGCGAGCAGTTGCCGATCTCCATGCCCGTGAGCGAGATCACGGCGGTCTGGAAGTTCAGCAGAGCTTCGAGGCGGCCCTGCGAAATCTCGGCCTGATAGGGCGTATAGGAGGTGTACCACGCGGGATTCTCGAAGACGTTGCGCGTGACGGCGGCGGGAACCGCGCAGGGGTAGTAGCCCATGCCGATGAACGACCGCAGGCAGCGGTTGCGCTCGGCCAGCGCGCGGATGTGGCCTGCGAATTCGTACTCGCTCATGCCCTCCGCGGGCAGCGCGAGCGGTTTCTTGAGCCGGATGGAGTGCGGAATGACCTGCGAGATCAGCTCGTCGACCGACTTGACGCCGATCGTTTCGAGCATGGCTTTGAGCTCCTTTTCGTTGCTGACGCCGATGTGGCGTTCGGAAAATTTGTCGAACATATCTGTTAGTTGTATGAAGTTATGGGGACTTGGCGCCGCGGTGCGGCGGAATTATCGTTTCGGGGCCGGGTCGGAACCGGGCGGTCGTTTATTGTCTTGCATGGTTTGCGTCCGGGTGACGCCGGGGCGTGCGGACGATTCTCAATATTGAAAACTGCTGCCGCCGATGAATTCGCGCAGGATCGAGGTGGGCGGAATCTCGTCGGGCGGAATGGGGATGAAGTTGTCGAGGAACTTCAGCATGCGGCGCGCTTCGTCGTATTCGGGCACCGTGTCGGGCACTTCGCGGAGGATTTTCTCGGCGAAGGGGCGCAGGACCGAAATCTCGTAGAAGAGCGACGAGTTGAGCATGACGTCGGCGTTCTCCTGATAGGGGAAGATGTGCTTCTCCTCGCCGCGGCGGACCGAGGCCCAGCGCGAGAGCGTGGCCAGCGCGTCGGCGCCCCGCTGCCGGTAGTCGCGCGTCAGGCGGCGCAGCAGGCGGTTGTCGGTGGTGGCGATGCGCGAGAGGTTGTCCATGGCCACCGACGTGAAGCAGGAGATGTAGATGCGGAACTTCTGCTCTTCGGGAACGCCCGGCGTGAGACGGGGATTGAGTCCGTGGATGCCTTCGACGATCAGGATCGAACGCTCGTCGAGCGTCAGCGGGTCGTTGTGCTGCATGCGGCGTCCCGTGATGAAGTTGTAGCGCGGAATATCGACGCTCTCGCCGCGCATCAGGCGGCGGAGGTGGTCGTTGAACAGTTCGAGGTCGATGGCTTCGAGCGCTTCGTAGTCATACTCGCCGTCGGCGTCCTTCGGGGTCTTTTCGCGGTCCACGAAGTAGTCGTCGAGCGAGATCAGCACCGGTTTCAGCCCCAGTACGCCCAGCTGGATGCCCAGCCGCTTGGCCGAGGTGGTCTTGCCGCTCGACGAAGGACCGGAGATAAGCACGATGCGCACGCCGCGCGAGAGGTTGGCGTCGTAGATGGTGTCGGCGACCCATGCGAATTTGCGTTCGTGGAACGCTTCGGCGAGTTTTATCATGCCGCCGGCGTCGCCCGCGAGCACCTTCGAATTGACGTCGCCCACGGTGGGGACGCCCATGATCCGGACCCATGACTGGTACTCCTGAAAAATGCCGAACATCTTCTCCTGCTGGACGTTCTTGTTGAGCACGCCGGGGTTCGTCCGCAGGGGCAGGGCCAGATAGAAGCCCTTGTAGTAGGGTTCGATGCAGAAGCGGTCGATGTAGCCCGTCGAGGGGGCCAGCGCCCCGTAGAAGTAGCCGGCCGTGCCGTCCAGCGTGTACAGGTCGCTGTAGAGCCGCGGACGGGTGTCGAGCAGCGCCGTCTTGTCGTCGAAGCCCTGTTCGGCGTAGATGGCGCGGAGCTCGCTCGTGAGCACCTTGGTGCGCTCGATGGGGAGGTTCTGCGCCACCACTTCGCGCATGTGCCCTTCGAGCGCTGCGGCCTGTTCGTGGGTGAACTCGTCGAGCCCTTCGAGCTCGCAGTAGAAGCCGCTCTGGCCCATCGAGTGGCGGATATGGAGCGTATGTCCCGGAAAGAGCGTGCGTGCGGCCTTCTGGAGGATGAACCACGAGGTGCGCTGGTAGACGCGGATGCCCGCGAAGTCGGTGATGTCCACGAAGCGGACCGTCACCGGGGTATATATTTTGTAGTTGAGCTCTTTGATGCGGTTGTTCACGAACGCCGCGAGGAACGGGTAGCGTCCCGGCGTCAGCTGTGCGGCCACGTCGGAGAGCGGGGTGCCCATCGCCACCCGGATCGGACCTCCGAGGTTGTCGCATATGACTTTGATGCTGTCTGCCATAAGTTTTTCTGCTGAATGAAGTGTAAAGATATGAATTATTTGTAACTTTGACAAACTCAAAAACCTGTCTCTTATACACATCTCCGAGCCCACGAGACACTCGCTAATCTC
>ERZ1027046.1035-NODE-1035-length-10896-cov-5.429850_pt1 | contig 10896 bp, 5 predicted proteins | sample MGYA00519431_ERZ1027046 | MGnify/ENA primary metagenome ERZ1027046 (study PRJEB26926, sample SAMN06164587) | human gut metagenome | biome: ENVO:00009003; feature: ENVO:2100002; material: ENVO:00002003 | host: Homo sapiens | place: USA | collected 2012 ...
GATTAGCGAGTGTCTCGTGGGCTCGGAGATGTGTATAAGAGACAGTTTATGGATTTTATTGTCCATGGTATGTGTAAATGCGAAGGTGGTGGTATATCCTGCACCTGTATCTGAAACTTTGTCAGTCGATTATGTGATAGAAGTAGATGGAAAACCGATACCCGTATATACGGCTTTAACTCAACATCATGATAAGAAATATTCAATTGCGTATTTTGATTTTTCTGGAAGTGCTACTGTAAAAATAAAAAGTAAATTCTCTTTAGAAAAGTTGATAGTCTTGCCCAATAAATATGGTATTTGTCCTTCTATTCATCAAGATGAGGCTATTTTTCAATTAGATAAACCCTGTGACATTTCTTTTGAACCAAATGGTTGCAACAGTCCTTTACTGCTATTAACTAATGAGATAGAAAAAGATATTCCTTCTAAGGATAATCCGAATGTCATTTATTTTGGTCCGGGCGTACATAACCCGGAGAATGGGTTGATAAAACTGAGTAGTAATCAGACTCTTTATTTGGCTGGAGGAGCAATTGTGAATGCGGGCGTGGAAGCTACTGGAGATAATATTACTATTTGCGGTCGAGGTATTTTGGATTGCTCTGATTGGGAACATAATGCTGGACCTACCGATTATATGATTAATGCGAAAAATTGTAATAATTTCGTAATGAAAGATGTGATATTAAAAGGTGCTTTTTGGTGGACTATTGTTCCTCAGAATTGTGACCGAGTATTGATTGATCATGTTCGCTTGGCTGGCTCAAGGGTTGGTAATGATGATGGTGTGGACCCATGCAATTCGAGTAATATAACAGTACGTAATTGCTTTTTTCGTACAGATGATGATGCAATTTCTCCTAAAGGAATCACTCGCCAAGGAGGAGAAAAACTTTCAAAATCTGTAGAAAATATGTTAGTGGAAGATTGTGTATTTTGGGTGGATTTTGCTAATGTGTTTAGAATTGCTACAGAAAGCAGTTGCCCTGCGATTCGAAATTTTACAGCGCGGAATATCGATGTGATTCATTTTCCCAATCGTAATCAAGTGCAAATATTTTGGTTACATCCAACTGGAGAAATGGTTATGGAGAATTTGACTTTTGACAATATAAAAATTAATGGTGAGATTCCTTATAATTTGATTAAATTAACTCCGGCATTGAATTTGGTGGGAACTCGTCCTATAAAGCAGCCTACTCCCAATAATATAAAGGTGGGTTCGGGAAGACGTGGTATAGGTAGTCGGGGTTATGGAGAATTTGTAGTTGTACCATCCAATGGCCCATTTATTCATAATGTTACTTTTAGAAATATCAGTACGTATGGTAGAGAAACAGCTTATTGTAATGAAAGAGGATTTGTTTTACTTCAAGGAATTGATGAAGAACATGATGTTTCTAACATAACATTTGATAAAGTGAGTTATTTTGGTAATGTAATTGATGGAGAAAATAGTAAAGTGAAAAAGAACCAATATGTAAAACATGTACGATTTATAAAAGAATAAAATGATGAAGATATTATGTATACTAGGATTATGGATGGCATTTTCTTTATCCATTCTTCAGGCAAAAGAAATAAAGATGTCCTCGCCGGACGGTAAGTATCAAGTTACTTTAAGTGATGAGGGGGGAAATCTGCATTATTCTGTGAATTGGAATCATAAAGAAGCCATAAAGCCATCTTTATTAGGTATTAATGCCAATGTGGTTTGGCGTGACCAATTGGCATTGGGTGATATAACAACTGCTGAACAGGATACGGTGTGGCATCCTGTGTATGGAGAACGTAGCACCATTAAAGATCGGTATAAAGCTTGGTCGGTAGTCATTAATCGTCAGCACTCCCGTGAAAAATTGGTTTTGGATGTGCGTGCATACAATGAAGGTATCGCATTCCGTTATCGGTTTCCCGGTGGACAATATTTGAAGATCACCGATGAATTCACAGAATATACTTTACCGGAAGGAACGAAGGCTTATTTCACTGCTAGGGCCCAAACTCCCTATGAATGTTTACCGTTGGAAGGATGGTCCGGTGAATCAGATCGCCCATTGCTTCTGATATTGCCTGGAGGCCCTTATGTATGTTTGGGCGAAGCACAAGTGGTGGACTATGTGCGTACTAAATTTAAATTATCTGTTGAAAAAAAGAATACTATTCAATCTGCCATGTACGGTCCTGTAGAAGATATTGCGCCTTATCATACTCCTTGGAGAGTGATTATGTGTGCCGATAAACCGGGGCAGATATTGGAACACAACGATTTAATTTTAAATCTGAATCCTTCTTGTAGAATAAAAGATACTTCGTGGATAAAACCCGGAAAAGTGATGCGTGAGGTGACCTTGACAACAGAAGGAGGGAAAGCATTGGTGGATTTTGCAGTAAAACGCAATCTGCAATATATTCATTTTGACGCTGGGTGGTATGGATTTGAATATGACAAGGCATCTGATGCCACTACCGTGACATTGGATCCTCGTAGAAATCCGAATGTGAATGCTTTGAATCTGAAAGAAGTGGTAGCTTATGCAAAAAAACGGGGAATAGGAGTTATCCTGTATGTCAATCAACGTGCATTGCAACAACAATTGGATGAAATTCTTCCATTGTATAAATCTTGGGGGATAGCAGGTCTTAAATTCGGTTTTGTACAAGTCGGTTCACAAGTGTGGACCAAATGGATGCATGAGGCGGTAAAAAAATGTGCTGACTATGGTTTGATGGTTGATATACATGATGAATACCGTCCTACGGGATTCAGTCGTACATATCCTAATCTGATGACTCAGGAAGGTATTCGTGGTAATGAGGAATTTCCGGATGCAACCCATAATGTCACTCTTCCTTTTACCCGATTTGTGGCAGGAGCGGCAGATTATACCATTTGTTATTATCGTCAGGATTTCGGCCGTTTGAATACGGATAAGGATAATTATGGAGTTCCCCGTTCAAAGTCCATTCAGACCACTCCTGCGCATCAGTTGGCGTTGGCGGCTGTTTATTATAGTCCGCTGCAATATATGTATTGGTATGATAAACCATCGGATTCTCAAGATGAACCCGAATTGAAATTCTTTGATGATATTTATACTACGTGGGACGACACTAAAGTATTACAAGGTGAAATCGGGCAATTTATCACTATAGCCCGTCGTAAAGGGGAAGAGTGGTTTATTGGTTCGATAACGAATAATGAGGCGCGTGCATTGCCGGTAAGTTTGGATTTTCTTCCTGAGGGGAAAAATTATGTTGCAGAGATTTATACAGATGGGGAGAGGTCAATAAAGACACGTACCAAAGTAAAATGTTCTCGATATAGAGTAAATTCAATGACAAAATTGAATTTTGAATTGAAAGCGTCAGGCGGTTCCGCTGTGCGCCTGATACCAGAAAAGGACGTAAATAAGAAATTAGGAAACTACAAGAAACAAAAATTATGATTCCGGAAAATAATAGGTTACAACGAATTTTTTTTATATTTATAGGTTTGATCTTGACTTGTCGGACATTCGGAATGGATATCTGTGATAAAGTGGATGAGGACAAGAATTATATTGATTTGGTGAATCCTTTTGTTGACAGTCATCGTTCCCGGTGGTTTTTCTTTAGTTCAGCGTGTCGTCCGTTTGGTATGGTCAGTCTCAGTCCTGATACGGATACCGAGCACTCTTGGGGATCGGGATATCTATATGGCTCAAAACAAATACGTTGTTTCAGCCATGTTCATAATTGGCAGATGTCCGGAGTGGCAGTGATGCCCACTGTTGGAGAATTTAAAGGACATTTAGGAATGAACGCCTATCAGTCGGCCTTTACTCATGACGGAGAAATAGCTAAGCCGGGGTATCATAAAGTGAGGCTGACAGACTATGATATAACGGCGGAACTGACCTCTACTATGCGTGTAGGTTTTCATTGTTATACTTTTCCGAAAAGTGATTCCAGTTATATTCTATTCGATACGGGAGCTTTTCTGGCACATGGGCCTACGGCCTATTCGGAAGTATGGAAAGTAAGTGACAAGGAAATTGCCGGATGGGAAATTATGGAACGTACGGGACGCCGTCCTAAGGATACACCTGTCTATTTTTACGCACAATTGAGCAAACCGATGGATGAAATAGTGTCTTGGCGTGAGGGGCGGCTGGAACCTGACAGTAATCCGGAAAGAATATCGGGTAAGAATGCCGGTATGGCAGTTCGGTTTAAAACAAGAAACGACGAAAAAGTAATGCTGAAAGTCGCGATTTCGTATGTCAGTGTAGAACAGGCACGTAAGAATATGCTGGCAGAACTTCCGGGTTGGGATTTTGAGCAAGTGAAACAGGCCTCTTTTTCTGAATGGAATGATTGGCTTGGAAGGATAGAAGTGGAAGGCGGTAGCAGAGAACAGCAAATAAAACTCTATACGGATTTGTGGCATGCCTTATTGGGACGCCATGTAGTCAGTGATGCCGATGGACATTATATGGATATGACTTCCGACTTTCCGCGCATACGGCAAATTCCTTTAGGAGAAGATGGAAAACCTTTGTATAATCATCATAACTTTGATGCATGGTGGGGGAGTCATTGGTCACTAAACATACTCTGGTCTATGGCATATCCTGAAGTTATGGATAATTTCTGTAATACAATGACAGATATGTATCAAAACGGAGGTCTGATTCCCCGTGGACCATCAGGAGGAAATTATACGTATGTGATGATTGGCGATCCGGCTGTCTCTTTTTTCGCTTCAGCCTATAATAAAGGAATCTGTAATTATGATGCGGAACTGGCCTATGAAGGTTTGCGAAAGAATGCTTTTGTGGGAGGGATTCGCGACCACGCCGGTTATGAGCATAGCAAGACCGCCCATTCCGGCGGTATGAAATATTATGAAGAACGGGGGTATGTGCCTGACGGACGGAAAGACGTTGAAGGGATGCATATTACCGGAGCTTCCATGACATTGGAATATGCCTATCAGGATTGGTGTTTGGCTCAGATGGCGAAAACAATGGGAAAATTACAGGATTATGAGTTTTTTATGAAACGATCAAAGAATTATCGTCACCTTTGGAATCCGGAGAGTGGCTATATGCAGCCTCGTGGAATAGATGGCGACTGGTTGCCTTGTTTTGACCCGTTGGAGTTGACGGAAAAAGGAGGATTCTGCGAGAGTAATTCTGCTATTTATTCACACTATGTTCCGCACGATATGACAGGACTGATAGAACTTTATGGAGGTGCTGACAAATATATTGAAAGATTGAATGCGAATTTTGAAAAAAGTGAACCGTATGGATTTTTCCGTTCTAATAAAACAAAGGAAGGAAATTGGACAGACTATGGCAATCAACCGGGGACTGGAATGGCCCATTTGTTTAACTATGCAGGCGCACCTTGGCTTACTCAGAAATGGGTACGTAAGGTCAAGGCCGCTTATAGTGATGTGACCCCTTATGGAGGTTATCGGGATGATGAGGACCAGGGGCAGATGGGAGCGTTAGGTGTCCTGATGGCTATCGGATTGTTTGAAGTAGATGGCGGCTGTGCGGAAAAGCCTTTTTATGAGATCACGTCTCCACTTTTTGATAAGGTTACTATTCATTTGGACAACCGTTATTATCCCGGCAAGACATTTCAAATTATAACGGTAGGAAACTCGGCTGATAATATGTACATTCAGCGTGCTTCCTTTAATGGAAAAAAGTGGAATAAATGTTGGTTTTATCATGAGGATTTTATTAAAGGAGGTACTTTGGAGTTACAATTAGGAACAACACCCAATAAAAAATGGGGTATAGAAGAATTTCCTCCTTCCTCTGTGTCTTCAGATAAAGATTGAAAATCGGAATGAATCATCTTGTGGTTTCTAACGAAATCAACGGAGCTTGTCATACCTGGACACCGATAAAGAATCTGTGTACACATAAAATAGATGTAAACAGATTCTTTACCAGTGTTTTAATGAAGGGCTGTATGTATTGCAGTTTGAATGCTCTTATCATTTTTATTTGTGATACTAACAGGAGGGATTAGGCCGATGAATTGTAATTGTATTACGGTGCAATTTCAAATCGTCCGTGCAGTCTGATATCTGTAGAAGAGGAGCCGATCATTACTTTAAACTTACCCGGTTCCACACGGAAATTCATATTCTTGTCCCATAATCCTAAATCTTGTGGACGCAATCTGAAATGGACCATTTGCTCTTCTCCGGCTTCCAGACTGATACGCTCAAAACCACGTAGGACTTTGGTATAGGTAGTGACGCTGCTGACTTCATCCCGCAAATAAAGTTGTACCACTTCATCTCCTTTTATTTTTCCTGTATTCTTGATTTTACAACTTATATTTATATCTCCTTGTACTCCTTGACGTAATGGCGAGATCTTCAAATCACCATAACTGAAAGTCGTATAGCTTAAACCATGGCCGAAAGGATAGAGTACTCCATAAACAGATGTGGAAGAACTTTCATCCGATCCCGGTTTGAAAGGAAAAGCAAAGGGAATCTGTCCTACAGATTTTGGGAAAGTCACGGCAAGCCTTCCTCCCGGATTATAATCTCCGAACAAAGCTTCTGCCACGGCTTGGCCGCAGAATTCCCCAGGGAACCAGGCGTGCAGAATGGCAGGTACATGGGCTGCTGCATAGTTTATGGAAGAAGCGCGTCCGTCGAGCAGCACTAAAACGACCGGTTTTCCGGTTGCACAGACAGCTTTTAAAAGTTCTTCCTGCCTTCCGGGAAGATTAAGGCTGGTCCGTGAACGATCTTCTCTGACTGTCAGTTCGTTGCCGCCTAATACCATCACTACCACTTCGGCTTGTTTGGCTGCATGAATGGCTTCCTCCATTAATCGAGCTTCCTCTGTTGTTTTCGGGAAATCAAGAACTTCACTTTCAGGAAAATGAGGATCTATGATATCACATCCTTTTCTATAAATCACTTCTGTATGGGGCAATCGTTCTTTTATGCCTTGGTAAACGGTTTTAATAGGCGCATTGGCAGGGCCGTACCGGCAAATCAATTGAGTCCGTTCATCGGCATTGGGGCCGATAACAGCGATAGAACGGAGCGATTTGGATAAAGGAAGCAGATTCATTTCATTTTTTAATAATACAAGTGACTGACGGGCTGCTTCCAATGATACAGCCTGATGTTCCTTGCTATGGACGATTTGTTCCGCTTGTTTACCATTACCCCGATAGGGATTGTCAAATAATCCCAGCCAGAATTTGACACGAAGTATCTCGGCTACCCGTTTGTCAAGAGTTTCCTGAGAGATTTTACCGTCGGCAACAGCTTTACGAAGAGGCAAGATAAAATCAGCAGGCGGAGTGAAATGGGTACGGATATTCAGTCCTGCATTGACAGCCTGCGCTATTCCGTCTTCGTATGTATTCGCCACTTTATGTTTACTGGAGATAAATTCCACAGCTTCACTGTCCGATACGACATATCCTTTAAATCCCCATTCCTGACGTAATATTTCAGTCAGGAAATGATAACTTCCCGTAATGGGCTCTCCGTCATAGTCATTATAAGAACTCATCACTCCCAATGCTCCGGCTTCTTGAAATGCCATCCGGAAAGGTTCTATATATAAGGTACGCATTTCTCGTGGAGCTACGTGTGGATCAGTCCGCGTCTTTCCGTCACGCCCACCTACCGGAATGCTATAAACTGCAAAATGCTTTGGAGTAGCCACCAGGTTATGTTTTTGCAGACTGGTAATCATTTGTTTTCCCAGTTCTCCTACTAAATAAGGATCTTCTCCGTATGTTTCCACGCATCTTCCCCAGCGAGGATCTTGGGCGATATCAAGGATAGGAGAATAGATATTGGTATACCCCAGCGCTACAGCTTCTTTGGCTTCCACTTCACCGATACGGGCTATCAGCTCTTTATTCCAAGTAGCGCCCTGTCCGCATTGGGCGGGGAAATAAGTTGCCCGGTCATGACATAATCCGCGAATACCTTCATTGGTGAAATCTACGGGGATGCCTAAACGTGTTTCTTCTACAAACCAGCGTTGAATGGCATGCTTGGCATCCACATGTTTGGTGTAGGGAAAAGAATATTCGGACTTGAAAGTTCCCAGTCCGTTATGTTCTTCATCTATGTTCCCTATTCCGTCTTTCCATACCTCTGTTTTCCAATTGTCTTGGGGCAGGGCATCTTTCAGTACACGTCCTGAACCATAGAGGGTAGCCATCTGGCAACTTTTTTCTTCCAATGTCATTTGTGAGAGCAAGTCTTGTACCCTCTCTTCCAGTGGGGCTTTAGGATTTTCATATAGATCCATTTTTCCATTCTTGTTGAAATCTATCCATCCTTTGTGATAAATTCCATCCGGCGTATCTCCTGATACTTGTGTACAAAACAGGAAAGAGGCTACTGTAAATAAAGTGTGTTTATTCATGTTATCTAGGTTTTGTATATATGCTTAATACGTACAAAGATAGAATTTTACTCATCTCTCCGGAAGATATTCATAACTAAAGTTGAGTGTTTCTTGATTGTGATTCGTCTTTGTAATAAAAGTGAAGATAACTATGAAACATGTATTTTTATTTGGAATATTCGGTTGGTTCTTATCATTTACGCTTGTCGCACAAACAGGAATCTGGCAATGGTCCGTACCCGTTCGTAATTTTAGCACTCATCCCAAGAATCCTGAGTCAAGGGCTTACTTGTGGATTCCCAGTCAGTGTGAACAAGTAAAAGCAATCTTGGTTGCCCAACACAATATGGAGGAAATTTCTATCCTTGAAGATGAGGTTTTCCGGCAGCGTATGGCTGAACTTGATGTTGCTCAAATATGGGTATGTCCTTCTTTCAATCACGGATTTGATTTTACGGATGGGGCATGGGAAACTTTGGATGGTCTTTTGGCAGATCTTGCTGAAGAATCTGGATATAAAGAGTTGTCTACAGCTCCTTTAATAGCTATAGGACATTCGGCAGCTGCTAGTTGGCCTTATTATCTTGCAGCCTATAAACCGGAACGTACATTGGCATGTATTTCTGTCAGTGGTCAATGGCCATATCATCGTGATAAGTGGTTATGTCCAGATATTTGGGGTGAGCGTAACATCAATAAAATCCCTTGTCTGGAAACCATGGGAGAATATGAATCAGCACATACATGGAGCAATGAGGGTTTGAAAGAACGTAAGGAACATCCATTGCTACCTTTAAGTATGTTGGCCTGTCCTGCTGAAGGCCACTTTGCCTATACCCCGGAAAAAGCACAATATATAGCTCTTTATATTAAAAAGGCAATGTACTATGGACATGTGGATCCGACAAAGGAAGGATGGTTGATGGAGCGATGGAAAAAAAATGAAAAACCTTCTTGTATTCCGGCACCGGTAAATCAATTTAAAGGTGATCCTGCACAAGCTTTTTGGTTTTTTGATCGTGAGATGATAGAGGCTACTTTGGCGTATCAATCCCGATATTACAATATGAAGCCACAATTGGTAAGTGTGTCTCAAAACGGAAAAACAGTATCCCAACAGAATACTCATTTACAAGTTCACCCGGCTTTTATGCCACAGGAAGATGGTATCACATTTCAATTGACTCCTGTTTTTCTGGATACTGTTCCAGGAGAAAGCCCCCGACTTTCCAATTGGACTGATTTACCTGTCGGAGCATCTATTGGTCATGCCGGAAAATCCCCTGTCTTGCAGATGATTACCGGTCCAGCTGTTTTAGTTGATTCTGTGACATTTCGAATTCAATGGAATCGGGGAACTTTATGGACGGACAAAAAATCGGATATTGTTTTTTCAATAACTCATCCGGGAGATAAAGAATATAAACCGGCTGTTCAGCAAGCTCAGATTACAATTCCGGTTAAAAATAGGGAAGGACAGCCGCAACATATTGAATTTGCAACGTTACCGGACATAAAGCGTGGTACTAAGTACGTTTCTTTATCTGCTGTTTCCAGTTGTGGCTTGCCGGTTGATTTTTATGTAGAATCGGGACCGGCTTATGTGGATGGTAATCGATTGATATTAACTGCTATTCCTCCTAAGGCTGCTTATCCGGTGAAAGTGACTGTGATAGCCTGGCAATACGGAAAAAACTCATATCCAAAGATAAAGACAGCAGAGCCGGTAAAGCAAACATTTTATATTCAATAATTTAAAACTGAAGATATGAAGAACATCAGAATTTTGGTAATGAGTCTCTTTTTGACAGGTAATCTTATTCATTTATCTGCTCAACAGGTATCTGAGAGTGATTTTCATTCAAATATGCATCCCCGGATTTTTGTAACTGCGGGCGATAAAGAAAAACTGTTACAAAAAATAGAACAAGTAGGTTGGGCTAAAGATATTTATGAAAGCCTTAAACAGGAGGTGGACCCTATACTTGTTATTCATAAGAAAGATCCTAGTTATGTTATTTCCCGTATGCAGATGCATTGGGAACCTGGAAAAAGATATACTCATTTTTATACAGAAGGTAATTTTATCCCTCATAGAGAAGGTAATGCCAAATATCCTACTGTACGAATAACTTATGGGCGTGCCGCCAGTGGTTCTGTACCTTTGGCTCCATTGGATAAAATCATTCCTTATGGAGATGGGGCTTTGACTAAACCTGTTAATATGGATCGTGGTATTGTGAAGTTGACCGATGCCAGTATGAATACACTTTCACAATTAGATCAGACTATACCTTATGATACCGTACCCTTTCATAAAACTGGATTAGGTACTGAGACCGTAAATCGTGCCTTTATTCATTTAGCATGGAAATCTTCTATTCTTTATTATTTTACAGGTAATAAGGATTATGCGAAACTGTCGGCTGATATTTTATGGAATTTTGTGCTGTCTCTTATACACATCTGACGCTGCCGACGAACTCTA
>ERZ1027046.1045-NODE-1045-length-10811-cov-3.703049_pt1 | contig 10811 bp, 5 predicted proteins | sample MGYA00519431_ERZ1027046 | MGnify/ENA primary metagenome ERZ1027046 (study PRJEB26926, sample SAMN06164587) | human gut metagenome | biome: ENVO:00009003; feature: ENVO:2100002; material: ENVO:00002003 | host: Homo sapiens | place: USA | collected 2012 ...
GCGTAAAGGTGTACGAACTGCTCCATGTGAAATCGTTCCACTTGTTGTTGTAGCCCAGCGCCAGCTCGACGCCTTGGTTCTGCACGTCGCCGGCCTGCACGACCACTTGGTTGTAACCCGACGAAGAGGGCAGCGGCGCATAGATCGTCTGGTGGTAGGTGTTCGAACGGTAGTAGGTCACGTCGAAGTTGATGTGGTTGAGGAAACGGGCGTTCAGGCCGATCTCCCACGACTTGGTGTCCTCAGGCTTGAGGTTGTAGGCCGGATAGGTCGAAGGCTTGCTCCAGTTGTGGGTCTGGTTGTTGAACGAGTAGGCCGGATTGGAGAGGTAACGGGCGAAAGCCGACGCCACCTTCGAATACGACCCGCGCACCTTGAGGAAGGTGAACCATTCGGGCATGTTCACCATGTTGGAAACCACGGCCGACAGACCCACCGAAGGATAGAAGAACGACGAGTTTTTGGAATAGGCCAGCTGCGAAGCCCAGTCGTTGCGGCCCGTCACCGTCAGGTAGAGCATCGAGCGCCACCCCACCTCGACCGAAGCGAAGATCGCCTGCGTCTGGTCGTGCCACCCCTCCTGCAGGGGTTTGAACTTCTCCTGATAGTTGAGGTTGTTCATGGCGAAATGGTTGGTCAGCAGCAGGTCGCCCGCCACGCCGGCCTGCTCGTAGCGCTGGTCGTTGATCGAAGCGCCGATGTTGGCGTTGAGCGTCCAGTCGTCACCGAAGGTCTTGTCGATGTTGAGCATCACGTCGCCGTAGAAACTGCGGTCGTGCTGCGTCTGGTCTTCGTAACCGCCGTTCGTTCCGCAGAAGGTGGTCAACGTCGAGGCGTAGAGCTTCTGCTTGATGCGGTATTCCGAATTATCGACCCGCACGCGGCCCGAAACGTTCATCCAGTCGGTGATGTTCCACCGCAGCGATGCGTTGAGCATGTAGCGGCGCTTGCTCGTCTCGCGGTTCATGCGGTTCTGAATCCAATAGGGGTTCTGCAGCGAATGCGCGCCCTCGCCGTAAGGCCAGTACTGCACCATATAGCCGCGCACGGGGTCCCAGCGCTCGAAAAGGCGAATTTCGTCGAAGTCGTCGCTGCGCGGGAAGAGGTAGAGCGCGGGCAGCGGGTTGTAATACTTGCCCTGCGTCACCATGTTTTCGTCGTGCTGGATGATAAAGCTGGCGCCCAAGTCCAGTACGAGCTTGTCCTTGGCGAACGAGGTGGTATTGCGGGCCGTGAAGTTGTAGCGGTCGTACGTATTTTCGGGAATGATGCCCGCCGTATTGGTCGTCGAAGCCGAGATATAGGTCTGGTTCTTCTCGTTGCCCGTCGATACCGACACCGAGTTGATGATGTTGGTTCCCGTGTTGAAGAACTTCTTGGCGTCGAACGTGCTGGCAGACTTCTCACCCCAGTTCATCAGCCCCGAACTGGTTCCGTAGCTGTTCTGCATGTCGGGCAGCCGGTAGACCTTCGAAAAGGTCGTACTGTTGCTGACGGTCACCACCGTACGGTCCTTGACGCCGCGTTTGGTGTTGATGACCACCACGCCGTTGGCGGCGTCGCTGCCGTAAAGGGCCGCAGCCGAAGGGCCGGTCAGCATGTTGATCGACTCGATGTCTTCGGGGTTGATATCCGCGGCGCTCTCCGAACCGGCCTGCTTGGCATAGGTGCCGCCGTCGCCGCCGAAGCTGTGGTTATACATCGGAATACCGTCGATCACATAGAGGACGTTGTTGCCCTTCTCGATCGACTTCTCGCCGCGCATCACCACGCGCGCACTGGCGCCGGGGCCGCTCGCACCGCTGTTGATCTGCACGCCGGCCACCTTGCCGACCAGCGAATTCATGAAGTTGGCGTCCTTGACGGTCGTCAGCTCCTCGGACTTGACCTGCTGCACGTTGTAGCTCAGGGCCTTCTCCTGACGTTTGATGCCGAGGGCCGTCACCACGACGTTCTCCACCGCCACGGCCGAATCGCGGAGCGTAATCCGGAAATCGGTGCGGCTGCCGACGGTCACATCGACCGGCTCGTAACCCAAGTAGGTAACGATCAGGACAGCATTTTCCGCGGGGGGGGGAACTTGCAGCGAGAAGGAGCCGTCGGTATTGGTCGAGGCGCCCACGGTCGTACCTTTGACGATCACCGAAGCTCCGATCACCGGCGCGCCGTCGGCGTCGGTCACCACGCCCTTCACGGTCACGGGCCTGCGGTCGGCCTTCGAAAGCAGAATGTATTTGCCGTCGAAACGGTAGACCACGTCTGTTCCGCGCACCATCTGCGCGAGCGCTTCCGAAAGCGGGCGCGCCTCCACATCGACGCTCACGACGCTGTTGATGTCCACGTCCTTGTTCGACAGGAACAAATAATTGGTTTGGTTCTCGATTTCATTCATCACACGCTCCATGCTGACGCCCGACAGACGGATCGTCACCGCATTATTCTGAGCGTATGACCGTGTGGCATAGAACGATGCGCACACGACAAAAAAGAGTGTAAACAGGCATTTAATTTGCTGAATACGTTTTTTGTTCATACTTTTGCAATTAGTTAGTTGTTAGTAGGCTGGGTAGCTGATTAACGGCCGACCGCGGCTTGCGGATGTTGCGACCATCTGCAAGTTTTTTTAATTTGCCCCGGACGACCGGCGAGGGTCATTGTTCGGCTCTTCTCATAGGCAGTCTTTTCGTTTTTTTCAGGTTTATAAATTGGTTATCGTATGACGATCGTTCCGTTGTCTTCGCTGCGCGTATAGGTGAAATCCGAGGCCATCTGCAACAGGCGCAGCGCCGAATCGACGCCGTCCGAAATGCGGATCTTGCCGTGGTTGTAATCGACCTCCGGCATCCGGGCGCGGTCGATCCGTATCTTCACGCCGAAGCTCTTTTCGAATTTGTGCATCAGCTCCCCGAACGAAAGGCCCTTGATGCTGATCATCCCTTCGGTCCAGAGGTAGTCGTCCATGCTGCCGATCGCATTCAGGTTCAGCCGCCGCCCCGCCAGCCGCACCTCCTCGTTGGGCTTGAGGACGAACTGTTCGCCGGGCGTCAGGCGGTTGGTCACCTTCACGCTTCCGCGCAGCAGGGCCGCCGAGAACAATCCCTCGCGCTCCTCGGCCATCACGTCGAATTTGGTTCCCAGCACCTCGACGTCGCAGGCGAACGTCTCGACCACGAACGGATGCGCGGGATCGTGCTCGACATCGAACATCGCCTCGCCCGCAACCTTCACGCGCCGCTCGCCCCCGGCGAACACCAGCGGATACTCCAGCCGGGTTCCCGCATTGAGCCAGACCTTGGTGCCGTCCTGCAACTCCATGCTCAGGTACTGTCCCGCAGGCACTTCGAGCGCCGTCGTCCGCCGCGCCCACTCTCCGATCCGGTCGTCGGCAAGCATCCGCGCGAGACCGACGCCGACGACCGCCACCGCGGCCAGCTCCGCGGCATAACGCACGATGCGGCGCAGCGGAATGCGACCCAGTGAAATGCGCCGCGCCGCCTTCCTCGCAAGCGCAGGCGACAGCACGTCGGGACCGTAAATGACCGAAGCGGCCATCACTTTGTCCAGCTCGTCCAATTCGCGCATATGCGCGGGATCGGCGTCGAGCCAGTCGAGCACCTGCTCCGTCTCGGCATCGGTCGCCGTATTTTCCAAATATTTATAGATAAGTTCCGGATTCATCTCTCTCTCTTCGTCTGTTTCTATAAAAACGAATAAGTGCGCCCGATTCCCAATCAGACGCACTTGGATTTGCTAAAAAAATATTTTTAATAATTCACGCTCTCGAATTCAGGATCGCAAAATATTATCCGACAGCAACATAAGCAGCACGGGCAAATAATCCTTCAACGCCACGCGCAGCTGCTTCACGGCCTTTTCCAGTTCGAATTCGACGCGCCGCACGGTGATGCCGTACTTTTCGGCGATCTCCTTGTAGCTCAGCTCCTCGAAGCGGCGGGCGACGAACACTTCGCGTGTCAGTTCGGGCAGGCGGTCGAGCGACTGCCGCACGATCGCGGCCACCTCCGCCGAGAAAATCTCCTCAGGATTGAACGCCTGCAGCGACCGTATGTCGGCCGCCAGCACCCGCCGCCTAAGCTCGTACACCTCCTGCTCGATCTTGGCATGCAGGCTTTGGGCGCGCAGCCAGTCGAGGCATTTGTTGCGGACGATAATCAGGATATAGGCCTGCAGGTTGGCATCGGCGGGAATCCGGCCGCGGTTCTCCCAGAAGGACATGAAGCTGTCCGAGACGAGATCCTCGGCCACCGCCGCGCTCCGCACGTAGCGGCACGCGATCGCTTCGAAGCGCGCGCGCCACGTAGCGAACAGGCGGCCGAATTCGGCCGTCGTCATCGCAACGGACTCGCGTCCCTGTATTCGCACGGCGGTCTTCTCCACGTCCACTCCCGGTTTTATTCTACGATGATTTCATCCACGAACATATGCGCCTTCTGTCCGGCCGCGCCGTGCCATGCCGGAATCGGATCGACCGTACGGGCCACCACGCGCAGGTAGCGGGCCGAGGTTTCGGGGAAGAGCACCTTGAACGGCTTGACGCCGTCGGGGCTGCCGGCCGTCTCCTGCGGCACGGACATCAGCGCCGCCTCGGCGAACTCGCTGCCGTCGTCCGAGAGGTAGACCCCCACCGACGAAGGCGGGAAAACCCACTCGCCCTTCTCGACCAGCGATTCGACGGTCACCGCCGAATAGGGCTTCGCCCCCTGCATGTCGATCGTAACGTCCAGCGGCTCGTTCAGGAACCCGATCCACGCGCCGTTCGAATAGACGGGACCTCCGCGGTAACCGTCCACCAGCAGCGAAGCGCCGCCGTAGGTATATTTGAGCGTCGGCGCGGCGTTCAGCGCGATGCGCCGTCCGGTCGCCTTGTTGAAATCGAATTTCCGCGCATAAACCGGCGTCTGCATGCCTTCGCGCAGGGCCGCGGCCTTGAACGTGCAGCTTTCGCCGATGGTCACCGGCGCCTTGTAAAGCGGACTCGAAGCCGTGGGATCCGAGCCGTCGAGCGTGTAACGGATCGGCGCACCGCCCTGTGTGGTGAGGGTCATCACGACGCCTCCCTTCTCCGGATCGACCGCATACGAAGCCGTCACCCCGAAGATATGCTTGGCGAACTCATATCCCATCTGAGAATAGATTTCGTCCATCCTGAAACTGCCGATGAAGCGGTTCCAGTCCTTCGTTTCGGGCTGGCACCACTGCACCTCGCTCAGGGCGGCCAGACGCGGCAGAAGCATGTATTCGAGGTGTTCGTCGCTCAAGACGTATTCGGTCCAGAGGTTGGCCTGCACGCCGAGAATATGTTTCTGCTGTTCGGGCGTCAGCTCCGGGAACGCCGGATCGTACGAATAGACCTGCTCCATCGGTATGTAACCGCCGATTCCGAACGGCTCGGCGTCGGTGTCGAGCGACTGGTAGTAGTCGAAATAGAAGTGCGAATTCGGCGTCATGATGACGTCGTGCCCCAGCTTGGCCGCGGCGATTCCGCCCTCGCTGCCGCGCCACGACATGACGACGGCGTCGGAGGGCGCCCTGCCTTCCAGAATCTCGTCCCAGCCGATGATGCGGCGGCCGTGCTGCGCGAGGAATTTGCCGATGCGGTCGGTCACGTAGCTCTGCAGGTAATGCTCGGCGGTATGCTCTCCGTCGTCCTTCAGGCCGAGCTGGCGGATCTTCGCCTGACAGCGCGGACACTTCTCCCAGCGCACCTTCGGGCACTCGTCGCCGCCGATATGGATATACTCCGAGGGGAACAGCTCCATCACCTCGGTCAATACGCCTTCGAGGAATTCGAAAGTCTTCTCCCGTCCGGGGCAAAGCACGTCGTCGGCCACGCCCCAGCGGCCCCACACCTCGTACGGACCGCCCGTGCAGCCCAGTTCGGGATAGGCGGTCAGCGCCGCCAGCATATGGCCCGGCAGGTCGATTTCGGGAATCACCGTGACACCCCGGTCGGCGGCATATTCCACCACGTCACGGATCTCGTCCTGCGTATAGAAACCGCCGTAGGGCGTATCGTCATAGGTTCCCCACTCCTTGCGGACCACGGTGGCCTTGCGGATGCTGCCCACGGCGGTCAGCTCCGGATAGCGCTTGATCTCGATGCGCCAGCCCTGATCGTCGGTCAGGTGCCAGTGCAGCGTATTGAGCTTGTGTATGGCCATCACGTCGATATACCGCTTCACTTCGTCCACCGAGAAGAAGTGGCGCGCCACGTCGAGGTGCATGCCCCGGTATGCGAACCGCGGCGCGTCGGCGATCTTCACGCAGGGCACCTCCCACGCCGCATCGGGCGCAGGCTCCGTACCGTAAACCGCCGCAGGCAGCAGTTGTCCGAGACTTTGCAGGGCATAGAGGAAGCCGGGAAACTGCGACGCCCGCACTTCGATTCCCTCCCCGTCCACGTTCAGTTCATAGCCTTCGGCCGGGAGCGATTCGTCCGTGACGAAACGGATGCCCGACGCGGGCATCTCGTCGGCGACCGTCACGGGATTCGTCCCGCCGGTAACCGTCGCCAGCCGTGCGGCGAATCCGACCACGGCGCGCTGCGTCCGCTCGTCGGTGCGACTGTCGCACGTAACGGGCCGATCGGTCACCCGATAGGTTCCCCGACCGGCTTCGAGATGATTGGGATAGGGCACGATCGCGATCTGCGGATCGTGCGAACCGCAGGAACAAAGAACTATTCCGGCAGCCAGAGTCAAAAGTAGTTTTTTCATAATTTATTTTGGGTAGCTTAAGGCAAAAATAGAGAAAAATTCCAAATATCGCCTGCCGGGCCGAAAAAATTACCGCTCCGGGGATCCGTTCCGGAGCCGTTGCCCCATTTTTCCGTACGCTTTTTCCGGCCGGAAATGGGATTATCGGGCATTTTTTATAACTTTGCGACGCTTAATGCTTGCAAAACTATGAAAACCGACTTTCTGGTTATCGGTTCCGGCGCGGCAGGCCTTTCGTTCGCGCTCAAAGCCGCCGCCCACGGACACGTCACCATCGTGACAAAGGGCGAAATGAACGAGTGCAACACCAACTATGCGCAAGGCGGCATCTGCTCGGTAACGTACGCCCCCGACACTTTCGAGAAACACATCCGCGACACGCTGGTCTGCGGCGCGGGCAAATGCGACGAAGAGGCCGTCGGACTGGTCGTGCGCCGGGCGCCGGAGCTGATTCGGGACCTGATCGAATGGGGTACGCGCTTCGACAAGACTCCCGACGGGCGTTTCGAGCTGAACCGCGAAGGCGGCCACACCGAGCACCGCATCCTCCACCACGAGGACCTGACGGGCGCCGAGATCGAACGGGCGCTCATCGAGTCGGTCCGCAGGCATCCCGGCATCACCGTACTCGAACACCGCTTCGCCATCGACCTGCTGACGCAGCACCATCTGGGCGAGTTCGTCACGCGCCACACCCGCGGCCTGACCTGCTTCGGGGCCTACGTCCTGAATCTCGAAACGAACGAAATCGAGACCATGCTGGCCAAATTCACCGTCGTCGCCACGGGCGGCTGCGGCAACATCTACTCCACGACCTCCAATCCGGTCGTCGCCACGGGCGACGGCATCGCCATGTGCCACCGCGCCAAGGCGATCACCGAAAACATGGAGTTCATCCAATTCCACCCCACCACGCTCTACAACCCCGGCGAGAAGCCCAACTTCCTCATCACCGAGGCCATGCGCGGCTTCGGAGCCATCCTGCGCCTGCCCGGCGGCGAGGAGTTCATGGACAAATACCACCCGATGAAATCGCTGGCGCCGCGCGACGTGGTGGCCCGCGCCATCTACCGCGAAATGACCAAGCGGGGATCGGACTTCGTCTACCTCGACGTCACGCACAAAGATCCCGACGCCGTGCGCAGCCACTTCCCCAACATCTACGAGAAGTGCCTTTCGATCGGCATCGACATCACCAAGGACTGGATTCCCGTCACTCCCGCGGCACACTACTGCTGCGGCGGCGTCAAGGTGGACACCAACGGCGAAACCTCCATCAAACGGCTCTACGCGCTGGGCGAAACCTCCTGCACGGGACTGCACGGCGGCAACCGGTTGGCCAGCAATTCACTTATCGAAGCCGTGGTGTATGCCGACGCGGCAGCCCGCCACAGCTTGGAGGTCATAGACCAATATGCTTTCAATGACAAAATACCCGAATGGAACGATGAGGGTACGATGAGCAACGAAGAAAAAGTACTCATCGCGCAGGATATGAAGGAAGTGGGACAAATCATGAGCAACTACGTGGGCATCGTGCGGAGCGACCTGCGCCTGAAACGGGCATGGACACGTCTGGACTTATTGTACGAAGAGACCGAAGAGCTGTTTAAGCGTGTCAAGGCGACCAAAGACATTTGCGAACTACGTAATATGATTAACGTGGGTTACCTTATCACGCGACAGGCCATCGAACGTAAGGAAAGCCGCGGATTGCATTATACGATAGACTACCCCAAACATGCTTACGACCAGAAATAAAACCATCACTGAGTTATCAAAGGACAGCCACATAAGGAAAAAGAAATTACTTTTCCCGAAAAGAGCATTTTTTAATATTTGAGGAAATGATGAGAAGTATAATACATTCCGTATGTGTCATATTCATATCCCTGTTTGTGTCATGTACAAACAGGGATAAAACGGACTTTAAATCCACAAAAGTTGATTTCTCAGAAATAACACACATCAACCAATCCGACGGACGAATCGTAAAATTGGAAACTACGGACAATTCCCTAATTTACGATATATGTAATTTCAATGTGCATCAAGATACCTTTGTGGTTCATTCACGCAACTTCTTGTACACATTCACATCAACCGGAAATTTCATAGGCAGTATATCACAAAAAGGACACGCCACGAATGAATACCTTCAAATATCCAATGTGTTTTTTGAAAATGGGACAGTAGGACTTTATGATTTCAGTAAAAATACCATTTTACGGTTCAATTTAAAAGGTCAGCTTCTGTCAGTTCAAAGATGTGACATATCAGAAGAAGATATAAAGCCCTTTCATATATATCCATGGAACAATGGCTATATCGTATTGAACAGCTATGGAGGCGAATCTACAGACAGAAAGACATTATGCTTTTTGAATAAAGAACTTACGTCAGGCAAGCCCATAAAAGGGAGGTCTTTATCCACCGGATTTTCAACTTACGATGATATTTCCATAAACCAAAAAGGAAATGTGCTGTATTGGGAAATGCTATGCGACACTTTATTCACTATCCACAACGATCTTCTTACGCCATTGTTTGCCATTGATTTCGGAGAACATGCACTTCCGGATGACATTACAAGAAAAAACGTGTACGAGCGGATAGATTATGTAAACAAAGCAAAAGAAAGAGGAAAGCCATTCGCCGGAATGGCCCGTTATTATCAAAGAGTAGACCACATGATATATTTCTCATGCGTGTCTCCGGACAATGAAATTCTTTTATGCCAATACAATGAAGACAAAGGAACTACACGTTTGTTCACGATCGACTTCGACAATAAACAGTATACAACAGCACCTTTTTTCCTCATCAAAGACCATCTCGTATATTGGGAAATCCGTGACAAGGATAACTTATCACTAAATCCGGATTTATTTATCTTTAATCTGGATTATATCCTTTCCCATACCGAGCATACGAAAATAAAAAAATCCGCCTAATTTGACGGATTTAATAAAACAATTCCGGTAAATTCCGTAATTTTGCACCCGCAAAAGAATGTGTTTTTCAGGAAAAAAGGATATTCGCCATGACGAAAGAAATGACTGAGGGTTCGCCCCTGCGATTGATATTCAACTTCTCGCTCCCGCTCATTTTGGGAAGTTTGCTCCAACAGACTTATAGTCTGATAGACGCAGCCATCGTAGGAAAATATTTAGGCATCAATGATTTGGCAGCCGTGGGTGCCAGCACATCGGTCGTATTCCTCATCATCGGATTCTGCACCGGCTGCTGTTGCGGTTTCGGTATTCCCGTGGCCCAGGCGTTCGGCGCACGTTCATACAGCGACTTGCGGCGTTACGTAGCCAACAGTCTTTGGGTTTCCCTCATCATTTCCGTCGTGTTGGCTGTCGTCACTTCCCTGCTTTGCGAGAGAATCCTGTTCATGATGCAGACGCCGCACGACATCCTTCACCATGCCTATCTCTATCTTTTGGTTACTTTTATCGGCATTCCTTTCACTTTCCTGTACAACCTGCTCTCCAGCCTCATCCGGGCATTAGGCGACAGCAAGACCCCGTTTTATTTCCTCCTCATGGCCGCCATCCTCAACATCGTATTGGATTTGTTTTGCATCCTCATACTACATTGGGGCGTGGCCGGAGCCGCCATCGCCACGGTCTTCTCGCAAGCCGTCTCCGCCCTGCTTTGCCTGTATTATATGTTCAGGAAATTCGACATCCTGAAAATGGAAAAGGGAGAAACCGCCTTGGACAAACACTACATAAAGGGACTGTTGGACATGGGCGTACCGATGGGACTGCAATTTTCCATCACCGCCATCGGAAGCATCATGCTCCAAAGCGCAAACAACGCCTTGGGTACGTCGTGCGTGGCCGCCTTTACCGCCGGCATGCGCATCAAAATGTTCTTCATGTGTCCGTTGGAAAGCATGGGTATCGCCATGGCCACATATTGCGGACAAAACTACGGGGCAGGAAAAACGGAACGTATCAACATGGGGCTGCGCGCCAGCTTTTTCATGGTTTGCCTCTACTGCATCTTTTGTTTCATCGTGTTGCATATTTTCGCCCGTCACATCATCTACCTGTTTGTGGA
>ERZ1027046.1059-NODE-1059-length-10702-cov-3.746032_pt1 | contig 10702 bp, 10 predicted proteins | sample MGYA00519431_ERZ1027046 | MGnify/ENA primary metagenome ERZ1027046 (study PRJEB26926, sample SAMN06164587) | human gut metagenome | biome: ENVO:00009003; feature: ENVO:2100002; material: ENVO:00002003 | host: Homo sapiens | place: USA | collected 2012 ...
CATGGAGCAGATGCAGGCCATCATTCAGGCTTGCGTGGAGGCTTCGTCGCCGGTAATTCTTCAGGTGTCGTCGGGCGCGCGCAAGTACGCCAACCAGACCCTGCTCCGCTACATGGCTCAGGGCGCCGTCGAATATGCCAAGGAACTGGGCAAGAACATTCCGATCGTTCTGCACCTCGACCACGGCAACTCGTTCGAACTTTGCAAGAGCTGCATCGACATGGGCTTCTCGTCGGTGATGATCGACGGTTCGCACCTCCCCTATGAGGAGAACGTGGCGCTCACCAAGCAGGTGGTCGACTACGCACATCAGTTCGACGTGACGGTAGAAGGCGAGCTGGGCGTACTGGCCGGCGTGGAGGACGAGGTTTCGGCCGAGCACCACACCTACACCGATCCCAAGGACGTCGTGGATTTCGTATCCAAGACCGGCGTGGATTCGCTGGCCATCTCGATCGGCACCTCGCACGGCGCCAACAAGTTCAAGCCCGAACAGTGCACCCGCAACGCCGAGGGCATCCTCGTTCCGCCCGAACTGCGTTTCGACATTCTGGCCGAGATCGAGAAGGAGCTTCCGGGCTTCCCCATCGTGCTGCACGGATCGTCGTCGGTTCCGCAGGAGTACGTGAAGATCATCAACACGCACGGCGGTGCGCTGAAGGATGCCGTAGGCATTCCCGAAGAGCAGCTCCGCAAGGCCGCCAAGAGCGCTGTCTGCAAGATCAACATCGACTCGGACGGCCGTCTGGCGATGACCGCAGCCATCCGCAAGATCTTCGTAGACCAGCCCGCCGAGTTCGACCCCCGCAAATATCTGGGTCCGGCCCGCGACGAGCTGAAGAAACTCTACATGCACAAGTGCGAGAGCGTGCTGGGTTCGGCCGGCAAGGCTTAATCCGCAACATTCCGACAAGGAAACCCGGTCTTCCGAGACCGGGTTTCTTTCGTTTCCGGCATGCGTTGCCGGAAAACGGCGCTCCGGAGAAAAGAGTCCGCAGAGACGCGGCATTCCGGACGCAAAGCGACGCGGAGACATCGGATATACCCCGGTCCGAGCAGGACCGGACAGAGACATCACACTAAATAACAATGACTTAACCTCATACGCCCATATCCGATTTGACCCCCGGCTTTGTTTTGACATGAAAGGGGGTATTTCTATTTTTGCTGCCGAGCGGCACTATGCCGACGCCGGACCAATCACAATCAAATCAGGTTAATTATGGAGAGAATAGAAAAAACCTTGCTGCTGCCGCTGCTGGCGGCCGCAGTACTGTCTTCCGCGTCCTGTTCCGACGACAAGGAGAAGGAGCCGCCCGTGCGGGCCGTAAATTATACCATCGAGTTCTCGACCGTCTCGCAGGCGGTTTACCTCGGAGACAAATACCAAACCGGAGAGGGCAATTACCGTCTGACATTGACCAATGCGGACGGAGACGTGCTGGAGGCGGATCTGACGAGCGTCAAAGCCCCCAAACCCTCCGCCGCGATGCCCGAAGCGGGCGTTTACACGGCGGCGGAGACCCGCCGGGCGGGAACGTTCGCGCCGGAGGCATCCTCGTGGGAAACCGTCAAAAGCGGCGTCGAGGTCCGGAGCGCGAATCAGGCCGGGCAGAAAACGAAGTTCGCGATCCGTGCGGGCAGCATGACGCTCGCGCCCGCAGCATCGGGCGACGGGACCTTCACCCTGTCGGGCGAGGTGACCGACGGGGACAAAACCGCCCTCTCGTTCTCGTGGAGCGGCGCGCTGGCCTTCGCAAACGAATCCGGAGAGGAAGACCCGGTCGTGTACGAACGGCTGTCGATGGTCTTCGGCGACTACTATCCCGACGACTACGGCATTGCGGCCGACACCTACATGCTCCGCGGCGGCAACGAAAGGGTCGAACTGCATTCGCAGCTCCGCAGCGTGCCGGCCGCCGATCCGGCGGCGCCGCTGCCCGGCGACGGCAAATACACGATCGACCTGCGCTCGGAAGCGGGAAAATACGCCAACGAAACCTTCACGTTCCGCTCAGGCTACATCTCCGAGAGCGGCAGGGCCGCCGGCACCTACTGGAAAACCGACGAAGCCACCTACGTCGCCACGTCGGGATCGTTCACCGTCTCGACCGTCGGCGAAAGCTGGAAGATAGAGGGAACGCTCCGCGACGACGGGGCCGAAGAGACGTTTTCGTTCACCTACTCCGGAAAACCCGGATTCAAAAACTAATCCCCAAATACGTTACGACCTATGCAAATCTTCAGAAAATCACTGCTCCTGACCGCCGCGCTGGCCCTGACGGCCTTCGCCGCATGCAGCAACGACGACAATGAAAACGGCGGAGACGGCAAAGAGACCGATCCCGATTACCTCGCACTCCCCCACGCCTACGGCACCTATTACCACACCTACTGGGGCGATGCGGCCGGCGACTACTATCTGGTGCTGACCGACGCAGACCTCGATCAGGCCGATGCCGCGCCCTACAAGTACCGGCTCGACATCGACTTCCTGAGCGTACTGGCGACCGATCCGAAAAGCGCGCGTCCGCTGGACGGCGAATACACCATCGGAAAATCCACCGACAACAAGGCCGGCGTATTCATCGAGGGATTTCTCGGACCCGATTCCTTCGGCATGCCGGCTCTGTTCGGCACCTATTGGAACGAGCCTAACGAAGAGGAGGGTTCCACAACGCCCCACGCCATCGTCGGCGGAAAGATGCGGATCAAGACCGACAACGGCATCACCACGATCAAGGCGGAGTTCATCGACGAAGACGACAGCACGCTGCGCGTCAGCTACCGCGGAGCGCTCGAATTCGAAAACCGCATAAACGACTCTTACCGCGGCGACTCGAAACTGAATGCCGACTATGCGATGAACGCCGACGCGCCGGTGGTTTCGATCAAGAAGATCACGGACGAATGTACGGCCCGGTACGACCGCTGGGACCTGCACTTCTACGAAAAGGAGTGCTACGCGACGCAGGGCGCGACGGGGTACTACCTCTGGTTCAGGCTGAAAACGGCTCCGGGGCAGGAATACATTCCGTCGGGCATCTACAAAGCAACCTCGGACGACACGCCCGGCTTCCTGCCCGGCACACGGGAAGATCTCGGCGGCGGAAATCTCCGGGCCGTGAACACGTGGTTCTACAGCGGCCGCACGCCCCATGCCCCGATGACCAACGGTTCGCTGACCCTGAAAACGTCGAACGGAACGGACTACGAAGTGTCGTTCTCGACGGGCGACGACCACCCGATGCCCTATCTGGTGACGGGATCGTTCTCCGGAACGGTGAAAAAGCTCGCCTCCAATTAGGCGCCCCGGATAGGCGGATTTTCGCGGCCGCCCCTCTTCCCGGCACTTCCGGGAACGGTCCGCAAATCCGGAAGATGTCAAGGCCGGAACTTCAGAGAAGTTCCGGCCTTGGGGTTTCATGCGGGGCGCACCGTTGTCAGGACCGCAGCCGATTTCGGGTTCGGCACCGTTTTCAGAGCTGCGGTCCCTTTGAGGGCTGCACCGTTGTCAGGCCAGCACTGTTATCGGGACCGCAGCCGTTGTCGGATCGGCGGACCGGTCTCCTGCGACCGATCGGAGTCCATGCGGTCCGAGGCGGTTACGGCTCCAGCACGGACCGGGCGGCCGCGGAATCAGCGGACGTATTTTCCGACGAACGCCCGGACGACGGCGGTGTATTCCTCCCTGTTGTCCCGGTAGGAGTAGGCGTGTCCGGCTCCGGGAACGAGCCACAGCTCCTTTTCGCCCGGCTTGGCTTCATAGAGCGGATAGACCATCCACGTAGGCACGTAATCGTCGGCGTCGCCGTGGATGAAGAGCATCGGAAGTTCGCACTTGGCCACCTGCGCCAGCGCCGAAGCCTCGCGGAAATTCCAGCCGTATTTTAGATCACAGAGCCAGCTCGCAGTGTACATCAGCGGGAATGCGGGAAGTCCGAACGAGGTTTTCAGCTCGTTCGAGAACTCGTCCCAGACGCTCGTGTAGCCGCAGTCCTCGACAAAACACTTCACATAGGGGCGCTGCGGCTCGCCTGCAACCATCATCGTCGTGGCGGCACCCATCGAGATACCGTGGACGACCATCTGCGTATTGCCGCCGAAAAGCGCGTTGGCGACTTCCATCCAGCGCAGCACGTCCAGCCGGTCGAGCCAGCCCATGCGGATCGCCCGGCCTTCGCTCCGGCCGTGGTAATGCAGATCGGGCAGCAGGATGTTGTAACGCAGGTCGTGATTATAGAGGTAGCCGATCATCAGCATCCGCACGGCGCAGTCGGTATATCCGTGGACGATGACGGCCGTGCGGTCGGTCGGTTCGGGAGCCGCAGCGTAGAGCGCGTGTAGCCGCACGCCCTGCGGATCGACGATCACCGTATCGCGCAACGCTCCGGCCCGTTCGAGGCTGTCCGTCCACGGACGCAGGAAAGGATACTCGGCGTACATATATTCATAGGCCGTGGCATTTTTCGCCCGCATCGTCTCTTCGGGGCGCAGCGAGAAGCCGAGCATATAGAAACTCCCGCCGATAACCGCAGCTGTCAGCAACAGCACAAAAAGGGCTATAGTCCGCGTAATTCGTCTCGTCGTCATAACTTTCGGTTATAGATCCGCACTCTCGGAGAGCGGCACGCCCTCCGTTCCGGCGTAAAACATCACCATCTCGGTCTCCCCGTCGCCGCGGTTTTCGCCGTAATGGACCGTGCCGACCAGCTCCACGATACCCTCGCCGGCGCGGAAAGTCCGCTCCGTCCCGTTGTCGGAGACCACGGTCAGTTCGCCGCGGAGGATCACGCCGGCATTGACGACGGCATGCGTGTGCCGCGGGAGCGTCGCATGCGGCGGAATCGTCGCCCGGAGAATCGTCACCTGCGGCCGCCCCGCCGGATAGGCCGGAAGCGGCGCGCCGTCCCAGCTCGAAGCGGTCTCGGCGACACGCGTTACCGCCGGACGGCCGCCGGACAGACTCATTCGGCAGCCAGTTTCGTCCGGATGTGCGCCAGCATGTCGTCGGTCATGCGCGAAAGGTCCCATTCGGGTTTCCAGCCCCACTCCTCGCGGGCGCAGGTGTCGTCCAGCGAATTGGGCCAGCTCTCGGCGATCTCCTTCTTGACGGGATCGACGTCGTAATCCATCGTGAAATCGGGCAGACGCTTCCTGATCTCGGCGCAGATGATCTCCGGCGTGAAGCTCATCGAGGCGATGTTGAAGCTGTTGCGGTGAACGAGTTTCGCGGGATCGGCCTCCATCAGTTCGACGCAGGCGCGCAGCGCGTCGGGCATGTAGATCATGTCCATATAGACGTCCGGCGGCACGGGGCAGGTGAACCGCCCGGAGCGGATGGCCTCGTAGTAGATCTCGACCGCATAGTCGGTCGTGCCGCCGCCGGGCAGCGTGACGCTCGAAATAATGCCCGGAAAACGCACCGAGCGGGTATCGACGCCGTATTTGTGGTGATAGTAGTTGCCCAGCATTTCGCCCGTGACCTTGCAGATGCCGTAGATCGTCGTGGGCTGCATGATGGTATCCTGCGGGGTCCGGTCCTTGGGCGAGGTGGGGCCGAAGGCGCCGATCGAGCTGGGCGTGAAGAGCGCGCAGTGGTGCTGGCGGGCCACTTCGAGCGAGTTGTTCAGCGCACCCATGTTGACGTTCCACGCCATCTGGGGATTGCGCTCGCCAACGGCCGAGAGCAGCGCCACGAGGTTGAAGATCGAGTCGATATGGTAACGGGCGACCACCGAGGCCATGGCCGTAGCGTCGAGGGCGTTGAGCACTTCGAAAGGCCCCGCTTCGCCGAGAGCCTTGCATTCGCGCATGTCGGTGGCGACGACGTTGCGGTCGCCGTAGATTTTGCGCAGGTAAACCGTCAGCTCGGAACCTATCTGGCCTCCGGCGCCTATTATCAGTATACGTTTCATGGGTTTAGAGTTATAATTCAAAAGTAAAGATAGAAAATAATTGTGAAAACCGCACAAATTTTTGGTCTTTTCATTTTTCTTATGTACTTTTGCACCACTCGAATGAGAAATGTTGCTGTTGTAGCTCAGTGGTAGAGCACTTCCTTGGTAAGGAAGAGGTCACGAGTTCAATCCTCGTCAACAGCTCGCAAAGCAAGGATTACGTGACACGTAATCCTTTTTTCATTTCAGCGGAAAGGCCTGAAGGCCGTCAGGGAACAGGCGGAGCGGACGGCAGCGGTCCGCCGGCTGCGGAGATGCCCAATGCGAAAGATGCAGGCCGGGAGGGGGCGTTGGCTGCCGAGACGCCAAATGCGGAGATGCACGCTGGGGTGGGCAGGCTGCCGAGATGCCAAATGCGGAGACGCACGCTGGGGTCCGCCGGCCGCCGAGACGCCGCGTCCCATGCGGAAGTCTCCGGAAGGGGCGGTCACTTCAGGCAGACGAAAAGCGACAAAACAAACAATCCGAAGCCCGATTGCCGCCCAATCAGCCAATACTGCGCCCAAAATGGACTATCCAAGCCGATCGTTTGCCGTAACTTTGCCGTGTAAATGAATACGGACATGAAAATTACGGTCAATCCCGGCATGGAACACCTGCGGCAGTTCGTCCGGCAGCTTCCGGAGCTTTTCCCGGTGTCGGGCGAAGTGCTTCACGACGGCCGCAATCAGATACGCGCCTTCGACATCGGAGGCGAACGGCTCGTGGTCAAGCGTTACAAACGGCCCAGCGCGTTCAATGCCGTCATGTACTCGTTTTTCCGCAAGAGCAAGGCCCGGCGCGCCTACGAACACGCCCTGCGCCTGCGCGAGCTGGGAATCGACACGCCCGAACCCGTCGCATGGAGCGAATACCGCCGCAACGGGCTGATAACGGAGACCTATTTCGTATCCCGCCGATCGGACTTCACACCGCTCACGGCGGCCACGGAACGGTTCCCGACCTCCGATTCGCTGCCCGTGCTCGCAGCATTCGCCCGTTTCACCGTCCGGCTCCACGAAAAAGGGATCTGCCACGAGGATTTCAACCAGACCAACATCCTCTGGCGGCACGACGAAGCGACGGGGCGCTACGATTTCCAGCTGATCGACATAAACCGCATGAAATTCCTCCGGCGGCCGCTCCGCCCCGACGAATGCATGATCAACCTGCGGCGGCTGAGCTGCCCGGCCGTGGCGTTTCTATACATCCTCGACCGCTACGCCGAAACGAGGCAGTGGGATATGGACGACACGCTGCTGCGGGGCACGTTTTTCAGGCTTCTGTTCGGACGCCGCCAGCAGTTCAAGAAGCGTTTCAAAGCACGCAAACTGGCCGCGGCAGGCAAAAAACAGGGCTGAAAATTTGGATTCCGGGAATATTTCACTACATTTGCCAGAGGTTAATCCACCAAGGAGACAATGAGACTTTACGGTTTTGCATATTATTTCTTTTACTTTTTCTTTTATAGCAAGGGAAGAAGCGGGATGGCATGCAATTAACTGTATAAAACAATAGAGTGAAAACACGAAGGATCCCGTTCTGTAGAAGAGCGGGATTTTTTAATGCGATTCAGAAGATGAAACGGATAACGATACAGGGGATAGCGGGTTGTTTCCACGAGACCGCGGCGCACGGAAGTTTCCCCGGCGAAGAGGTCGAGGTGCTGCCCTGCGTGAGTTTCGACGAGCAGTTCGCCCGCATGGCAGCCGACGCCGAGCTGCTGGGAGTGGCGGCCATCGAGAACACCATTGCCGGAAGCCTGCTGCCCAACCACGAACTGCTGCGCCGCAGCACGCTGGCGGTCATCGGCGAGTACAAACTCCGCATCTCGCACGTGCTGGCGGCGCTTCCGGGACAGCGGGTCACAGACATCCGCGAGGTGCATTCGCACCCGATCGCCCTGATGCAGTGCGGCGAATACCTCAAGGCCCGGCCCGCGATGAAAGTCGTCGAGCGCGACGACACGGCGGGAAGCGCCCGCGAAATCGCCGGCCAGCGGCTCGCCGGCACGGCGGCCATCTGCGGCGCCGAAGCCGCGGAACTCTACGGACTCGAAATCCTCGAACGCGGCATCGAGACCAACAAGCACAACTTCACCCGTTTTCTGGTACTGGCCGACCGCAGCCGCGCGGCGGAGTTCACCGATCCGGCCCGCACCGACAAAGCGTCTTTGGTATTCACACTGCCCCACGCGCAGGGGAGCCTCTCGAAAGTGCTGACGCTGTTATCCTTCTACGGAATCAACCTCACGAAAATACAGTCGCTGCCGATCATCGGACGCGAATGGGAATACCGGTTTTACGTGGACGTGACCTTCGACGACCCGATGCGGTACCGGCAGGCGGTCGATGCGGCCCGGCCGCTGACCAGCGATTTCCGGATTCTGGGCGAATATGCCGAATATCCCAATCCCGAAATCTGAGCGGAAGGACATAGGACCCGATTTTCGCGGCGGGCGGGGACAGAGACGCAAACGAGGCGGCAGGCTGCGAATGACGCGAAAAGACAGAGACAAGACAAACGACAATAATTCAAACAGAACTGATATGAAAGATTTGCAACCCATCAATTTTCCGGGACTCGATCCCCGGCGCCCGCTGGTCATCGCGGGACCGTGCAGCGCCGAAACCGAAGAGCAGGTGATCGAAACCGCCCGCGAACTGGCCGCCGAAGGCGTGCGGATTTTCCGCGCCGGACTTTGGAAGCCCCGCACCAAACCCGGAGGGTTCGAGGGCGTGGGTGCCGAAGGCGTGGCATGGCTCCAGCGCGTAAAACGCGAAACAGGGATGTACACCGCCACCGAGGTCGCCACGCGCAAGCATGTCATGGCGGCGCTGGAAGGGGGCATCGACATGATCTGGATCGGCGCCCGCACCACGGCCAACCCCTTTGCCATGCAGGAGATCGCCGACGCGCTGCGCGGCCACGACATTCCGGTGCTGGTCAAGAATCCCGTGAGTCCGGACCTCGAACTGTGGATCGGCGGCGTGGAGCGCATCTACAACGCCGGCATCCGCCGTCTGGGGGGCATTCACCGCGGCTTCACGTCGATCGACAAGAGTCTCTACCGCAACCATCCGATGTGGTCGATCCCCATCGAACTGCACCGCCGCCTGCCGGGCCTGCAGATCTTCTGCGACCCCAGCCACATCGGAGGCCGCCGCGAACTGATCGCGCCGCTTTCGCAGCAGGCCATGGACCTCGGATTCGACGGGCTGATCGTCGAAGCGCACTGTTCGCCCGACTGCGCGTGGAGCGACAAGGCCCAGCAGGTGACGCCGCAGGGTCTGGCCTACATCTGCCGCAGTCTGGTGATCCGCGAAGCCAACACCACGACGGAGAGCCTTTCGGAACTGCGTTCGCAGATCGACAAGCTCGACGACGAACTGCTCGAACTGCTCGTGCGCCGCATGCGGGTATCGCGCGACATCGGACAGTACAAGAAAGAGCACAACATGCCGATCCTGCAGGCCAAACGTTACGAAGACCTGCTGGCGCGACGCGCGGAGCAGGCCGTACAGCTGGGCATGGACCGCGAATTCATGCGCTCGGTGCTGCAGGCCATCCACGAGGAGTCGATCCGCCAGCAGATGCAGGTGCTGGGCGAATGACGGGCTGTTACATTTCGGTTAAATATTCGGCGGGGACCACGCAATAAAGGGATTGTTACGTACTTTTGATGCGGATACCAATCCGTAACAGTTATGACAAAGCACAAAATCCTTGTGGTGGACGACGAGGAATCCCTCTGCGAGATTCTTCAGTTCAATCTCGAAGTCGAGGGTTACGAAGTCGATACGGCGTACAGCGCCGAACAGGCCCTCGGCATGCACCCCGAACGTTATTCGCTGATTCTGCTCGACGTCATGATGGGCGAGATGAGCGGATTCAAGATGGCCCGGCAGCTCCGGGCGCAGCCCGAAACGGCCGCCGTGCCGATCATCTTCTGCACGGCCAAAGACACCGAGGACGACACGGTCGCGGGGCTCAACATCGGAGCCGACGACTATATCGCCAAGCCTTTCTCCGTGCGCGAAGTGCTGGCCCGCGTGCGCTCCGTGCTGCGCCGCACCGCACCGCAGGAGGGCCAGAGCAGGGCGATCGCGTTCGAAGGGCTGCACATGGACCTCGTCCGCAAAATCTGCACCGTGGACGGAACGCCGCTGGCCCTGACAAAAAAAGAGTTCGAGATACTCGCCCTGCTGCTTTCGAACCGCGGCAGAATCTTTTCGCGCGAGGAGATACTGCATCAGGTCTGGAGCGACGAGGTAATCGTGCTGGACCGCACCATCGACGTCAATATCACGCGGCTGCGACGCAAAATCGGCGTCTACGGAGATCACATCGTAACACGTCTGGGCTATGGGTACGGGTTTGAGGAGTAGCCTCTCCTACCACCGGCGGCTCTTCCTGCTGCTGCTCGCGTTTTCGTGGGCGCTGGTCGCCTGCTTCATCGTCTTTCAGTACGGCCGCGAAAAGCAGTTCAAGGCCGAACGGCTCGACACCCGCCTGCAGCTCTTCAACCTGCGGATGCTCGACGCCCTCGCCGACGGCGCGACGCCTGAGGAGTTCATCGCCGCACGCGACGAACCGTTCGGCGACCTGCGCGTGACGGTGATCGACGCCGCCGGGCGCGTCACCTTCGACAATTCGGCCGGCAGCCTTCCGGAAACCAGCCACCTCGACCGCCCCGAAGTCGCCGAAGCCCTCGCCCGCGGCTGTCTCTTATACACATCTGACGCTGCCGACGAACTCTAGGG
>ERZ1027046.1062-NODE-1062-length-10684-cov-6.111864_pt1 | contig 10684 bp, 9 predicted proteins | sample MGYA00519431_ERZ1027046 | MGnify/ENA primary metagenome ERZ1027046 (study PRJEB26926, sample SAMN06164587) | human gut metagenome | biome: ENVO:00009003; feature: ENVO:2100002; material: ENVO:00002003 | host: Homo sapiens | place: USA | collected 2012 ...
GAAATAACTGTTTAATTTTCAATTAGATAGAGATTGTATGATGTTTCGCCACATATGAGCTGAGCTTCACACCTGGCAGCAACAGAGACGCTATTTTTTCCAGTTTCAGATTGAAGCCACGAAGAGCCCGAAGATAATCCATATACAGTTCTTTATCCTTTTTCACCTTCCCGGCCCGTTTCTTCTTGCTCTCTTGTCTGTGTAGAATCGGAAAGAGATAGATGGAATCCGGATTCTTGCTTTTAAACTCTTTCATCAGTTCCATCGCTTCTTTGGGAATACGCACCGTCATCTGCCGTCCTGTTTTGTGGCGGCTATATACAATGCGGTTCCCTTTCACATCTTGTTTACGCAAATAAGCGAGGTCAATGAACGGCATTCCTCGGAATAGGAACATCAATAAAAAATAAGCCAGCACACACCGCAGATCCGAAGGCAATTTTCTTAAGTCTGTACACAGCAACGTATTCATCTGTTCCAGTTCCAACGCCCGTTTAGTCTGTGATTCCACTTTTGTGTACACGTCATCAAACAATTTCGGGTTATAGGGCAGCACCTTTTCGCCGACCATCCGGTGATATACCGCCTTCAAGTTCCGCATATAGGTGGAAATGGTATTCAAGCTCAACCCTTTAGGCTCTCTTTTCCGCTTCCTCATTCCTTCCCGTCTCATCCATTCTTCATACTCCTTCAACCTGCCTGGCGTAAAGACCTCATCCACCGGCATCGGCATTCCTGCCCCACCGTAAAACTCCGCGATAGATTTCAACGCATACGTATAGGTATGTGCCGCCGAGCGCTTCTTATCCGCTTCCAACTGCTCAATCACCGTCTGCATATAAGATGCCAAATCCGGCATCTTCATGGGGCTCCCCATTTCTACATTCTTTTCTTTTTTACTCATAATAAATCTGATTTTCAAATCCGCACCCTACGCATATCCTAAAAAGGCCACGTTGATGGGAAAAATTTATGAGTACAAAGTAAATTATATAAGAAAATTATAAAGAATATATAAGGATAAATAAATTTGTTCACTAAAACAAACCGGTTCAAAGGAGGTTCTGCAAGATTAGAGTTCACCGAACAAAGCCATCACATCCACCTCGCCCCAATACAGATGCGTATAACTGGCTATCAGGTTCTTATAGCGAAAGACGGGAGTGGTTACCTTCCCTCCTTTGGCATTGTAGACCTGCGCTATCGAAAGAGGAAGACTGCACGCACCACCTTCTTTTCCATCGGTTTCGGGCACGGCAAACTGCGTATAATGGAATTCGTGTCCTTTAAGCCGCCATCCGTTATAGTCGAACCGGCGGTATCCCAATGTCAATTTCCTGCGTTTACGCTCGTTCGTAATGCTGAAAGGCAATACTCCTACCATCTCATTTCCAATATTGCCTACACAGCTCCCGGCGCTTCCCCCGTCCGTATCCCCATCAGAAAGAACGGACTGCGAAAGATATATCATCCCCCCGCATTCTGCCAGCGTCCTGCCACCGGCCTCTATATAGCTGCGGATAGACTCCCTGGCAAGCCTTGCCCCGGCAAGTTCCTCCAGACGGTTCTCGGGATAGCCGCCGGGCAGATAGAGCAAATCCGTCTCTTGCGGAATAGGCCGGTCATGCTCCGGATTGAAGAAAGTGACCGTGCCCATACGGCGCAGAATATCCAGATGCTCCGCATAGAGGAAGGAAAAGGACTCTTCGTTGCGCGCTACCGAGACATGCAGCTTCCCCGGCTCTGATAGTACCGGCTTCTCCTTCACTGCCGCCGCAGGCAATGGAAGCCCGGTTGTCGAGAGCAGCAGTTCCCAGTCCACATGTTCCTCCAGCAAGCCTGCCAGCATATCCAGTCCCTCCGTCTCCTTAGAACGGCTGAAATCCAGCCCCAGATGGCGCGACTCCTGCTCCAGTTCCTTCTGCTTGGGCAGATAGCCCAGACAAGTCACGTTCAAGTCTTCACAGACCTCCTGCAGCATCCGGTAGTGGCGGGGCGAGCCGACACGATTGAAGATAACCCCCGCAATACGTATATCCGGACGGAAATTGATGAACCCCGACAACAAAGGAGCCATGGAATAGGCAGCCGACTTGGCATCGGCCACCAGCACCACAGGAATACCCAAGAGCCGAGCCACTTCTGCCGACGAGCCCCGGTCGCGGTCGTACCCGTCGTACATCCCCATCATCCCCTCGACCACAGCAACATCCGCATCCGCCGAATAGCGTGCATACAGACTGCTTACGTGCTCCTGAGATGCCATGAAAGTATCCAGATTGACGGAAGGACGGCCGCATACCGCCTCGTGATACTTAGTATCTATATAATCGGGACCGCACTTGAAAGGCTGCACCTTCAGACCTTTCTTCATAAACAATGCCATCAGTCCACGACTGACGGTGGTCTTTCCACTGCCCGATGTAGGGGCGGCTATGAGAAACTGAGGGATGGAACGCATAATTAATGTGCTAATGATTTAATGTACCAATGTGCTAATCGGCTGCGCTATACTTGCGCTACTTCCCCATGCCGCAGGTCATTGGCACATTGGCATATTGGCACATTAGCACATTTTCAACGTGCAAAGATAAGCATATCTCCGACAAAAGTTTTATCTTAGCTGCCAAAATAAAACATACCACCATGATAACCGAAGAACTTAAGAAACTCTACATCGCACATACCGGACACGAACCGGAACAGATTGACGAACTCCCCTCCTCCGGCTCCAACCGCCGCTACTTCCGCCTCACCGGAAACCCTACACTTATCGGCGTCAGCGGAGAGTCTGTGGAGGAGAACCGCGCCTTCCTCTACATGGCAGAACATTTCCGCCAGAAAGGACTGCCCGTACCGCAAGTGTTCATCCGCTCCGAAGATGATATCTATTATCTGCAAGAAGACCTGGGCGACTCGCTCCTATTCAATGCCATCGAGAAAGGCCGCAAGACCAGCGTATTCGGCGAGGATGAGAAGCAGTTACTGCGCAAGACCATCCGTCTGCTGCCCGCCGTGCAGTTTGCCGGAGCCGACGGCATGGACTTCTCCTACTGCTACCCGCAGGCAGAGTTCAACAGCCGCAGCATTCTGTGGGACCTGAACTACTTTAAATACTGCTTCCTCAAGGCTACGGGGATGGACTTTCAGGAAGACCGGCTGGAGGACGACTTCCAGAAGATGGCAGACGTGTTGCTCCGTAGCAGCTCCGCCACCTTCATGTACCGCGACTTCCAGAGCCGTAACGTTATGATAAAGGACGGCGAGCCGTGGCTCATCGACTTCCAGGGCGGACGCAAAGGTCCGGTTTACTACGACGTAGCCTCCTTCTTGTGGCAAGCCAAAGCAAACTATCCCGACAGCCTGCGCCAAGAGTTGCTGAAGGAATACATCGACGCCCTGCGCAAGTACCAGCCCGTGGACGAGGCTTATTTCTATGCCCAGCTTCGCCACTTCGTATTGTTCCGCACCATGCAGGTGCTGGGTGCCTATGGTTTCCGCGGTTACTTCGAGAAGAAGCCCCACTTCATACAAAGTGTCCCCTTCGCCATCGAGAACCTGCGCCAGCTGCTCCAAGAGCCTTATCCCGAATATCCCTACCTCTGCCGGATTCTGCGCGAACTTACCGAGCTGAAACAGTTTACAGACGACCTGCAAAAGCGCCGCCTCGTGGTGAAAGTCACCAGCTTTGCCTACAAAAAAGGTATCCCCGAAGATTCCACGGGCAACGGAGGAGGTTTCGTCTTTGACTGCCGCGCTGTGAACAACCCCGGCAAGTACGAGCGTTACAAACCCTTCACGGGACTGGACGAACCCGTTATCCGCTTCCTGGAAGACGACGGCGAGATAGCCGTATTCCTGGAGCATGCCTACGCCCTTGTCGACGCTTCCGTGAAGCGCTACATGGAACGCGGCTTCACCAATCTGTCTGTCTGCTTCGGCTGCACCGGCGGACAGCACCGCTCCGTGTACTCAGCACAACACCTGGCGGAACATCTGCACAAGAAGTTCGGCGTGCAAGTGAACCTGATACATAGAGAACAGAATATTGAACAGACGTTTAAGGCCAAAGTTTAATGTGCTAATGTGAGAATATGCCAATATGAAAGCCATGATTTTCGCCGCCGGCCTGGGCACCCGGTTGCGCCCCTTGACGGACCACATGCCCAAGGCCCTCGTTCCCGTAGCAGGAAAGCCCATGCTGGAACGGGTGATACTGCGGTTGAAGGAAGCAGGATTCAACGAGATAACGGTCAATATCCACCACTTCGGGGAGCAGATTATCGACTTCCTCCGTACCCACGACAACTTCGGCACGGAGATTCACATCAGCGACGAACGCGGCATGCTGCTCGACACCGGAGGAGGCATCAAAAAGGCACGCCCCTTTCTGGACGGACAAGAACCTTTTCTGGTGCACAACGCGGATATTCTGACGGACATTGACCTTGCAGGTCTCTACCGCCACCATCTGGAGAGCGATGCGGAGTCTACCCTGCTTGTGAGCGAGCGCAAGACTTCCCGCTATCTCCTTTTTGACGACGACTACCACCTGCACGGCTGGATAAACAAGTCCACCGGAGAGGTGAAACCGGCAGGCTTCGACTACCGGGAAACGAAGTACCGGGAACTCGCCTTCGGAGGAATCCATGTCATCTCCCCCTCCCTCTTCCGCCTGATGGATGATGAGCAATGGGACGGCAAGTTCTCCATCATTCCTTTCTACTCGTCCGCCTGCACAAAGGTGCACATACAAGGCTATCCGCTGCAAGGATTCCGCTGGTTCGACATCGGCAAACCGGAGACACTGGCACAAGCGGAGGAATACTACAAACAAAAATAACAAGTAATGTAAAGCAGCCTAACATTACTTGTTAGCTCTCTTTACATTACTTGTTATCAAATCAACCTATGTACCATAGATTATCTATGGTGAAACTATGCCAGTGCCAGTATCAGCAACTGAGCCGTCAGCACCCGCAGGAACATAGCCAGCGGATAGACTGTGGCGTATCCCACCGCAGGGGCATCGCAGGATGTCAAGTCCGAGGAATAGGCCAATGCAGGTGGATTGGTGTTAGCTCCGGACAGCACACCTATCAGCGTATAGTAGTTCAGCTTCCAGAAATAGCGCCCCATGAATCCTGTCACCAGCAACGGAACGACCGTGATGATGGCCCCATAGCCAATCCACACATAGCCGCCTTCGTAGATAATGGTATCGATGAATCCCTTTCCTGCACCCAACCCCACGCAGGCCAGGAACAAGGCGATACCGATTTCGCGTATCATCAGATTGGCACTCATCGTCGTGTAGGTTATCAGCTTATATTGAGGCCCGAAACGGCTGATGAGGATGGAAACCACCAACGGTCCACCGGCCAGTCCCAGTTTCACGGGTTGGGGAATGCCGGGGAACATGAACGGCAGACTGCCCAAGATACATCCCAGGGCAATACCCAGGAAGATAGGAATCAAGTTGGGATGGTTGAGACGCTTCAGCGAGTTACCCAGCACCTTCTCCGCATGACTCACGGCAAGCTCACTGCCTACAATCGTCACACGGTCTCCCATCTGCAACTGCAAGTGGGGAGTTGCCACCAGATCCACGCCCGAACGGTTGATACGGGTGATGCAGGCACCGAAGTTGTTACGTATCTTGAGCTGAGACAGAGACTTGCCGTTCAGTTCCGGCTTGGTGATGAGGATGCGGCGTGAAATCAAGTTCTTGTCCTCCCGTTCCCACTCCACCGAAATTTTTCTTCCGAAGAAGGCAACAATGGCCTCCACATCTTTCGGGTTGGCAATGAACAGAATTTCATCCTGCATGTGCAGCACCGTATCGGCATTCGCCAGTTCTGTTTCCTGACTGCCGGTGTGCCGGATGCGGGAGATGACAAACGCACGGTTCAACAATGGTTTCACATCTCTGATCCGCTTGCCGTCTATTGCCTCATTGCGTATCTCTACCGATATGGGACGCACGGTCAGCTCCTGCAGATGACCCAGCCCGTGCTCGGCATCCTCCTCTTCTTTTTGGGTATTAATCCGCATGAAAATCTTCAAGGCTAGCAGCGCCAGGATGCAGCCCACCACACCCAGCGGATAGGCAACGGCATATCCGAGTGCGATTTCCGGAGCATCCACCCCGTTGAGGTCACTGTTTGCCTGCTGGGCAGCACCCAGACCGGGGGTATTGGTCACGGCTCCGGACAAGATACCCACCATCGTAGTAATGGGGATTCCGGTGGCAAAGTGCAACACAATGGTGATAAGCACGCTGAGAAAGACGGAAAGCATTGCTACCATGTTCAGCGTAAGTCCGCCCTTCTTGAAAGCGGAGAAGAATCCCGGTCCCACTTGCAGACCGATGGAATAGACAAACAGTATCAAGCCAAACTCCTTCAGGAAGTGCAGCAGATGTTCGTCGAGGTTCATGTCGAAATGTCCGAAGACAATGCCCACAAACAAAATCCAGGTGACACCCAGCGAGATGCCTGCCACCTTCAACTTGCCCAGCATGATACCGAAGGTGATGACCAGGGACAGAATCAGGACAGAGTGTGCCACTCCTCCGCCCCAAAGATTGGGATAACCCTCAAAGAGGTTTCTTAATAGTTCCATAGTTTCTATCTTTAGTTTTTACTTTTCAGCCTTATTGTTTAATTCTTAATTCTCTATTTAAAAAGTGTATCCCCACAGAAATCACTTCTCCGGGGATACGCATTTCACACATAAAAAATAACTACTATTATAAAGGCATGTTGCCGTGCTTTTTCGGTGGATTGCTCTGATTCTTGTTGTGCGCCATCTCCAATGCCTGCACCAGCTTGTAGCGGGTATCGCGCGGCATGATGACCTCGTCTATGAGGCCACGCTCGGCAGCGCGGTAAGGGTTGGAGAACTTGCTTTCGTACTCCTTGATAATCTCCTGCTTCTCTTCGGCAGAGGACTTACGGTAGAGGATGTTCACCGCACCCTCGGCACCCATCACGGCGATTTCCGCCTGCGGATAAGCCAGGTTCACGTCGGCACCCGTCGGTTTGCTGGACATCACGATGTAGGCTCCGCCGTATGCCTTGCGGGTAATCAGCGTTATCTTGGGCACGGTGGCCTCGGCATAGGCATAGACAATCTTGGCGCCGTGGCGGATGATGCCGTTGTGCTCCTGCATCGTTCCGGGCAAGAAGCCGGGAACATCTTCGAAGGTTATCAGCGGGATGTTGAAGCAGTCGCAGAAACGAATGAAACGTGCCGCCTTGTCGCTGGCATCAATATCGAGCACACCCGCCAAATAGGCAGGTTGGTTTGCCACGATACCTACCGAACGCCCGTTCAGACGACCGAAACCGATAACGACGTTCTTGGCAAAGTGAGGCATCACTTCGAAGAAGTACTGGTTGTCCAGCACCGGTTCTATAATATCCTTGATGTCATAGGGCATGTTCGGGTCCTCAGGAATGACGGTCTGAAGCGCCTCTACCCGGCGATGGATATCGTCGGAGCAGGGAGTGAAGGGAGCATCCTCCATATTGTTGGACGGCAGGAAGCTCAGCAGCTCGCGGATGCTCATCAGTGTCTCCTCCTCCGTATTGCACATGAAGTGGGTAACGCCGCTCTTGCTGCTATGCGTATAGGCACCGCCCAGTTCCTCCTTGTCCACCTCCTCGTGGGTCACGGTCTTTACCACGTCCGGACCGGTGATAAACATGTGGCTCTGCTCCTTTACCATGAAGATAAAGTCGGTAAGCGCCGGAGAGTAGCATGCCCCACCGGCACACGGACCCAGAATAGCGGATATCTGCGGAATGACACCCGACGCAATGGTGTTCTGATAGAAGATGGAGGCATAGCCTGCCAAGCTGTTCACACCTTCCTGGATGCGTGCGCCGCCCGAATCGTTGAGGGCAATGACGGGAGCACCGTTCTTCAGGGCAAGCTGCTGCACCTTTACAATCTTTGCGGCATTCGTCTCGCTGAGCGAACCGCCATGCGCCGTGAAGTCGTAGGCATAGACAAATACAAGGCGGCCGTCTATCTTTCCGTAACCGGACACCATGCCGTCTCCGGCAATCTGTTTCTTCTCCATGCCGAAGTTGGTGCAACGGTGGTTCACGAACTTGTCCAGCTCATTGAACGAGCCTTTGTCCAGCAGCATGTCAATACGTTCGCGGGCAGTCATGCGGCCGGAGGCGTGTTGTTTCTCTATCTTGTCTACGCCCCCACCCAGCGAGGCACGTTTATCCAGTTCCTCAAACTGGCGGTATATTTCTTCTCTGTTCATATTTGCATTTACAATTTAGTGATTTATAATATACGGACTGAATGCGACTCGGGATTATTCCTCCTTTATCAACTCCAATTCAATCAATACTTGGTTGGCATTTACCGGTTCGCCCTCGCCCACGAGGATGTTGCGGACGATGCAGTCGGCATTTACCTTATAGTTACTCTGCATCTTCATGGCTTCCAGCACCACGGCAATGTCGCCGGCAGCCAGTCGGTCGCCCACCTTGACGGGGATGCTTACCACCTTGCCCGGCATCGGAGCCAAAATCTTGTCGCCCTGCTTCTCGTCGGCTCCTTTCTTCATGTGCAGATACTTGGCTTGCGTGTCTACAATGTCTACGTGGAAGGAACGCTGGAGCATGCTGATGTCATAACTCTTGCCGCCCTCGCCGCACACAAGGCCTGCGTTGAACGAGTTTCCGTTGTGCAGGATGGAGCAACTTCCGTTCTCTGCCATCACAATGTCCACTTCGTAGGGCTTTCCGTCAATGGTAAGTTGTACCTTATTCCCTTCCTTACCCACCAGGGTAATGTCTGCGATACGGTCTCCTATATGTATTTCCATTATTAATTATCCATTATCAATTATCCATTATCAATTATCCATTCCTTAAATCCTGAGCACTCCCTTCTGCAAGCCAAATTCCCTCCAACGGCTGATGGGGCGGGCATCGGGTAGCTGTGCCGAAACATTCTCCTCCAGATTAACCAGATAGTCCATATAGGCAGCTATCATGGCTATGTTCTCCAACTCTTCGTTGGCAGTGTTGGTGCGTACCAGCATGCGGGCGTTCTTCTCGATAAAGAGGGTGTTGTACTCTCCCTTCACAAAGTCGGGCACGTGCATGATGCGCTTCAGATAGGCAAGGTTGGTCTTTACGCCCGTAATTTTGTACTCGTAGAGCACACGGCGCATACGCTCGATGGCATACTGGCGGGTGGTTGCCCATACGATGAGCTTACCTATCATAGGGTCGTAGTAGATGGGAATCTCATAGCCGTCGTACACATAGCTGTCTATACGCACACCGATTCCGTTCGGCTCCGTCAGTTGCTTGATGACACCGGGAGACGGCATGAAGTTGTTTTCCGTATCTTCGGCACAGATGCGGCACTCTATAGCATGGCCGCGCTGGAACAGTTCCTCCTGCTTGAGGTGCAGCACCTCGTCGTTAGCAATGCGGATTTGCTCTTTCACCAGGTCCACGCCTACCACTTCTTCCGTGATGGGGTGCTCTACTTGCAAGCGCGTATTCATTTCGAGGAAGTAGAACCGACGGTTCTTGTCTACCAGAAACTCGATGGTACCTGCACCGGAGTAGTTTACTGCCTTGGCTGCGGCAACCGCCTTCTCTCCCATCTCCCGGCGCAATTCCGGCGTAAGGAAGGGTGACGGGCTTTCTTCTACCACCTTCTGATTGCGACGCTGCACGGAGCATTCGCGGTCGAAGAGGTGGATGACGTTGCCGTGGTTGTCGCCCAATATCTGGAACTCGATGTGGTGGGGTTCTTCCACGAACTTTTCCAGATAGACCGTGTCGTCTCCAAAGGAGGACATGGACTCGGAGCGTGCCGTGTTGTAGGCTTCCACCACTTCGCTCTCGTTATGGATAAGGCGCATACCTTTACCACCGCCACCCATAGACGCCTTCAGCATCACGGGATAACCTATCTCGTTGCAGATGCGCACGGCTTCTTCGGCACTCTGCAAAGGTTGTTCCGTTCCGGGAACCACGGGTACGCCTGCCGCAATCATTCGCTTGCGGGCAGCTATCTTGTCGCCCATCGCCTCCATCGTCTCGGCGGCGGGACCGATAAAGATAATCCCTTCCTCCTTGCAACGGCGTGCAAACTCCGAGTTCTCCGACAAAAAGCCGTAACCCGGATGAATAGCGGCTCCTGTCTTCTTGGCGATCTCAAGGATCAAGTCCGGCTTCAAGTAAGAGGTATCCGCTTCATCTTCCGAGATGCAGTAAGCTTCCTCCGCATAACGTACATGTAATGCTCCGCGATCCACATGCGTATAGATCGCTACGGTCGGGATGTTCATCACCCGGCAGGTGCGGAATATCCGCATCGCTATCTCGCCACGATTGGCAACTAATACTTTCTTTATCATAAGGATTCGTTTTTAAAGAGGAATATTGGAATGCTTCTTCGGAGGATTGGATTGCCGTTTGTTGGCCAGCAACTCAAAACTACGGATCAAGCGGCTGCGTGTGATAGACGGCTCGATGATCTCGTCTACATAGCCTAACTCAGCGGCCCGGTACGGGTTAGCGAACTTCTCCCGGTAATCGGCTTGCAATTCCTTCCGTTTGCCTTCGGGATCTTCCGCGGTCTTCAAATCCTGTCTCTTATACACATCTCCGAGCCCACGAGACACTCGCTAATC